>VMHT01145291.1_pt1 | contig 27460 bp, 22 predicted proteins | sample 4693611 | NCBI WGS metagenome assembly VMHT01 (sample SAMN12280063, study PRJNA550983) | marine metagenome | isolation source: seawater sampled from same location over 5 years 0.02-0.2 micron viral filtrate | place: USA: collected off the coast of southern California halfway between the port... ...
AGAACAATGTCGAATTTAAAGGTTCCGCTGCCCGATTGGCTTCACGGAAGATTAGTGAAAAGACGGCAGAGCTGTTCAAAACCTACAAGGATGGACAAGTTCTACGTCACTATTACTACGATTTGGATGGAAAAGTTGTTGGGGCTAAGGTAAGGACAAAAGGTAAGGACTTCCGCTGTGAAGGTGAGGTCAAAACTTTGTATGGTATGCAGAACTTTCGTCACAAGACGACTAAGCACACCAAAAAGCTTGTCATTACAGAAGGTGAGATGGATGCAATGTCTGTCTGGGAGTCACAACCAAAATGGGATGTGGTCTCCATACCGAACGGTGCCTCTTGTGCAAAAAAAGCAATTCAAAACAACTATGAATGGATTGCTTATTATGACAAGGTTGTCCTTTTCTTCGACAACGATGAGGCGGGCCGTAACGGCGCTAAAGAAGCTGCCAGTGTATTACCACCTGGCAAGGTGTTCATCGGCTTTCTAGACGATTACAAGGATGCCTCAGAGGCTTTAGCTGCAGGTGATGCAGAAGCTGTCAGAGCTATTTGTAATTACGAACATCAACAATACACACCTGATGGCATTGTTGACGCAAAAGACCTGCTAGAAATTGTCACAACTCCATCACCCCCGTCAGACCATGACTATCCATTTCAAGGATTACAAACAAAGCTACACGGGATCAGGTACGGCGAGCTTACAGCGATTACTGCAGGATCTGGGATCGGAAAATCCTCCTTCTGTCGTACAATCGCAACTGACCTTCTTAATAAAGGAGAGCGGGTCGGTTACCTGGCACTTGAAGAATCTAACCGCCGTACTGCTCTCGGACTCATGTCATCAGCAGTCGGAAAGTCCCTCCACATTGGAGAACACAGCAAACGAGATTTAACAGAACACTTTGATAAAACCATAGCTAACTGGAACCTTCACTTGTTTGATGGTTTTGGTAGCTATGACCCTGACCACATCTATAACCGTATTGAGTACATGGCATCGGGCTTAGAAACCCGTGTTGTGTTCCTTGATCACCTCAGCATTCTTTTGTCTGGCTTGGACGGAGACGAACGCCGGATGCTGGACATCACTATGACCCGGCTCCGCAGTCTTGTGGAGAGGACTGGCATTGCCATGTTCTTGGTGTCGCATTTACGACGTACTACTAATGACAAATCACACGAAGAAGGAGGTCGAGTTACGCTTGGACAACTTAGAGGATCCGCTGCGATTGCTCAACTTAGCGACTCTTGCATTGCGCTCGAAAGAGATCAACAGAGCGGATCTAAATCAGCTCTTACAACAGTGCGAGTCCTTAAGAATAGATATTCTGGCGAAACTGGCATCGCGTGCACTTTAGATTACGACTTATCTACCTGTAAATTTAATGAAACTGAGTCTACCCCGGACTTCGATCCAACAGATACGACTTCTTGGACCGCCTAATCCCCCAACAGAGGAGATGGTTAAACGCGCACAATTCGTAGACAAAACCTATGTCTGGAAACACACTAGTGTTCGATCTAGAAAGCAACGGACTACTGAATGATGTTACCTGCATCCACTGCCTTGTTATCTATGAACAAGAAACTGATCAAACGATTGTTTACAACGATCAAGGGACTGCTGAACCAATTACACGTGGCGTTCAACGGCTTGAAGATTGCGAAATCCTTGCCGGTCACAATGTCCTCGGTTATGACATCCCCTGTCTTCAGAAAATTTACCCGTGGTTCACACCAACCGCCTTGGTTGTAGACACTTTACTTTTGTCACGTCTGTATCATACAGACATGGTAAAAGTTGACCAAAAACATAAGTGGTACAAGATGCCAGAACAGATGTATGGTCGTCACTCTTTAGAAAGTTACGGCTATCGATTGTCTGAGTACAAAGGATGTTTTGGGAAAAGCACTGATTGGCAAGAGTGGTCACAAGAAATGCAAGATTACTGTGTACAAGACGTCAATGTAACTAAAAAGTTATGCGACCATTTCCACCGCTACCTGAATGGATCCTACTGGAACACCAAGTAGCTCAAATCCTCACACAACAAGAACTACATGGATGGCACTTTGATTCAATCGCTGCATGGAAACTTGCATCATCTCTCAGAAAAGAGCTTGAAGAAGTTACTGCATTACTACGCCACCGGCATCCTTTCGTTGAAGGATCGAAATTTACTCCTAAAAGAAATAACGGACCGGCTGGCTATGTCAAAGATGCAACCTTCACGCGTCTAAAAGAAACAAACCCTCAATCACGCGATCATATTTCATGGATCCTGCAAACATTTCATGGCTGGAATCCCACCCAGAAGACACCTACAGGCAAGCCCATCATCGACGAAGTGATTCTGAAGGATATTGGGACAGATGTAGCCCTGGCTTTTCTGAAATGTCTAGATATTACGAAGAAATTGGGGATGATCTCGGAAGGCGGGAACGCATGGCTGAAGCTTGCTACGACTGCTAATCGAATACATCACCACTGTTCTGTTGCTACTAATACTCATAGAGCAAGTCACAAAAAGCCTAATTTAAGTCAAGTACCTAGTGAACATGACTACAGAAAACTATTCAAAGCATCCCCTGGTCAAGTTATGGTGGGTGCCGATCTTAGCGGCATTGAGTTACGGATGCTCGCACATTACCTCGCAAGATATGACAACGGACGCTATGCGGACATTCTCCTCAATGGAGACATCCATCAAGTCAACGCAGACAAGATTGGAATCAGCAGGCGCGAAGTTAAAACAGTCACTTACGCCTTCCTCTACGGTGCAGGTGACGCCAAAATTGGTCAATCCTTTGACTCTTCCTTAAATGATCTCGCTGCTAAATCCAAAGGTAAAGAAATCAGAGAAGCGTTTGTTTCTGCTATTGACGGCCTTTCAGAACTTCTCAAGTCTATTAAAAAGTCTAGCCAAAAAGGCTACATAAAATCTATTGACGGCAGGCCAATTAAAGTAGACAGCCAACACAAGTCACTCAATTATTGCCTGCAATCAGGAGCGGGTACCGTCGCGAAGCGGTGGATGCTTATCAATCAACAAACTATTCAATCTACAAAGTTGTGCTGTGCACAGCTTGCTTTCATACATGACGAACTCCAATTCGAGTGCCACCCCGACCATGCAACAGACCTATCAACATCCTTGGTATTCAGCGCAGCAGCGGCTGGAGAATACTACAATCTCAGAGTACCAATCGCAGCCGAAGCCAAGCAAGGATACAGTTGGGCTGACGTTCATTAATCCATATCAATGGGCTATTGGCATCTTTGAAGGTGAAGGTTGTCTTTCATATAGCAAAACAAAAGATACATGGCAGATGGAAGTCCAAATGACTGACATGGATGTGTTGTGGTCTTTCTATGAAGCGATTGGTTGTGTAGGAAACCTGTCTGGATTGCAAAGAGGACCATCACGTCCTGAACACTGGAAGTCTTTTGGCAGATGGCGTACGGCTAAACGTCAACTGATCCACGACCTTGTTATTAAGTTTTACCCTTACATGCATGAACGTCGCCGTGCCAAGTGTGATGAGTTCCTTGCATGGTACTACAACAAATGAAACTTCTTATTGACGCTGACTTCATTGTCTACAAGTGCTGTGCTGCATCAGAGGATGAGATTGACTGGGGTGATGATGTGATTACCGTTGTCAGTAAGTTCAGTGAAGCTTACCGTGCCGTTGAACGTGACATTAAAAAGATCACGTCTGAATTCATGGATAGTGAACCTGTACTCTTCTTTAGTGACTCTAAAAATTTCAGGAAAAAAATATATCCTGATTATAAAGGTCACCGAAATCGTAAGAAGCCCTGTGGCTATCGTCGAGTAATTTCTGAACTCGACAAAACATACAAGGTCATTCGGCTACCAGAACTAGAAGCTGATGATGCCATGGGTATCTACGCAACGTTCGAGCCGGGTAACGTTATCGTCAGTCCTGATAAGGACATGCGGCAGATCCCTGGCAAGCTATACGACCTTAAGGAAACTGTAAACATTACAGAGGAAGAAGGTATGCGTTGGCATCTAATACAGACAATGGCAGGAGACCAAACCGATGGTTACTCCGGTGTGCCTGGGATTGGTGTTAAACGTGCCATCGATTTACTTGAGAAAGATGGCTACACATGGGACACAGTTGTCAAAGCATTCAAGTCCAAAGAATTGGACGAAGACACTGCATTGATGAATGCCCGTCTCGCAAAAATCTTACAGCACACTGATTATGACGCAGCCGAACAAAGAGTCATCCCCTGGCATCCCACCACCACCAGTAACTGAGCTAACAATGGAGCAAGAGTTCAAGCTCCGACGAATGGATGATCTTTTATCAAAGGCAGATAAAGAAGACATCATTACATTACTGATGGCATTACAGCGTCAGAACTTTGCTCTATGTAACACCGTATCTAACCTAGTCAAACAATGGCCCATTTCTCACCCGCCTACTACACAAGAGGTTCCATGGAAACGTGGGACTTTATACGAGACCAAGGATTAAATTACCACCTTGGTTGTGCTCTCAAATATATTGTTCGTGCTGGTCATAAAGACAGCAAAGAGCAGGACTTAAAGAAAGCAATCCACTACCTACAAAATGAACTCGACAACACCCTTCTTGAATCACCTAACGTTGATGGATCAGGCCGAGCAATTCCGCTCAGCGTATATGTTGATGAGTGGGAAGACAGAAAGGGGCGTTCAGAAAGCTTTGATCGATGAAGAGTGGTCAGAGTTTCACGAAGCCTTTCATTTTAAAGATGATTGTGAGCAGCTAAAAGAACTAGCGGACCTTGTATATGTTTGCTACCAAATGGCTGCTAGCCAAGAATGGGATCTAGACGAAGCAATGCGTAGGGTCCACAAATCAAATATGTCGAAGCTTGGAGAAGACGGTAAGCCCATCTACAGAGCTGATGGCAAGGTTCTTAAAGGACCTAACTATAAAGAACCAACACTTACTGATCTTATTTAACTAATGACCACCTCTTACATCGCACGTACTGGACGTGTACAATCTTGGCTCGACAACCCTGAGTCAAGGCTTCCAGTTAGCTGCACAGTATTTGTAGTACAAGACTCAATGGAGGGTCCTGATGGAATCGAAGCGAGCTGGAGATTTGTATCACATGCTCTACGTTTCGGAGCAGGTTGCGCGGTTCACTTGTCGGAACTGCGACCCCGAGGTGAAGAAAACGGAAAAGGATTGGTTGCATCTGGACCAGTCTCTTTCGCAAAAATCTACTCAACCTTAAATGAAATACTCCGTCGTGGGGGCGTGTATAAGAACGGTGCTGTGGTGTGCCACCTTGATCTTTGTCACAGTGATGCCCTTGAATTTATTGAAATTCCACGTCATGACTTACCATGGGTCAAACGATGCATCAACATCACCGAGGAATGGTGGGAGGAGTGTACATTCAAGGATCAGATCCTATTAGGTATCAAATCAGGGGACATCTGGCTAAACAAAATTAAGTATGACAAAAATGGAGAACGAATCAGAGGGAACGTATGTCTTGAAGTGTACTTGCCAAGCCGGGGAACCTGTCTCTTGCAGCATATCAATCTCTCTGCCTGTGAATTCGACGACATTCCAAGAGCTTTCACTGAAGGGATGCAAGAACTGTGCCAACTCCATGGTCGAACTGGCGTTAGCGATTCAGGAGAATATTTGCCAAGCGAAACAGATCGACAGGTCGGCCTCGGAATGTTGGGACTTGCCAACCTCCTACGGCGGTACGGCGTAAAGTATGAACAGTTTGGTGAAGCACTTCGGTGTCTAAATGCTGGTGAGGTAGAACGTACACCAGCTTATGAACTAGCAGTACAACTGAAGCTAGGTATCAACCTTGCAGCACGTGTTGCTAGGTCACACAATATGGATAGGGCGTTTGCAATTGCGCCTACTGCATCGTGTAGCTACAGGTCAAAAGATCTCGATGGCTTTACATCTACCCCTGAGATTGCACCACCAGTTGGGCGAACAGTGGACAGAGATAGTGGCACCTTTGGTGTCGAGACTTATAATTATGGTGATGTAGAAATCGCTAGTGAAGTCGGATGGGAAAACTACAAGCGTGTTGCCGATGGCATCATGACTCTCCTAGACGGCACGGGACTTCTTCACGGGTATAGCTTCAACAGTTGGAGTGATGTCGTTACATATGACGAAGCCTTTATCGAAGAGTGGTTGGATTCTCCACAGACCTCCCTATATTACAGTTTGCAAGTTATGGGGGACACTCAAGATAAGTCAGATGTGTATGCTGCACTTCAGGAAGACGTTGACCAGTACCTTGTAGACATTTTAAATGAAGAACAAACCTGCGACTGTCAAGAATGAATCCGTATCAAAAACTATTAGAAAGAAAAAGAACTTGGACACCAGTACAGACAACTGCTGGTACATGCAAGGAAGGTGCACACGAGACTTTGCTCCGTGCCCTTGCCTTGCGACACATGGAACTACCTGTGGGAGATTTTATCCGTGATGGATTGGCGACCGACGTACCAAACTTATCACGAGAGCTATTGGAATCCAATGTCAAAGACGAAGAAAACCACGACCTCGCACTTGGTTACATTACCAATACTTACGGGGTTGATGAAAAGGTTGAGGCTGAAGCGTTACGGTTACGTGATGCTTGGACAGCGCATCCTGATCACACAATCCTCAAAGCGATGGTTGCCGAGCGTGCAGTTTTCTTCGTTCTTTTACCATTCATGCGCTTTAATGGTACAGCGGCAATGCGAACCGTAAGCGCGGACATAAGTAGAGATGAACAAATTCACGTTGCTGCCAATAGCATTGTTTGTCGGGAGCTGGGGCTTAGTATCAGCCCTTCTCTTGATAAACTCCGTAAGGCAACTATCAATTGGGTGATGCAGCCGCTATCAGCATCTAACCCTAACAAATATCTAAACAAAAAATTTTGGCTGGAATCCAGCGACCGTCTGATGTATGAAGGCAAAGCTCCAGGGCTTGCTGCCACCAAGGCTAGTCGTGTTCCAGCATTCTTTGAACATGCAAATACAGACCTCCCACAGTACGCTTAACATTGGCTTAACTGTGGAACGGTTGTTGCAAGAGTTAGAGGACATGTTTCCTCCATCTCAACCAACACCTGAGACCCCTATAAATCAAATAATGTATCGCTCCGGTCAACGGAGCATTGTTGACTTTATTAAATCTCGTATTGAGGAAGACTAACTATGTGTGATGGAGGAAGAGAACGTCGCGCACGTAAGCGTGCAGAAGAAAACGCAAGGCGGGCACGTGCAGATGCAGCACGTCGTGAACAGGAAGCAATAGCACGTGCCGATGCACAGGCACAAAGGATGCTTGAGGCACAGCGCAAGTCTTATGAGACTATGCAGTCTATGATTCCTAAAGCTCCGAAGGTTCCTGCTGCACGTCCAGCATCTACTAAAATAGAAACATCTACAACACCAGTAGAAAAAGGCCCATCTGGTTACACACCAAACGATCAAAAAGTTAGGTTTGGTGAGGATATGGGTGGTGGTGTTAAACTCAAAAAGCCAAAGAAACGTGAGCGTCGTGGCCGTAGCAGTCTAACAATTGGACTTGCTCCTGGTGTACGTGGCGCAGGGCGTGGTCCTAATATCAATTAATTAAATGACTGCAAGAAAAAGGTACGATGCATTATCTAGTAGCCGTTCCGAGTTTCTAAACGTTGCAGTTCGGTGTTCAAGACTTACACTTCCTTATCTAATCCGTGAAGATCAGGGTCTAACTACACACGAAAAACTGATTACACCTTGGCAATCAGTCGGAGCCAAAGCGGTTGTGACCTTAAGTTCAAAGCTTATGCTTGCTCTTTTACCTCCGCAAACTACATTTTTTAAGCTCCAGATTCGTGATGATAAACTAGGCACTGAGCTTCCAGCAGATATTAAATCAGAATTAGATCTTAGCTTTGCAAAGATCGAACGCATGGTAATGGAATCCATTGCTGCGTCTACTGATCGCGTTACCATTCACCAAGCTATTAAGCATTTAGTAGTTGGTGGTAACGCACTTCTGTTTATGGATAAGGATAACATTAAGCATTACCCACTGAACAGATACGTTGTAGATCGAGATGGAAGCGGGAACGTTATTGAGATCGTTACCAAAGAACTGATCAACAAAAAGCTTTTACCTGGCGTTGTGCAACAACAGCTTGGTTCAAAACTAAATGATGTAAACAATAACACGAGCAGTATTAATAGTGAAGACATCGAAATCTTTACTCACTGTCGTCGTGAAAATAATAGAATGGTCTGGCACCAAGAGGTGTTTGACATGATCATTCCTGGCAGTCAAGGTAAAGCACCTTTGTCTGCCAATCCCTGGCTCGTAATGAGATTTGCATCAGTTGATGGTGAAAATTACGGAAGAGGTAGAGTAGAAGAATTCCTTGGTGATCTTCGATCTTTAGAAGCATTATCTCAGGCACTTGTAGAAGGTAGCGCGGCTGCTGCGAAGGTTGTATTTCTCGTCAGTCCCTCCTCTACAACTAAGCCACAGACTATTGCCGCTGCAGGTAACGGAGCTATTGTACAGGGAAGACCTGATGATGTGTCTGTTATCCAGGTAGGGAAGACTGCTGATTTTGCCACAGCTTCTAACATGGCAAGTGTCCTTGAACGTCGTATTGCTGAGGGGTTTATGCAACTCAACATTCGACAGTCTGAACGCACAACAGCAGAAGAGGTCAGACTGACCCAACTCGAACTAGAGCAAAGTCTAGGCGGACTCTTCTCACTCCTGACTGTTGAGTTCCTTGTGCCTTACCTGAATCGTAAGCTCATGGTTCTACAACGCACAGGTGAACTACCTAAAATTCCAAAGGACCTTGTTAACCCAACAATTGTTGCTGGTATTAATGCGCTAGGACGCGGCCAAGACCGTGAGTCGCTAACTTCATTTATCACAACAATTGCACAGACTATCGGACCTGAAGCAATGTTAAAATACATCAACCCAGATGAAGCAATCAAACGTTTGGCTGCTGCACAGGGTATTGATGTATTGAACCTTATTAAAGGTATGGAGCAGCAACAGGAAGAAACCAATGCTGCAGCAGATCTTCAGGAAGATCAGATGATGACTCAACAAATGGGTCAGATGCTGAAATCTCCTATCCTTGATCCGACAAAGAACCCCAACGCACCTGAAGTTATTAACAATGCGCTGGGTCAAGAACTTGTACCACCTATTGACCAACCACCCCAGCAACAATAATGGCCGAAATTTTAACCTATGATCCCAGTGGCGATCCAACTGCAATAGAGACAGCAAAAACACGTGATGCTGAAAGTCTTGCCATTGCTGAACAACTTGAACGCGATCAAAATGAGTTGTTGGCTGGTAAGTATAAGGATGCTGAAGAACTTGAGAAAGCATACTTAGAACTACAATCCAAACTTGGTACTGATAACCAGGAAGAAGCTGAGGAAGGAGCTGAGGAAGAAACTGAGGAAACCCAAGAGGACACCGAAGATTATTCAAATGAAGCTTTAGAGTTTTTCCAAGCCGTCAATGACGAGTATGATGAAAACGGCAGTCTGTCTGAAGAAACATTGGAATCTCTCAAAGAGATGTCCTCAGAAGAACTTGTCAATGCATACTTTGCAATGCAAGAACGTATGGATACAGAGTCACCGGGTGTAGAACTCAGCGACTCTGATGTATCATCTATCCAGCAAAGTGTTGGTGGTGCTGATAACTATAACGCTCTTGTATCCTGGGCATCAGATAACTTTGATCAATCTGAGATTGAAGCGTTCGATGGTGTTGTTGAATCTGGGAATGTAGGTGCAATTAACCTCGCGCTGCAAGCTCTTTACTATCGATATACAGAAGCCGAAGGTATGGAGGGGCAACTTCTACAAGGCAAGGCTGCGGCACCTGTTGATGGGTTCCGTAGCCAAGCTGAGGTTGTCCGTGCCATGCAAGACTCGCGGTACGACCGTGACCCTGCATACCGTGCAGAAGTCATGCGTAAATTAGAACAATCAGATCTTGAATTTTAACTATGCCTTACGGACCTGGAACTTACGGATCTAAAGTAGGACGTCCTCCTGCTAAAAAAAAGAAAACAAAAAAGCTATCATCCAAGCAAAAGAAAATTGCTGGTATGGCTGGTGATAAACTAAAAATCGAAGGTAAGGACTTTTCAGCACTACGTCGTCGTCGGGGGATGATGTAATGGCACACAAAGGAAAAGGTCCTTGCGGAGGCAAGAAAGGTGGCAAGGGCTACAAAAAGTAGTACCCGCTCAGTCAGTCTTAAGATTGGCGAACACAAATCGAGGTCTGGCGGCTTGACTGCTGCCGGTCGTCGTAAATATAATAGAGCAACTGGGTCCAACCTAAAGGCACCCCAACCTGGTGGTGGTCCACGTAAGAAATCCTTTTGTGCTCGTATGTCTGGCAACAAAGGACCAATGAAAGATTCAAAGGGTCGTCCTACCAGGAAGGCTCTTGCCCTACGACGCTGGAAGTGTTAATCATGCCTGCTAAACGTGGCTTATACGCCAACATTCACGCTAAGAAAAAAAGGATCGCTGCTGGTAGTGGCGAGAAAATGAGAAAGCCTGGGTCTAAAGGTGCACCAACTGCAGCAAACTTCAGGCGTTCTGCCAAGACTGCAAAAAAGAAGTAGACTTCAGCCGTACGTTCATCCTTCGGGACGCAGGCATCTTACTCATGGAACGGGGGGTAAGGTTTTTGGAGTCTACTATGTCTGAAATCGAACTGCGCCAACGTGTACGCGAACAGCAAGCCGAACAAAAAAAAATTATCTTGAGGTATCGCGGCGTTGCCTATATTGTTAAGCGTAATGTCGCATCAAAGTGACAAACTGAAAGCCTCTATTACCAGGTTCGCGCCTGGTACGGAGGCTAAAAAAACTGAAGAAAAAAAAGAGGGGCAGGACAAACCTGACCCTTCTGCTCTCTCGAATTAATACTATTTGGACTTTCCACAATTGTAAAACCCGAGGGGACGGTTTATGGAGTGGGTGACCGGAAAGCATCCACGCCTGCGGGGTAGGCACCTCAAAGTAGGACCTACCCTGTCTTGGCTTTTGGCCCGTACGCGGATACCCATTAGCCGTCTAGACGGTGGGATAGACCACAAAAAATTGGCTACAAAATTTTTCTAAAGCTTTGGAAGTTGTTTAATACTATTTACTTTTTAAAATGGCACATCAAAGTTCTGACCTGACTACTAGCCTATCAAGGCCTGGTAGTCTTAATGGCGCTGCAGACAGCCGCGCCCTTCTGCTGAAGTTGTTCAGTGGAGAAATGTTCAAAGGATTTGAGTATAACGCAATCGCCCGTGATATGGTGATGAAGCGTACCCTTAAGAACGGCAAATCTATGCAGTTCATCTACACGGGTCGCACAACTGCTGAGTACCACACGCCTGGTAACGCCATCCTTGGCAACGGCGATGGTGCACCTCCAGTGGCTGAGAAGACCATCACTGTTGATGATCTTCTGATCAGCTCTGCATTCGTTTATGACCTAGATGAAACTCTGGCTCACTATGAATTGCGTGGTGAAATCTCGAAAAAGATTGGTTATGCACTGGCTCAGAAGTATGACCGTCTGATCTTCCGTGCAATTACTCGTGGTGCTCGGGCTAAGTCCCCTGTCCAAAAGTCCTCTTTCATTGAGCCCGGTGGAACACAAATTCGTGTTGGTTCCTCTGGTACTGCTGCTTCTGATGCATATGATTCAGCTAAACTTGTGGCTGCTTTCTATGACGCTGCTGCTGCACTTGACGAGAAAGGCGTTAGTTCCGAAGGTCGGGTAGGTGTACTTAACCCCCGTTAACGTATTGGCGGCTTTAGGAAGTGATTCCTATCGAACAATCGGATGAATTGCTGGAACGGTTTAGTAAACCCAATCAGCAGCCAAGCTTTACACGATCTTGTAAAGAAGGTTCAGAGACTAGGTGGTTTTCCAAGCGTGGAATGTAATACACCATTAGCGTCCGACACCTTATTAAGGTGATGATATAGTCCATTTAAGCAATACTATGAACTGATCCAAGCTGTTGGCAGCAACGGATTGGTCAACCGGGACGAGCAAGGCACTGCGCTGCAAGGCGGCCAGGGCATCATCGAGATTGCAGGCATTAAGATCTACAAGTCGATGAACATCCCATTCTTCTCTCAGTACGGTACTAAGTATGGTACTGCTTCTGCCACCAACCCTGGTGTCGCTTCTCCTGGCGAGACCGGTACGTTCGTAGGCGAAGGCATGGAAGATGGTCGTAATAGCGTGACCGGTATCAACAACGATTACGGTCAAGCTTCTAACTTCGCTAACTCCTGTGGTCTCATCTTCCAACGTGAAGCTGCTGGCTGCGTGGAAGCGATTGGTCCACAGGTGCAAGTTACCTCCGGTGACATTTCTGTGGTCTACCAGGGCGACGTCATCCTTGGCCGTTTGGCTATGGGTGCTGACTACCTGAACCCTGCTGCAGCCATTGAGCTGTTTGCTGGAACCGCCACTGCCCCTGCGCAGTTCGGTACGGTTCAAACCGCTACCAACAACGCTGGTTACGGCGGCTGATATTTTTCAGTTGTTCTATACAGGGATCCTTCGGGGTCCCTTTTTTATTTATCGACAGATATGCCTTTTCCTACTTATGCTGTGTCCACCGAACTGGATGCTGTAAATCAAATACTTAGCTCGGTGGGACAGGCTCCTGTCACCACTCTTGATCTGCAAAACCCTGAAGTCGCCATTGTCTTAAATACTGTACGTGAGGTAAACAAACAAGTACAGGCTGAGGGTTGGATCTTCAACACTGAACGTGAATACACTTTGACACCTGATTCAGTAACAAAAGAAATCCTGTATCCTACAAATGCCTTGGCTGTAGATACAGACGTTACCGGTGCAAATGCTAGTCTAGATACTGTACGTCGTAATGGTAAGCTGTACGATCGTATGCATCATACTTTTGAGTTTGCAAAAGAAGTTAAAGCCAACATTGTTTGGTTGTTCGATTTTACAGATGTACCTACTGCTATTCAACAATATATCATTGCACGTGCTGCAAAGATGTGTGCAACAAAAATGGTTGGAGATAGAGAAATTTATCAACTTCTTACTGAACAAGAAGGATTCACTCGTGCTGCAGCTATTGAATACGAATGCAATCAAGGTGACTACAGCATGTTCGGTTTCAAAAACGGACAAGATTATTACACCAGCTATCAACCTTTTAATGCACTGATGCGATGAGAACAATCACCCAACGTATTCCCAACTTACTGTTGGGTGTTTCACAACAACCTGATCTACGCAAGTTCCCAGGACAAGTTGTCTCTGCTGACAACGTATTTCCTGATTATGCTCTTGGATTGCTTAAGCGTCCTGGTGGTAAATATGTAAGCAAACTTGCTGATGCCGACACTGGAGGCAGATGGTTTTCCATCATCCGAGATTCCAACGAAAAATATGTTGGACAATATGCTGATAATATATTTCGTATTTGGAGTCTAATTGATGGTTCTGTAAGAAAAGTTGACATGGGTACACCTGGTACAAAAGGCGTCCCTAGTAGTTGTAACTACACAAATTTTCAAACAGATGTCACTGCATATAACACTGCAAGAGACGATACTGCTGCTAAGCTTGCCATTCTCAAAACAAAGCAAAAAGAATTTTCCGTAACAAAGATTGGTCAAACAGCTACGGTTGTCAGTCTGTTCACTACCACAACCGCATATCCTGTCGGAAAAATTAATGACGCTTTGACGACAGGAGTTATGCAAAATTCGGCGGGCACTGTGACGTTTAAAAAAAACGGAGCTGTTGTTACTGGATCTGCATTTGCCAAAGGTAGGGAACGTACAGATGAGCAACCATTGCTAGCAGCAGAGGGGTTTCGTATTTTTGAACTCAAAGAAACTATAGCTGCTACACATACACCAAGTCAGCTTACGGCTGCGCAGACTGCACTGACAACTGCCAAGACAAATTACGACAACGCTGTCACTGCAGAAGCTACAGCACTAACTAACTACACCAACGAAGTAACTGCTTGCACTATCAGCACTATCCCTAGCACTGAATATCTCAATGGTGCGACAGATAGTGACCTGGAATTCTTGACGATCAATGACTTTACGTTTGTATTAAACAAGGCTAAGACGGTTGCGATGACTAGCAGCACAACTTCTGCCTTGCCAAACGAAGCATTCATCTCAATCAATGTTGTGTCCTACAACGCTTCATATAAAGTCAAGATTAATGGCACTACAATTACCCACAACACACCGTCTAAAGTAGACGACACTAACCCTGTACAGAATGACAGCAATTCAATTGCAACTGCCATTCGCAATGCTATCGATGGCTTGTCCGGTTTTAGTGCGACTGTTGTTGGTCCTGGTATTTATGTTAGTGGCACAAGTGCTTTTACTATTGAGGCGTCAGGTGGCGGTCAAGAGGATGCTATCACTGTCTTTCAAGACAAGATCATTAATGCTTCACGTTTACCGGCACAATCAAAAAACGGTTATGTCGTCGCTGTGATTAACAGCACTGACCTGACTGTTGATGATTTGTATGTTAAGTTTGAAACTACAAACAATGCAAACTTCGGTCCTGGTACATGGGTTGAGACAACCGGTCCTGGCATTAAGTTTGAGTTAGATGCTACAACACTGCCCCACCAAATTGTAAGGCAATCTGATGGTTCATTTAAATACGAACCTGTTATCTACAATGATAGGCTAGTAGGTGATGATGAAACAAATCCAATACCTTCATTTGTTGGTAAAAAAATTTCCAACCTTTTCTTTTATCGCAACCGTCTAGGCTTCCTTGCTGGCGACTCTGTGGTCATGAGTAAGGCTGGTGATTTCTTTAACTTCTTTGCTACATCTGCTATCCAAGCTGTTGCTGATGATCCCATTGACATTTCTGCTAGTTCCACACGACCTGCTGTTTTAAAATACGCACGTAGTTCTAGTGTAGGTCTGGTGCTATTTGGTGAACGAGATCAGTTTTTATTAAGCACAGATGGTGACGTGCTAAGTCCTACGACTGCGAAGATCAATACCCTTAGTTCGTTTGAATGTGATGCTGAAGTAGAAGCTGAGTCTCTTGGCACTACAATAACTTTCATTGCTAAGACACCATTGTTTACACGTGTCTACGAGCTAGGTGACATTAGTACAGACCGTGCACCTGCTATGGGTGAGACTACAGCTATTGTCCCTGAGTTCATACCATCTACAGCAGACAGTATGGCTACATCGTCAACACAGTCAATGATTTCAATTGGCACTGTTGGCAGTAACAAGCTGTTTCAATATAGATTTCTCACACAAGATGACAAGCGTGTATCTAGTTGGTACACGTGGACATTGACAGGTAATTTACTAGATCAATTCTTTGATCAAAGTACATTTTATGCTGTGGTCACGTCAGACAATCAAGTATTCCTGAAGTCATATGACCTTACACAGTCAAATGAAAGTGGATTCTTGACACTGCCTAGTGGTGAAAAGACTGATGTTTGTTTAGATAATTGGGTCGTAAACCCAGCCGCAAGCTATAGCAGCAGCACAAACAAGACAACTATAACTTTACCTTATAGTCACTTGACTGGTAAAACCCTTGCTGCTATCGATACAAACGATGGTGTGGTCTACTATCCCACGGTAAGTGGGGCTGCATTTACTATCCCTGGCGACATAAGGGGGGATGATATCATTGTAGGTTACATCTACACAATGGATGTAGAACTACCTAAGTTCTTCCGTAATGAGTCCACACAAGGCTCTGCATCGTCTGATTTCACCAATGACCTTATCATCCATCGTATCAAAGTCAGCACAGGCCTTAGCGGTCCTATTAAGTACCGTGTAGACATCGATGGCATTGATACCTTTGATAAGACTATTGACGTTGCACAGCCGTATTCCTATAACCTAAATAACGTCAACCTTAGTGCTGACGCTATTCACGACGTTCCACTCTACCAACGCAATACAAACCTTCAGATCAACATTATTGGTGATACACCGTTCCCCGTCAGCTTGCTGGCAATGAACTGGGAAGGTAGGGTTGGTAATCGATTTTACGCACGAGCTTCATTATGAAGATTGATATTAGACAAGCCACCCTGTCTGATATCCCTGCAGTTGCAGGTGATTTGTTGGAAGCTGGTATTGCAGACCTCAACCGTGCAGGCTCCCAGCCTGTACTGACTATGGCGTATGACGTCATGAATGACGAATCATACCTAGCTACAACAGAAGACGGCAAACCTATTTGTATGTTTGGTATCAGTGATACTGGATGTATTTGGTTGCACATGACTAACGAAGTACCAAAGTATCCTATTGCATTTATTAGGGCAGCAAAACGGTTCATTAACAAACTAGAACGTCCTATCCTATTTAACTGCATTGATATACAAAATACAAATTTAATTAAATTTATCAAACACTTAGGGTTCAAAGTTATCAACGTGATAGCTGTTGAGCCGTCGAACAACTATCATGTGGAGATTGTAAAACTATGGCATGGATGGCAGCCATCTCGGCAGGTGCCGGATTAGCCTCAAGCCTTTTCGGTGGTTCTGCAAAGCGTGCAGCACAGATCACACAAGCTGGTCAGCAGTATGTTGCACAGATCAGAGCAGAAGGAAACCAAAGGGCACAAGCTAAGTTTCAAAACACGTTTCAAAACCTAATGATCTCTTCCGCTAACAAGCGGACTGAAGAGATCTTTGGTAAACAACTAGATCTATACGACACCAGCAAGTATTATCGTTCAGAAGCTGCGTCCTTAGCGTATGCAGCAAACGAACGGAAGTTAGACGAAGTATATGCACAAGCAAAGTTTGGAAGACTAAAAGAAGAGAATGCTTTGGCTGCCAGTATCGGTTCGTGGAACGCGGCTGATGAAGGTAACCGAGGACGGTCATACAAACTAGCTCAGCAAAAAAGCACACTGGCTAAGTTCGGTGTGTCATCTGCAGAGCTTACTGAAAGCCTTGTCAGTGCACGCATTGCAACGAAAGCTGCTAATGAAAACGTGCGCCGACAACTGAAGAGTGATGAGTTTGCAGCATACAGCAAAATTGCTATCCCACCGACACTGCAAAACAATCTACCTACCCCTGAGTTTGGTGCATATTCTGAAATGCAACTGCCTAAGTTCAACAGAGGATTGTCTATTGCTAGTGCCGCTCTTGGTGCTGTCAGTAACTTTGCATCCGCTGCACCTCCAGGGACGTTTGGCAATATGTTTGGCGGTGGAGGATCACCCGTGCCTAAATCGCAAGGCCTTAACATAGAAGGTATTTCACAGTACATGAACTAATGCCTAAAGAATTTCAACCAGGCTCACGTTATCAAGGCTATGCTCAAACCCAAGGGTATGATCCTATCAAGCCAGTTGACGTGACCCCTCTCCTACGGGAGAACAGACGAACAGAACAAGAGAATCTGCAACGTATGCTTGATCAAAGTATGCGAGTCATGCAGATTAAAGACCAAGAAGAACAAAATACTATTGAACAGCAAAACAGAATTGCTGATCTTGTAGCAGATACAGAATTGAGTGATCTTGCAGACTTTAGCCAGACACTTACCAACGCGATTACCACCTACAGAGACTACCGAAAAGACAAGGACATCGAAGCTGGGTTGAATCTTGCGTACACCGATGGTTTACCGCAGGATGCCGTTGAGCAATTCAAGAGGGACGAGGCTATGGCAGAACAGGCTGCTACCCTGTCAGAGGGTGCAGCAGCGTCTCTGGAAGCGGAAAATGCACCTACTGATCTTGTCCAGCGAACCCGTAATCTAAGCGGGTGGAAGGGGTATGGTTATGCTCGTGGTATTGCACAACTCGGTGGTGAGCAGTATGGAATCTTTTATGAAGAGGCTGCAGAACGTGTCACTGTTGACATTGCGGGCCGTGCTGTAACACTTGCAAATGCAAAAGACAGTTCTGAAAGGGCTGCAGTAGAAGCAGAGATACGTCGTCAGTACCTTAAAAACTTTGAAGGTATGAACCTGGGACTTCTAAATGAGTATTTGTTCCCAGGCATGAGGCGGTATGAAACACAACAGGCAACTGCGTTTGCTTTAGAGCAGCGTGAAATGCTTCGTGCAGAACGTGAAACCACAGCAAAAGACGAGCTGTCTGGTTTCATCAAAGGCGAACGTGGTGGCGAAGGTTTTATTAGGCTAATCAACACACACCAATATGACTTTGGTGGACGTGGTAAAACACGTGAAATGTTTGTTCAAGAATTAAAGGACGGACTTGCGTCTGGTAGGTATTCACCTGAACAGGTTGAGGCCCTCCTAGAATACCAGTTTGACAAGAACGGTACTGGAAAACTTATCAGCATACAAGAAGCTTTTGCACGTGACTTTGAAGAGTTCCCTACACTTATTAGTCAAGCTAAACAAAAAGTATATACTGATATAGAAACTGACCGAGAGCTACGTGTCAAAGCGTTTGAAACTGATATTCAAAAAAAAGTTGAAGAACGTGGCTTCCCTTTGAATAACGCTGAGATCGCACAGCTACGCCGTCACGCAGTCGAGAACAACATGGGTGATCCTGAGTTCCTCAAGACCATGACTACCCTGAATGATCTGGACAAAGAAGCTAGTGACGATCTTGCAAAGATGTACATCGCTGATAAAGGTTTTATTAGTCAAGCTGAGGCTGCTAAACTTCATCCTGAAACTACAGCTACATATAGACAGCAAGGTAAGATTACTGAGAATGATATTGCTCAACCGTCTCAAGGTGATATAGATAGAGCCAAGGAGTCTATTCGTGGACTAGGTAAGACTAAACTGCGTGCTGAGGGGCAACTGACTGCAGGCGATGAAGAGGTTACCTTTAACCAAAACGCTTTTGATGAATATCGCAGACTGTACGCTGCTGCAGCTATCAACCCTGCAGTGCCGGAAGGAGGGGCTCATACTTATGCTATGACAGAGCTGCGTCAGCTTATCAATGCACCGGATGGTCTTAAGCATTATACCACACAACCTACAATAACCTTAGATCAAGAAAAATTCAAGAGGTATAAAGAAGCCGATGCCGCACTTACAGATGATCGGGCAAGTATTTATCAAGCTATTCCTGCTTTGCTCCCCGCTGTGGAACAACTACGGGAATACCAACGTCGCGGTAAAAACGACATCCCATACGAATTTCATCAGCTAGCAGTGAATTTGCATGGGATAGATGGTTGGGATTTAGCTGCTGCTCAATACGAGGCACACGGTATGAAGCCTCCTATTAAGAAACCACAAATCGAACAAAGCATTGATGGCCTGTCACCTTCTGTTCGTTATTTAATGCGTAAACACAACACACCCAGCCGCACTCTTCGTGCACAAATTGAGTCCGGTGACAACATGTTCTTGGAACTGGTCAAGAACAAAGAAAGCACATCATACGGTGAGTATGACGCTATGAACACTGGCGGTGCTGCTTCTGGGCACATTGCTTATGGCTCAGCTAACAGCAAAGACGTGTTTGACAAGCCACTAACACAGATGACCATCGGTGAGGTTATGTCTCTCCAGAGTCAAGGGAAGTTACACGCCGCAGGTGCGTACCAGATTATCGGAAAAACGTTACCTGGTATTCTTTCTTTTGCTGGTCTAAATGAAACCGATATGTTTGATGAAGCAAATCAAGACAAACTTGCAGTTGCTTTGTACCGTCGCCGTGTTACCTGGCATGGTACAACTCAAGGCAATCTTATGAATGGATTGCGCAACGAATGGATCGGTCTTCAAAATGTACCAGATGCAACCTTACTAGAAGCTATGGAATCTATGTCTCCTTACAATCAACCACAAAACATTTTACCAGCATTGCGAGGAGGTAGTTAATGGAAGAATTTTTTAAAGACGAAGAACTTGCAAACGTAGCAATTGAACTTGGTGAACAAGCTCTCAAAAGAGAAGACGAAGAAGCAAGAGCTGCTGAAGAAGAAGAACGTATTAAAGCAGAGGAAGAAAAAGCACAAGCTGAGAAAAACACTGTTGGTGAAGAACTGACAAGTGCATTTACTGGTGGGGTACGTGACACTGCTAGTTCTCTTATAACCTTGCCAGAACGTGTCAATGACATGTTCAGTGGCGAGATGCAGCGTGAAGGTGATGATTATGAACCTGAGTTTAATCCTCTAGGTGGCGATCAGAACCCTGTCACACAAACCTGGTGGGGCAATGCTATCCGCAGTGTCGTTCATTACGGAACACTTGCTGGCGGTGTGATTCTCGGTGCTAAAGGTGTTGCTGCTGCCGGTATTGGTGGCGGTATCAGTGCTGGTGCAAGTTGGCTTGCTGGCGCAGGTTCTGCAGGTTTCGGTGCAACCGTTGCTCGTGGTGCTGCCGTTGGTGGTACTGCTGACCTTTTGTCAGAGTATTCACAAGACCATAACCTAATGGGTACGTTGAAAGACAAGGTACCTTTGCTTGATACACCGTTCGCTACAAAAGATACTGATCATCCAATGATCAAGACTCTTAAGAACGTAGTAGAAGGTATGGGTATTGGTATCGTTGTAGACGGTGTTATCCGAGCCATCGGTAAGTCTAGAGCAGCAAGTAAGACAAAAGTACCTGCCAAACCTGATCGTCAAGCCCTTGTTGATGCGAATGCGATTGATGGTATGCAGCGTGCACGGGCAGAAGATGCTGTTAAAGCGAGTGTAGACAAAAACTTGCGCGATGAAACTGCACGTTACTTGCTCAAAAAAGGCAAACGCTTCGGTTCGCTGTCACCAGAAGATCAGATCAAAGAGATGCTTGCGACACAGAAACGCAGTACATCTAATAAATTCAGCACCTGGACCCCTCCTGAAGGACCTGAAGCACGTGCTGAACGTAAGATCACCGAACGCGGCAAGTCTGTAGAAGAACAGACTGTCGAAAAAGGTCGGGAAGAAATGAACGATCCTGGTTTTAGAGGTCATAAAAACAAGCCTATTGCTGACTCACACCAAGGCTCTCCCAACTCTATTGGTAATCTTTACGACGTGCAGAAGCAAGTGCAACGTATTCACAGTGACACTGCATCTGAATTTGGATCTACAGACAACATCCTTACCCCGAAGCAAGCCGAACGTATGGCTGAGGCAGGTTTTGAAGGTAACGTTTCACTTACACAAAAGCTTGCTAAAGAGCTGTACGGTGAAGTACGCTTCAAACGTTTGACTCAAGAATTGAGAAGTCAAAACAGAGACCTTGCTACATTTTTCAAAGACGCTGTAGAAAATGCACAGATCATTGTAGGCGGACGTGATGCTGGCTCTGAAGTTCCAGAAGATTTTTGGAGAAGGGTTTACGCATCGCAACCTGCACAGACTGGTACTGGTGTGAGCGGTAAACAAGACAATCTTGAATACTGGTCAATGGAAAACGTTGTGACCGCTGATCTTGTCAATACTGCACTTTTCAGGAAACTGCGTGATTTGGCAACTGCTTCTGGCGAAGTGAGAGATGTTCTTGATATTAATGATGTAGATGGCCCAGTCAAATCTATACGCGACAATCTCATCGTAGGTATGGGTGAAACAAAACGAGCTAGGTATATCATCAGCCGTCAGTTTGCACTGTTGAATGAACTAGACCCTACTGCTGCAAAGAAACAATACGAAGCTACGTTGTCAGAAATCCACGAATCTACAAAAGCACAAGTAGATATGATGTTGGATCTGGCCCGCCAACAACCAACAGATGATTTTCTTCATGCTGTGTTGGAAGCGTTTGGTATGTCTAGTAAGGTCCAGAATTGGACTGACTTTGATGCATTCATGCGTCGTCGCTTGCTAGGCGAAACAGTAGAAGGTAAAAAGAAAACTGGACTGTTGATTCGTGAGATGCAAGGCGTCATGATCAATAGTGTTCTCAGTGGTCCTAAGACTCCTATCCGGGCAATCATGGGAACTGCTACCGCTGCATTTACTCGACCTATGGCTCAAATGCTGGGTGGTCTTGTTCAGTTTGCAGGAAGGGGCAACCCGCAAACATTGCAGACAGCTATGGCGTCTACAAACGCTTTGGTACAGACAATTCCTGAATCACTTAAATATTTCAATACACGCCTTCGGTCCTACTGGTCTGGTGAAATTTCAACATTCAAAAACCGATTTGGTGAATTTGATTCTCGTGATGAACAATGGGAATTGATGAAGCACTGGGCTGAAACACGCGGCACAGACGGTGAAAAAGCTGCATTTAGACTTGCGAACGTTGCTCGCGCTGCAAACGATAAAAACTTTTTGACCTATTCAACTAAGTTGATGGCCGCGACTGACGACGCATTTACCATGCTACTCGCTCGTGCAAGGGCAAAAGAACGTGCCATGATGGAAGCGTTTGACGCAAGAGGTCAAGGTAAGATTCAACAAATCACTCCTGATCTTATTAAAGAAGTTGAGGAACGTGAGTTTGCAAAAATCTTTGACCCTAATGACGGCAGTGTAAGTGATGAAATGCTGCAGTACGCCAAGAAAGAAGTTACCCTTACAAAAGATATTCAAGGTTTCGGCAAGAAACTAGATGAATTGTTTGATTCACAACCGTTGCTCAAACCGTTTTTCCTATTTGCTAGGACAGGTATTAACGGTCTAGAATTGACATTTAAACATGTTCCTGGTCTTAACTTTTTTGTTAAAGAGTTTCGAGACATTGCATTTGCAAAACCTGGTAGCCTCGACAATGTACGTCAGTATGGCATCACTAATGATTTTGAACTAGCTAATGCAAAGGCTCTGCAAAATGGACGCCTTGCTATGGGCGGTGGTGTCATTACCATGGCAACAATGTCTTATCTCAACGGAAACCTTAGTGGTAACGGTCCACAAGACGTAAAACTCAGGCGTGTTTGGGAATCTGCAGGGTGGAAACCACGTTCAATTAAAATTGGTGATGTATGGGTTAGCTACGATTCCCTAGAACCTTTCAACAACGTACTTGCTGCAATTGCTGACGTTGGCGATAACCAACGTTTGATGGGCGATGAGTGGACAGAACAGCACCTGGCTGGCATTGCTTTTATCATTGGTAAAGGCATGATCTCCAAGACCTACATGCAAGGTCTAGAGCAGCTTACTGACGTGTTAGGTAACGATCCTAGAAAGCTAGAAAAAATTGCAGGCAACCTGATGAACAACACTATTCCGTTGTCATCGCTGCGTAATGAAATTGGTCGTTTGCTAAACCCACAGATGCGTGAGTTGAATTCTGGAATGTTTGAGCAAATGCGGAACCGCAACCTGATGTTTGAAGGGTTGACTGACGATCAACTACCTATGAAGTATGACATCCTCAACGGTAAAGCAATCAACGATTGGCACCCGTTGACCCGTATGTTTAACTTTTTAAGTCCTGTACAACTGAACCTTGACCCATCGCCTGGACGTCAACTTCTTCTGCGTAGTAACTATGATATGCGGATGTCAGTGTACTCTGCACCTGATGGCACGTCTTTGGCTAAGAATTCCAAAGTACGTTCCATTTTCCAGAAGGCTATTGGTGAACAGAACCTAGAAAAAACACTGGATAAGTTGTCAACCGACAAAAAGATCCTTGAGTCTATGGCAGAAATGGAAGCAGATCTTGCTTCTGGAAGACGAGGTAAGGATCCTATGTCTTACTACCATAACCGTAGAATTAAATACTACATGGATCAAGCCCGTAGAGTTGCGTGGGCAAGTCTTAGCGAAGACGCTGATGTCGTTAACCTAATCAATGCTCGTAAAAAACTTGCCGGTTCTAAATACAGGCAAACAACTGGTATGGAAGGATCTAATAGGCTTTACGATGAAGCGCAAGAGCTTCTTAAAATGACCCGCTAACAAATTAACTAAAATGGCTGTTACATTCAATACTTTTGCGGGGAACGGTACGACCGGCCCCTTTTCTTTTACATTTGAATACATTGATGAGACTGACGTCAAAGTAAGTATTGACGGTACAACTCAAGCTACAACTGCATACACGTTTCCCACAGCCTCTACTATTCAATTTGTTTCGCTGACCCCCACCTCCAGCCAAACCATTCGTATCTTCCGAGAGACGGATATTGATGACTTAAAGGCTACATTCTTTGCCGGTTCATCTATCCGTTCACAGGATCTAAACGACAACTTTGAACAGAACAACTTTGCTGTTCAAGAGATCAAAACTCAGTTTGTCACACAGGCAAATGGTTCATTCAGCACTAATGTTGACATGAACAGCAACAGGATTGTCGATATGGCTGATCCTGTTGATGCACAAGATGCTGTCACAAAACAATACCTAGAAGACAACTACTTTGATGATGGCACTGAAACCATTGTTAGTGGTGAAAGTTGGCCTGATAACGACACAACGATTGCTACAACTGCATCGATTGACAACCGTGTAGATTCTAAGATTGACACAGCTATTGAAGGTGACGTGCTTATTGATGGTACTGGCCTGACAAAAGCTGCTACCGGTGGTCAAGTAACTCTCGGTATTGGTGCAGGCAGTGTTGATCTTGATAGGATCAAAGCTGCTGACATCATCGTTTCGGGTGAGTCTAACCCTAATAATGACACGACCATTGCCACTACGGCAAAGATCGATGACATGATTGATGCTGCTATTACTGGCGATATTGCAGCAAGTGATGGGTTGTCAGTTACCAACGATGGTGATGGCACTATTACTATTGGGATTCCCGCTGGAGCTGTTGATCTTGACCGACTAAAAACTGATGATGTAATTACATTGTCTGAGCAAGACGCAGGTCCTACAACTAACGATGATAGCATCTTTACCTCTAGTGCTGCTGCTAAACGTTTTGATACTTTAGTCCAGACTGGCACTCCTTCTGGTGCTTATCAAGTCGGTAAAACTTGGTTACAAAACGACGATGACCAAACTTTAAAGATTTGGAATGGCAGCACCTGGTTAGACGTTGCATCTGGTGGCTCATTCCGAACTCAAGATAAGGTTATCTATGTTGATGCTACTGGTGGTGATGATGCTAAAACTGGTCATCGTATCAGTGGACCTAAGCTGACGATTAAAGCAGCCATCAACGACATTAACTCAGATGTCAGTACCTCTATCAAAACTGCAGGTTCTGGCTACAGTAATGGTACCTACAGTAACGTTCCTCTTACTGGAGGCACTACTGGGTCTGGTTTGACAGCTACTATCACTGTAACTGGAAGTGTAATTAGTTCTGTAACTAACGTTGCAAACTCTACACTGCAAGAATATCAGATTGGTGACATCTTATCTGCTGCTGACTCTAACCTTGGCAGTGGTGGTGGTTCTGGTTTTGAGCTAGAAGTTACTGGTGGTGGCGATGGTATGACTGTGATTGTTTCTGCTGGTACTTATCAAGAAATTGCACCCATTCAAATCAAACGCCGTAACGTGTCTATCATCGGCATGGCCTTACGAAGCTGTATTGTACACCCTACTGTTGCAACACAGGGTGACCATGCAGATGGCAACCATGCGTTGTTTGAATTAAACAGTGGATCGTTTGTGCAAAACATGACTCTGACCGGTGTGCAAGCTGGCAGTTCAGGTACAAACACTCTTGACTCTGATCTACCTGTAAGACAAGGTTGGAACTTTGCGTTCTACAACAACGCATTTATTACCAAATCTCCGTACGTTCAGAACTGTACTAACTTCTCTGACAGTCAAATTGACAACAGCGATCTACAGTCTCACCGTCCTCGGGGCGGTTCTGCTGGTGACCTTACCAACGCACCCACTGGTGGTGGTATGTTGATCAATGGCTCTACGCCAAAAACCACAAGTCCTTTGCGGTCGATAGTTGCAGATAGTTATACGCACGTTGGCCTTAACGGTCCAGGCATTCTTGTCACTAATAATGGCTATGCACAGTGCACGTCTAGCTACGCCTTCTTTAACAAGTATCACATCAAAGCACTGAATGGTGGTCAAGCCAACCTGGCTGCGTCTACCACTGACTTTGGTGAAAAGGCATTAGTTGCTGACGGTAAGTCTACTGCTGCTATTTTTAGTGGACAAGTTAAAGTTGCCGCTGCTAGCGGTGCTATTACGTTTGACGTTGATAACATTTCTGCAGGTACTAATTGGTTCGGTGATGACACCAAATCGGCTAGCAACATGCTAGTTACTGTTAACAGCGTTACTTATCCTATCCTGTCGTCTACTGTTATTACTGGCGGTCACAGGGTAAGTATTAGTCGTCCTAACCCATCTCAACGTAGTCAAAACCTTGGTCTTAACGGTGCGATTGCTGAAGACGCTGCTGTACAATTCTTCCTTCGTTCCCAGATTGCTTCTAGTGGTCACACGATGGAGTATGTTGGTAGTGGTATGGACTATGATGCACTGCCTGAAAATGGTGGTGTACCAGATGAGACCAAACAGATTACTGAACTTAACAACGGTAAGATCTGGACTGCAATTACTGATCACAACGGTAAGTTTAAGATTGGTGGTAACCAAACTGATGACCCAATCTTTGAGGTAGACCAACAACTTGGTTTTATTACCATTCCTACTGGCTCTATTGCTTTTGACTTGTTGTCGGATACTACGCCACAACTTGGCAGTGACTTAGATGTCAATGACTTCAAGATTACCAGTGCAGGTAACGGTAACGTTCACATTGGACCACATGGCACAGGTAAAATCAGGGTTGATGCAGCTCTGATTACTAACGCTAACAACGATCTTGTTCTTGATCCACACGGTACTGGGCAGATTAACGCTAGTACCCATAAAATTCAAAACGTTGTTGACCCTACTGCTGCACAGGATGCTGCCACTAAAGCTTATGTAGATGCTGGTGATGCAACAAATGCTGGTAACATTACAACTAACGCGACTAATATTGCTACTAACGTAACTAATATTGCTACTAATGCAACCAACATTTCAAGTAACGATACTGACATCGCTACTAACGTAACCAACATTGCAACCAACGCAACCAACATTGCAACCAATGTAACCAACATTGCGGCACGTCTGCCACTGGCTGGCGGTACAATGACTGGTAATATTGTCTTCAATAGTGGTCAGACCATTGCTGGATATACACCACGTACATCTGCAACTGGTTCTTCTAATCTTTCTGTTGGTACTACTGCACAACGTGATGGTAGTCCTGCAGCAGGTATGATCCGATATAACTCGACTCTTGGTCAGTTTGAAGGTTATGGATCAGCGTGGGGAGCTATTGGTGGTGGTGCCACTGGTGGCGGTAGTGATACGTGGGCTGTCGAACATGACAACACGATCACACAATCGTACACAATTAGCACTGGTAAAAATGTTGTTAGTGCTGGACCGTTGACGGTCAATAGCGGTGCAACTGTTACCGTACCTTCTGGATCTAACTGGGTAATTGTTTAACTATGA
>VMHT01142910.1_pt1 | contig 27456 bp, 33 predicted proteins | sample 4693611 | NCBI WGS metagenome assembly VMHT01 (sample SAMN12280063, study PRJNA550983) | marine metagenome | isolation source: seawater sampled from same location over 5 years 0.02-0.2 micron viral filtrate | place: USA: collected off the coast of southern California halfway between the port... ...
ATGCCCATCGCTCTTGAAGTCTCGCACGGAGAGTAATTCGGCTGAAGCATCGAGCATATGTACTTTCATTGAGCCAATTTACAAATTCATTATCCTTACCAGAAGTGTATTTATTTTCGTTTTGCATCTGGAATATCTCTATCTCTCTCTCAACGACAGTTTGTTTAATTTGCTGAAACAGATAGTCTTTGATGCAATCTAGCTTATCGCTACCGCATGGTAAATTTGTTTGGATGTTCATTTCTTTTCTACCTTTCTTGTCCTTAACTTTACATCTGGGTTTCTTGCGTAGAAGTCTTTTGATTTCCTTTGTGATTGTCTTGGTTTGTTGTAAGGATCCTCCACCCTCTTAATGATGTTTGAAATTGTGGAGGCATGCCAACTGCCACCCTCACGAGCGGTACTAAACCCTCGTGCATTGAACTCTTCTGCTATTGTTCGATAGCTATGCCCGGCATTGAGCCGGTACTGAATGTCCTGGTACCACATATTGGCAAACGCATCAGCGTCATCACTGACCCGGATACCAGCGTTCTCTCTGGCGAGATCCATGTTTTCGTGAACACCCAGCTTATAGACTATCTTACCATTCTTGGCAGTATGAAAGCCCTTACTGTTTATCTCAGCATTGATCCTAGCTAGACCCTGCTTAGTAGCGGAGCTGGCCCTCTCAGCGACTGACTGAGCAATCATACTTTCTTGGCCCAGCACAGATACCAGAGCATCAGTATCAAGGTTAGAGTATGCCGGCTTGTCACATATAATGAGCTTACACTTATCTTTTGCCAGAACCTTTTCAAAGAACTGCATAGCGTGCCAGGCTTTACGCGACAGTCGGGAGAAGTCTGCAATAATTATATGCCCCTTCCCCCCTTTCTTTTTGCTTTTAACGGCATCAGCAAGACAAGCATTCAAGCCAGGTCTATCGTCAAAGGGCAACCGACCGGAGTATCCCTCGTCTATATACCATTTAATTTCGTGCTTACCGCCATTCAGAAAAGTCGTGATAACGTGCTTCTGTCGTTCGATATCCTGCTTGTCGGTACTGACCCGGACGTAGGCATGGTATACACCCTTATGCGGTTTACCGGGTTCGTATATAGTATGCGCCATTAGCTTTGCTCCTTGAGTGGTATCTGATTTTTTAATGCCTTAATAATACTCTTCAGGTTCCCAGTAGCTCGTTGCAGTGGGTAGATCTGCCCATCAATCTCCTCATACAACTGTTTCTTTGTATACTCATGCCCAACCAACTCCTCTAAATTGTTGAGTACACCTTGCACATCACTAAGGCAGTGATCCAAAAACTTACTCTTAATCAAGTTATCAATTTGAATATCAACTTTCTTTTCCATTAGGTTTGCTCCTTGAGTATATCTTTGACGTATTCGTAAACTGAGAAGTAATCCTCTACTCCTTCATTAAGACCTATGGTGCCGACCGGCTGAGAGAAATCCCAGTAACTGCCATCTCTTGAAAATGTGAGGCCATGCTTTGCGCATAACCTCTTGAGTTTGGCATAGTATCTTTTCTCTGACTTTCGATACTCTCTCTGCTCCGGGGATACATATCCCTTGGGTGGCTGTATAAATTTACTTACGTTAAGCATTTGTTGTCCTCCTTCTACACCCGATCTGTTCGGGATATACATAGATATAGCAAAATGGTACTATTGTACAAGACCTAAAAGTTACTTTTATGTAAAAAAATGTGTATAAATATAGGAAAGCTATGGAAAACAACGACTTAGAGGGTACAGAAAATGTACAAATTCATCTACGAGTGGACACCAAACTGCGTGATAAGCTGGTAGAACTAGCGAAACCGGCTCAGAGATCACTCAATAAACAAATCATCTATATGCTGGAACAACAGATGGTTAAGCAGGGCTTACCACACTACCGCCAGGATAGATTAAACACCGACCTAAACTCTGCTTTAGACAGCATGGTAGCAAGGGATTTTACCCGGTGAACTGGAGCAGAAGTAAATATAAGGCCGTCAAAACAACCATAGATGGCATCACATTCGACAGTAAACGAGAGGCCAAACGCTACACAGAGCTGAAGTTGCTAGAGAAGACCGGCATGATAACTCACCTGGAGTTACAGCCAAAATACGACATCATAATCAATGGGGCAAAAATATGCAGTTACAGGGCAGACTTTTCTTACTTCACCGTTCGAGAGGACGAGAGAGACACATACAAGAATTCAAAAGGCGAATGGATTGTGCCTACGAAAACAGACCAAAAGGAGGGGCAGATAGTCGAGGATGTCAAAGGCTTCAAGACACCTATCTATCGTTTGAAAAAGAAACTTGTAGAGGCATCCTATCCCGGTACGCAGATAGTGGAAATATAACGATGGGCCAGTTTATGCACTTCTTTGACCAGGTAAGTCCAATGCCATTGCATGACTTTGCTCACCACAAACGAGCCAGAGCGGAGCATATAAAGTTTCGTGCCTTGTTTACAGCCGTGGCCCGGAGACTAGGCCGGTTCTCACTTAATCAGATAGGCACCATATTCAACCGGGATCATGCATCGATCCTTCACTACACCAAACGGCATGAAGAGCTGGTCAATGAGGATGATAGCTATGCACTGATCTACATGGATCTAGAAGAAAATATCAAAAGAATTATGGATGAGAAGTATGGAAATAGCGACCTATAGTTTGATTGTGATTTTGCTTAAAGACATAGAACTGCCTCAGAGTATCGACGTTAGACGTCTTGTATTTGAGGACAGAGTTGATTGCTTACGAGTGGCATTAGCACTGGATCAAGAACGTGACCCAATAGCGAGAAAGAAACAATGCAGGACGAACTACAGTTATGAGAGATAGCGAGAAACTTCTGGAGATCAAACAAGCCCGGCATGAGTTACTACAGCCTCCCAAAAAGCATACGATGTCTGTAGATAATACGGTAGCTCCCTCCCCTTTTTCTGTCATGCCTAGCCGGGTCTTTGCGGATCAGAGAATACAGAATGCCTCTATCCGAGTGCTAGGTACCCTGTGTTGCCATGCAAACAAATACTCCGGGATAGTCTTCACAAACCAGCTTACTATTGGGAATAGACTGGGTATATCGAAACAGGCTGTCAGCCGGCAAATGAGGCTACTGGAGAAGTGTGGTTACATCAAGAAGATATACAAAGAGAACCCACTCAGAAAGAAAGGTAGGAAGGGTGCAACGTGGCGCGTTATCTATGATCCAGCCACCACTGATGAGGATATTCTTGCACGAAATAAACCGGAGTTTGTCGAGGCTCAGGATGCTGAAGAGACACTCAAGGTCATTGCAAAAAGTCAACCTGACGTTGACAAAGTGCAGGAGAAAAGTAAACCTGACGTTGACTTTACTGATACAAAAGTCAACCTGGGGGTTGACCAACAGGCCAAAAAAGTAAACCTGGGAGTTGACCAGAACTACAGTAGTATAACTAATAGTAGTAAGTTAAGAGAAATAAGTATGAAGATATGCAAAGCTTACTCGATAGAACGAGAGACTAGGCTAGGATCGATGGCAGGATGGCAGAACGATGAGAGGCAGATAGCAATCGTAGAGAAGTTCCTAGCTCAAGGCCATAGCCAAAACACAATACTCAAGACCTTCTTAACTTCACTCAATCACTTTGCCAAGACTGGTAAGCGACCGCCCTTCTCTCTTGGATATTACGATACTTACTTTAATAAAAAGGACAAGCCGACTGTTCAAGATGTCATAAGAAAGACGGTAGGTCGTTCTAAATTTGCCAGCCGTACAAAACATAGATGAACCTCTAGGATTTATGCATACAATGATATGGGCTATAAAAATAAAGCATATGCTGACCTCGACACAAAAAAAGGCACCCTTGGGGGGGTGGGGGTCTGCACTAGTGCGGGATGTCTCACAAAAATATTTTTCATTATTCATAGGAGGTAAAGATGAAAATGTATGACGTAGTATCAGGCCGTAAAGTTATCGGCCAAGACAAGAAACGCTGGACAAATGTCGGTGTAGCATTCGAAGGAGATGACGGTAAGATCACCGGGATCAAGTTGAATGCCCTTCCCTTACAGAATGAGAATGGCGAAGTATGGCTATCCTTGTTTGAGCAAAAGCAGAGGGACAATGTTCAAGCGTTCAACAGAGCAACTGAGGAACTATTAGATGACGAAATCCCGATCTAAGAAACCAAAGATACAGTTTCCTAATCTCAAGGAGCTGGGATCGGTACGCTCAGTCAAAAGAAAGGTTGGTGGGTCTGATGTTATCTTTGACAACAGAGATAAGTTAGCCCAGGAACTCATCAATCTTTCTACGGCTAAGATATCGGATGTTATGTCCTGGGATGCTGAGGGGAATATCACGGTCAAGTCGAGTGCGGATATTCCGGATAGTGTCCTCACCGCAATCAAAAAGATTAGGATTGTACCGACACCGGACGGCCGTAATGCGATTGATATTGAGATGATTGATAAGGTTCGGGTGTTGCAGACATTGGCTAAGGCATCTGGCCTTATGGATCAGGATAAGACCAGCGATAAACCGGCTGTCGTAGAAGTAAAGATGGTAGGCCCGAAGGATGGATGAGGATGAGGAGTTTGCGAAACGCTTTGCTCTCAAACCTATCAAGCCGGATGAGAGGTTGTATCAGATACGGTATCTACGGCCAGAGCTGGTAGCAAAACTAAAGGCATATATCAGAAAGGAGAAGTTTCGATGGAAGAAAAGAAAATCACGCCCGATGGAGGAATGAACCTCAGCTTTGAGCGGTCACCAATACTATGGAAGTTTCTCAACGATGATAGCTTTATCAAGTCGATTATGGGGCCAGTGGGTTCCGGCAAGTCCTATGCCTGTTGTGCCGAGTTGTTTCGAAGGGCCGTTATGCAAAAACCTAGTCCGAGAGATGGGATCAAATACTCACGTTTTGCGGTGGTACGAAACTCTTATCCTATGCTGAAAACTACAACTCTCAAGACATGGCTGGAACTCTTTCCGGAGGATATCTGGGGTAATGTCCATCATGCGCCACCGATCAAACATCATATTCGCCTTCCCTCAAAAGAAGGAGCGTCCGGGATTGATATGGAGGTCTTGTTTCTAGCTCTGGATCAGCCGAAAGATGTACGTAAATTGCTTTCTCTTGAATTAACAGGTGCTTTTGTCAATGAGAGTAAAGAATTACCGAAAGCCGTGATTGATGGATTATCGCATCGTGTGGGCCGGTATCCCACAAAGTCTGACGGTGGCCCGACCTGGAGAGGCATTATTATGGACAGCAACCCTTGTGATGATGATCATTGGCTCTACAACATGGCTGAGAAAGAAAAGCCTAGCGGAAAATTTAAGTGGGGGTTTTACAAACAACCGGGCGGTGTCAAGGAAGTCCATTCCGATGAAGTGCCAGCCGATATGCCAGAGGCTCAAGGGTATATGTACCAAGCCGGAAAATGGTGGCAGACCAACCCCAAAGCCGAAAACCTCGACAATTTGCCAGTTGGATATTACGAACAGCTCGTGCCGGGCAAGACCTTGGATTGGATCAGATGCTATGCCGAGGGCAAATATTCGTATGTTCAGGAAGGTAGACCAGTATGGCCGGAGTATGATGACCACTCCATGTCCGATGATCTCACCATACAAGAAGGTATTCCGGTACAAGTGGGTCTTGACTTTGGTCTTACACCGTCTGCGGTATTTGGTCAGAAAATGCAGAATGGCCGATGGCATATTCTCCGAGAGATAGTGACGTTTGATATGGGGCTAGAACGCTTTGCCCATTTGCTAAAATCTGAACTAGAGACATGGTTTCCAAAGTATGAGTGCATGATATGGGGCGATCCAGCCGGTTCGGCCAGAGATATGATCTATGAACAGACAGCCTTTGATCACCTCAAGACACACGGGTTAGTCGCTCGACCCACGGCTACCAACGAATTTAAGACAAGACGAGAGGCCGGGGCTATCCCAATGACCCGATTGATAGACGGCAAACCCGGCTTTATGGTACATCGTGAATGTGTCCGGCTCCGAAAAGCTCTCGCTGGTGGCTACCACTTCAAAAGAGTAGCTATGGGATCGGGGCATGAACGGTTCAAGGATGTACCAAACAAAGATCATAACTCACACGTTGCCGATAGTCTGGGCTATCTTCTGCTAGGCGGTGGGGAGCATCGCAACATGGTCAGGGGCAAATCCCCTCATTTCTACAAAACAGCGAATGCTTGGGGTGACTTTGATGTTTTCGCCTGAAGAAATCACGGAGGTATCGACCTTAGACGGCAAGACCGGCAAGATTATTGATTTCGAACCGGATCACCTCAATGCGGTCAGCTATAGATCGCTAGACGCTCCCTTCATCAAGGCCAATCAAGAGACAATAGCCCACCGGTTACCGAAAGGATTATCCTTCTCCGCAGTAGTAGACGATCAAGTATTCGCTATGTTTGGCCTCGTTCCCTTCTGGCAGGGTTGCTATGAGTGCTGGCTTATTCCAGCCGATGATCTGGATACCCACACCATGAAGACACACCGCACGGCCATACGGTTTTTTGAGTACACCGCCAGGGTTTTGAGAGCAAAGAGGTACCAGTGTTATGTATTTTCGGAAAACGTTCGGGCTGTTCGCTGGATTGAAATGATGGTATTCAAAAAAGAAGGGCTAATGAAGAACTTTGGCCCTAACCAAGAAGATCATTTTTTATATGCGAGGTATTTCTGATGGGTTTTTTATTCGGTGGCGGTGGCGGTGAAACGCAGGAACAGAAAGAAAGTCGGCAAAAACGTGACCAGCAAGTCCAGCAACAAGAGGAACGTACACAAAAAGCTGAGATAAGCGAACGCAGAAAGATCAATGAGCGTATGCGAAAGATGAAAACCGGGGGAATGCGCCAGCTCCTCTCCTCCGATAGAGAGGATAATCAGGCACTCGGTAACCCAATAACACAGACACGAACATTAGGGCCAGATAGAAACCCACGATAATGAAAAAGTATTTACGCAACCCAAGAAAAAAGGAGATGAGCGATGCCTATGGTGAGTTACAAGAGCAAAGAGGGAACGAAGAAGAAGAAGTTCAAGTACACGAAGAAGGGAGTAGCGGAGGCCAAGAAGATGGCGAAACAGACCGGGGGGAAGATTAAGGTCAATAAAAGCTACGCATGAGACTTGATGTAACCACATTAAAGGCCCGATTTAAAAAGGCTATGGCTCACAAGGATGAGTGGCGGTCTATCTATGAAGATGCCTATCGCTATGTCCTGCCGAATAGAAACCTCTATGATGGCAACTACGAGACTACCTCACCCAAAAACGATAAGATGAACCGGGTATATGATAGCACGGCTATCCACGCTACGCAGAGATTTGCCAATCGATTACAATCCGGAGTGTTCCCAACACAACGACACTGGTGCCGGCTGGTTCCCGGTGAAGAGATACCACCAGAGAGACACATAGAAATTCAGCGCATATTGGATAGTTATGCCGATAAGATGTTTGATGTGATGCGTCAGTCAAACTTTGATATGGCTATGGGCGAGTTCCTACTAGAGTTAGCTATCGGAACGGCTGTGATGATCATCCAACCGGGTGACGAGTTACAGCCCATACGCTATACAGCCGTTCCCTCTTTTTTGATTGCCTACGATGAAGGGCCGTTTGGAACAGTCGATAAGGTGTACAGGAACCATAGGATACCATTCACTGCCCTAGATCAAGAGTTTGCCGATGCGGAAATACCAGCACAACTCAAACAAAAGTACGATGGTAGACCCGATGAGAAGATCGATCTCTATGAAATCACTTGCTATGACAAGGACGAAGGCATCTACCACTATCATGTCATAACCAAAGAAGGAGAAGACGAACTGGTCTATAGACGCATGAACTCCTTCCCCTGGGTCGTATCACGGTATATGAAAGCCACCGGGGAAAAGTATGGCCGAGGGCCGGTATTGACCGCTCTTCACGATATCAAGACCTTGAACAAGCTCAAAGAGTACCATCTCAAGAATGCCTCACTCTCTATAGCCGGTGTGTATACAGCGATGGATGACGGTGTTCTCAACCCAAATGCGGTGCGCTTAGTACCCGGAGCGATCATACCGGTTGCTCGTAACGGAGGCAATCAGGGCGAAAGCTTAAAACCGCTCCCTCGGAGTGGAGACCCCCAGCTATCGCAAATGTCACAACAAGATCTCGTGATGTCTATCAAGCAAATCCTCATGGATGATATGTTGCCTCCTGATACGTCCTCAGCCCGATCCGCTACAGAGATCATGCAAAAGATGAAGATACTCTCAGAAAACATGGGTAGTGCCTTTGGACGATTAATCCAGGAGACAATGTATCCGGTCGTTAGACGTACTCTGGAAGTCATGGATGAGATAGGCATGATTGATTTACCGTTGAAGATCAATGGTCTACAAGTCAAAGTTCAACCAGTTGCCCCGATTGCTATGTCGCAGAATATGGAGAAGGTCAGCGAGATTATGCAGTATATGCAGATAGCACAGAGCTTTGGGCCGGCTGGACAGCTTGCCGTGAAACAAGAAGTGCTACTCGATTATATTGCTGATCAACTGGCTATCCCGGCTGAAGTCCGAATGACACCAGAAGAAAAGCAACAAATACAGCAAATGCTGATGCAACAAGCCCAGCAAATGGCACAACAACAAGGAATGATGGAAGGTGGAGGAGAACCAGAACAACCAGCTTGATGATGATCTTTGGCCGGAGGTAACTGAAGATCCGCAAGCATCCCAGATGGATATGCTCTATGCTACCGTCTTCAATACACCGGATGGTCTAAAGGTACTCAAGCATTTGGCGAGTACGACAATAGATCAACCGTGCTGGTATCCGGGAACTGAGCCAAGCAATGGCTATTTCCGAGAGGGCCAAAACTCACTGATACGACAGATACATAGCAGAATAAGGAGAGCCAAGAATGTCTGAAGAACAGCAAGAGGAACAACAAGAACAGCAACCACAAGCTGAAAGCAATATGCAGAAACTAGCAGGAGAGGATCTCAATGCCACGCAGACAGAAGACGAAAACTCGCACCTCCAGGCCAATGCTGAGCCGGAGGGTGTTGATCCAGACGAGATTGAGTTCGTCAAACCAGAGTTCCTCCCGGAGAAGTTCTGGGATGCGGAGAACGGCACGAACGTAGAGAAACTATCCAAAGCTTACTCTGAGCTAGAGAAGAAGTTTTCACGAGGCGATCACAAAGCCCCAAAAGAATATAACGTGGATTTTCTAGGCGAGAATGTTCCGGAAGATGATGAGATGCTCAACAACTATAAGGACATGGCGCAACGATATGGAATGTCACAAGAGGACTTTCAAGACCTGGCCTTACAGTTTGTCGGTGCGGTTGAGGATGAGGCCAAGAGTGAGCAGGAGTTTATAGAGGAACAAAAGCGACTATTGGGCAACAACGCGGTCGAACTGGTGCGATCCAACTATGATTGGGCAAACAGCCTATTGAGCAAGGGTGTCATATCACAAGCCGAGTTTGATGTATTGGATCAGATGGGCGGTACCGCAGATGGTACTAGGCTCCTCAGAAAGATACGCAATCTCTCAAGCCCCAAGGAACTGCCTATTCCTTCCTTCACCGGAGAAAGCAAGACCAAAGAAGAGTTGGCGCAATATGTTGCTGATCCTCGTTGGAGATCTGATCCGGTATGGCGAAAGCAGAAGGAAAAAGAGTTCTACGATAATATCGCATAACTAGACCCTACTTTTAGCTTTACTACAATTTCAAGATATGGTATCGGTGGATTGAGCGATAACTACATCTGTAGCCGTTCAATCACTTTGATTGGCGGATTTATTCCATAACCAAGCGAACACTAATGTTAATTTTTTTATGGAGAGATAGATGTCCAACAATGCAATATCAAACGCATTCGTCACTATCTTTGAAAGCGAAGTTCACCAGGCTTATCAGTCTGAGGCTAAACTTGCTGGAACAGTCAGAACCCGAACAAACGTTGAAGGGTCAACTGTAAAGTTCCCAAAGTTAGCTAAAGGATCAGCCTCTGTTCGTTCACCCGGTACACAAGTAACACCGGTAGGAGCGCAATTTTCTAGCGTGACAGCGACAATGGTGGATTATTCTGCATCAGAGTACAGTGACATTTTCAACCAGGCGAAAGTAAACTTTGACGAAAGAGCAGAGCTTGCCGAAATGCTAGGAAAAGCCATAGCAAGACGCGAAGACCAAGTGGTTATCGATGCACTCATTAACGCATCAGCCGGGTCAACCGTTGCCAATACTGTGGTGACTTCTGGATCAGCAAGTGCCTCTGACCTTAATGTCGGAAAGATTATTGAGGCTGGTAAGAAACTCAACGCTAAGAACGTACCGGCAACGGAGCGGTGCCTCTTAGTTCATGCTAATTCAATGGCCTCCTTACTTGGTGATGAAAGAGCCGTGAGTTCAGACTTCATTCAACTGCAAGCCTTGCAAAGAGGTGAAGTTCAAACTTTCGCAGGATTTCAGCTAATCATGTTTGGTGACAGAGATGAGGGCGGTATTCCAATCGATGGATCAAGTGACAGAACGTGTGTAGCGTTCCATAAGTCAGCCATTGGTCTTGGTGTTGGTATGCCAGCTAAAACAGAAATCAATTATGTACCGGAAAGAACATCCTTCCTCGTAACAGCTATGTACAGTGCTGGAGCGATAGCAGTCGATGTTGACGGCATATGCGATGTAACTTGTAGGGAGAGCTAAGATGGCATTTGTTAGAAATGATTTTAATACCATCGGTGGACAGGCCAGAGCCGGAGTAACTCCAGCAATGTATGTCTATACCACAACGGAAGCTCACACCGTGGTTGATGGATCCGGGTATTTCAATGATATATCCGACATTCTCAACGTAGGTGACATGATCATCGTACATGGTGCAACCGGTGGCACACGAACAGTCACAATGCATATAGTCGTTAGCAATGCCAGTGGTGTTGTAGACGTATCCGATGGAACAACAATCGGAGCTGTATCAGACAGTGACTAATATTCTTGGGGGGTGGTTCCGACTGCCTCCCAAACCAACAAGGGGTTTGAATGGCAAGCACAGACACAGACGTTTCTATTTGTTCTCAAGCCCTATTACTGCTCGGATCAACGAGTATATCCTCATTTTCGGATGGTACGGCCCCAGCCTCTATAGCCGGGGTCATCTATCCTAAAGTAAAAGCACAAACTCTAGGAATGTATCCCTGGAGCTTTTCACTGACAAAAACACAGTTGGCCCAGTCAGCCTCCACTCCCCTATCTTACTGGCAGTATGCCTATGCCTTACCGGCTGATATGGTGAATGGAGTACCACGAAAGGTATTTACGTCTAACAATACCAATGCTCCTAATCTTACTGACTATGAGATCCAGGGGGCTGAACTATTATCACAAGAACAAAGTATCTTCATTGACTACCAAAGAGATGTTGATGAGCCAGCGATGCCGGCATATTTTGTACAGTTGCTTATCTATCAAATGGCATGGCATCTAGCCGAACCGGTCACCGATCAGACTACCAAGTCAGATTATTGGAAAGGTGTGGCTCTCGGTACGCCTCTTGAAAGTTTACGCGGAGGATACTTTCGTCAAGCCACGGTTATTGATGGTTCCGGTCAATCCTCGCAAGTTCTTGCTGATTATGTGCTGGTAGATGTCCGATGAGCCGGGTTACAGTTTATCAATCAAACTTCACGGTTGGGGAGCTTGATCCTCTTGTCAAAGGCCGGGTTGATCTCAATCAATATCCTTCTGCCCTAGATAGAGCCAAGAACATCACAGTATTGCCACAGGGTGGCTTTGAGCGTAGACCAGGGTTAGCGTTCATGGCAGACCTTACTAGTCATCTAGGAGGCTCTTTTACGGCCCAGAACGGTATGCGTCTTATACCTTTTGAGTTTAGTAACGATCAAAGTTTTATGCTGGTCTTTGTAAAGCAATCGGCCTCTGAAACACGAATGTTTGTCTTTGCCAACACTGTGCAGATTACGAACATCAATAGCAGTGGTAATGACTATCTGGCCATCAACTTAGGCGATATTGATCTATCGAAGCTTTATTTCACGCAATCAGCCGATACATTGATATTAGTGCAGGAAGATCTTGCCCCTAGAAAGATTGTACGAGGGGCCAACAATCAGAGCTGGACAGAAAGCACAATCTCACTGACCTCGCCTTTTCATGCGTTTACTATCGCTACATCTAATCCTAGTGCTACCATCACACCGGATGCGGTTGATGGTACTGTCAAGATTACCGCCTCTACCGGGATCTTTTCATCCGGCAACGTCAATCAATATATCAACGTCCTCAATGGGTTTGGCCGTGCCAGGATCATAGAGTTTGAGAGTTCGACCGTAGTAAAGACCATAGTTGAGATACCCTTCTTTGAGGCATCGGTAGCAATAGCATCCGGATCATGGGAGCTGGAAACTGGCTACGAGGCCGTCTTCTCTGTTTCAAATGGGTTTCCGAGAACGTGTACATTTCACGAAGGGCGGTTGTTCTTTGGTGGATCGAAGGCAATGCCCAACACATTATTTGGATCAAAGGTCGCTGACTTCTTTAACTTCAAAACAGATGAGGCTTTGGATGATGATGCTATCTTTGTGACCATATCAAGTGATAGTCTGAACGCAATCAATGCTATACGATCCGGTCGTGACTTACAGATCTTTACATCATCGGCTGAGTTCTTTGTACCACAATCCACACTTGATCCGATTACACCAACAAACATAGTTATTAAGACAGCTACCCGGAGAGGAGCCAAAGAGGGCATACGGCCTGTGTCAGCCGAAACCGGAACCCTTTACATACAAAAGTCCGGTAAAGCCCTCAGAGAGCTTATATTTAGTGATACTGATCTAAATTACAATTCTGACAATGTTTCTCTTCTATCCTCCCATTTGTTGAAGAACCCTACGAAGATGGCTCTCCGGGTGGCTACTTCTACAGACGATGGGGATCTACTGATGATCACCAATGGCACCGATGGCTCTATGTGTGTCTATTCTATCCTTAAACCTCAGAATGTAATTGCACCGTCCGAGTTCATAACCGATGGTATCTTTGAAGATGTCGCGGTCGATATAGAGGATATCTATGTTATTGTCAGACGTACCATCAACTCATCGACGAAATACTACCTAGAGGTCTTTGATGATGACCGTACCACTGATGCAAACATACAATACTTCTCAGGAGCAACAGCACCGGATCAAGCCAAACCCACCAATACAACAGCCGGTAGTCTCTCTCACCTAGAGGGTAAGGTAGTCAATGTTGTTCGTGATGATTTTGTGCTGACCGATAAAACCGTAGCCTCTGGACAGATTACGCTAGATGCGATACCCACTACTTATGTAGAGGTAGGATTGCAGTATGACGTTGAGGTCAAGACTATGCCGGTCGAACCACGACTATCGAGTGGGGTCGTTACTAGCCGAAAGAAACGTATACTAGAGGCAACACCTATTCTAGACCGGACACAGAACCTGGCAATCAATGGGAACGAAATACCGTTCCGAGAGTTTCCGCATACACTGGATACCGCCATATCAACCTTTACCGGGAGAAAACGTATGTCTCCCCTACTCGGATATTCTACCGAGGCCCAGCTTACGTTTACAATGACCAAACCTCTATTCGCTACCGTGTTAGCTGTAGAGTACAAACTATCGACAGGAGCATAACATGAGTTTCCAAGCAATAGCCTTAGCCTTATCTGCCGTGAGTGCCGTAGGACAAATGGAGGCCGGTAACCGAGCCAAAGAGGCTTACGATATCCGAGCAAGAAATGAGGAGCTACGAGGCCGAGTGGAGGCCGTCAATGCCAAGAAGAAAGGTGTAGAGGCTTTAAAACGCACGAACGCTAGTTTGGCCTCAATCATAGCCGGATCACCAAAGCAAGGACTAGGATATGCCGGTACTGTCTTAGATCGGGGTGTCTTTCTCGTAGGCCGTCCAGCCTCAGAAGATGTAAGCGATACGATGTTTAATGCCTCAATGGCGATAGCGAACTCACAAATGAGAGCGGATGACTTTAGACGAGCTGGAGATCAAGCACGACTTCAAGGTCAAATAGGCGCATTCAGCACACTAGCCGGAGGATTTGGACAATATGGATCAGTAGGCTCAAGCGGTGGTCTATCACAAAGCGGAAACTTACCAGCATAATGGCACCAACATTTCGACCATATCAATCAGTAGGCCGAGGGCTGAACCAACTGAACCTCCCGGAAGGAGCTGAGGCTCAAGAGGCATCAAGGACAATGACTGTGCTATCCCGGTCTATGGATCAGATGTCTACGTTTTTCTTTAGAAAAGCTGATGAGCAAGCTCAAGTAGAAGGGCAAAAGTTTGGTGTTCAATTTATGACTGACCAAAAGGTCAAGCAAGCTCTCAAGGGTGATCAAGATATCTTTGACTTGCCACAGTTTGGAAACACGACTTTTGGTAATACTGCACGAAAATCAGCTCTAGCGGTTTTAGAAAATAAAATAACTGTTAATGCTACCAAAGATATAAACGACATCATATTTAATGGTCAAACCAACAGCACGGCACCAGGATCTATAGAAGCTCAAATCAACTCTACGATATTAGGATATGTTGATTCAATTAAAGTATCTGCCCCAATATTATCAGAAAAACTTTCGGCCTCATTGCAACTGGCTGGAGCCGGAGAGTATGACCGGTATAGAAAAGCCTATGCAAAGTCACAAGTAGGAACCACAAATGCTGAAGGGCTAATTGCTCTTATAACTAAAATGAATGGGGTGGACAGCCGGCTTCAAGGACTGCTTTCAGACGAAGCTATAAATTTTAACATTGAAAATATTTCGCAGTCTTACAAGAAGGATGTTGCTGATATTTTTAGTTTGGGCCTCAAGACAGGGCCAACACTTACACAAGTTGGAAAGCTTAATGAGAAATACCAAGAGTTTTTTAAAAAAGCCTTTCGCAGTGAGGTCTTTAGTTCCGAGATAGCGAACCCTGGCGAAGATAAGTTACCCTATATGCTGATCGGTAAAATCAAAGATGGCACGTTTCAATCAGAAGACAAAGAACTAAACGCTATAATCAATGTCATAAAATCGGGAGGACAGTCTTCTGCCGATCCAACCGGTCAAACTGTGCCGATACCAAACTTCCAAAGCCTTTCACAACTTTTGCTGGCCGATATCAATCAAGAATTGCAAATGGACAAAAGTCTGGCTGAAGCTTTTAATCTTGAAAAAAATGAGGCTAGTATAAAAATAGATCAAGATGTAAACCCGATATACAGAAGTACTGATCCTTTGAGAGATGACGAGCTAGAGGTACTTAAAAAAAGTAGGAAGCTTGCTTATAAGTATGGCCTTGATAACAGAGCTGAAAAGCTTGATGAAATCATAGAGGCTAATAGCGTACCAGTAGATCAACGGTTTGCTCCCAACGATGATGACGGTCAAAAAAATACAATATCTCTAAAGATTGCTAAAAACATAGCTACCTTTGAGGATCTTAAATTGGCTCAAAAGTTTTTAACTGTTGGCACATACCTTGAATTTTATGATCAGATAGATGCAAACTTTGAGCCACGAATGACTAGAGCTAGACGCAAAATAGTCATAGCGACAAACTACGACCCAGGTATGGAGAAATCTGGAGAGCTACGAGACTTCAATAAGCTAGACAAACAAAAATACAACATCATCTACAATGAGTTAGAAAGACAATATTCAGAGGCTAAACGTACAAAGACAGAATTTGATCCGGAGACAGCGGTAGCTGAAATCATTGCAAGTAAAATGGACGATCTCAAACAAGGTGACAAGAAAATACAGCTTGATAAGTATGCGCCAACCGCAACATATTTTTTCAGGCTTGCAGAAAAGTATGCACAAAAAAAAGGGATTGCGTTTGATATAAATGAATTTGTCATACCGGGTGACAACCTAGCTACAGTTACAAATTACTATAACCTTTTAAGCGGTTGGAGAAATTTTGACAGTGAAGATGATGTACCAGAAGCCTTTAGATTTGCTAAAGTTAGAAAGTGGCTTGCCAACGATGAGTGGCTATCACAAATCAACTCAAGACTAAATACTATGGAGAAGTTTCTTACCAATGACTGAGAATAAATTTGATATGACTTCATTGGTGCTAGATAGCATCGATAAGAGATTACTAGACGAGTATGAGTATGTGTTGAAGGATGGCAAGACAATGCTAGTTGATCCTGCTACCTCTCCTTTTGGGGAGCCAGTAGAGCCAGAGGGGCCACTATCATTCACCGTTCCTCAAAACACACGAGCTGATAAGGAACTTAAATCACTGATATCTAAAGCCGAAGGGATTGACCTACCACCCTCAAGAAGTCTACTAGGTATACCCATACCGACCAGAGATAAGTTACGCTCAAATGTAACAAGCCTTGCTTCTTCCTTAGGTGTTCCTATGGGTGGATCGCAGTTTATATCCGAGCTTGTTGCTGGCCCACAGAATGTAGATTTTGGCCTAGTTGATTTTACCGGGTTCGGTGAATTGATTGATGCTGTCAATGGCTTCAGCAAAATGCAGTCTGGTTTAGCTCAAGATGACCCAGGTACCGCAGTAGAGGGTATGGCTGAAGGGTTTCTTGGCGGTGTTGGTTTAAAACTTCTGGGCGGTGAGCTTGTGAAAAAACTTAAAACAAAGGGAAAGCAAGCCCTAAGCTTTCTGGCTAAAGAAGCTAAAAAATACAAAGGAGATGAACCAGGAGGCGAACAACTTTATTCAGTTGGCTCTCCAGATATGATTGCTGATGCTGTAATACAGCTAGATAATATGGTAAATATCCAGGCAAAATCAAACACCGGTAAGCCTCCATCAAACTTATTAGTAGAAGAGGATCTCAAAGTAGTTCTTGAAGAACGAGCCAAACAAATGGATTTAAAACCAAAAGACAGGGTACAACCATCTAACGAAGATCCATTGTTCGATACCTCACCAGAGAGCTATGAAAATATATTGGTGGAGCAGAAAGAGACATATGTTCCAAGAAACACCAAGACCGATAAGATGCCTCTTAACAATCGTGTAAACAAAGTGGTCGAAAAGACTGACGAGATAGCAAAAGTACTAGCTGAGAGAATAGAGCCGTTCAAAGGTACCAATGTTCAATACTTCTACCACACTGGGCCAATTATTCAAAAGGCAGTAGATATGGGAGTGTCAAGAGAACAAGCAGAAAAACAGCTCTATAACTTTGCCCTTAATTATGCGGTAACAAGTCCAAGGACTATGACAGAACAAAACTTGAGAAACGCATCCCTAGTAGCTACCAAAGAAACTCTAGATATACCGCTTACTACAATCGTTGGCCCTGGCCAAAAGACAAAAGATGGTATCAATGAAAAAGGCTATCCAATGATGATAGGCCCAACCGGCATACATAGAAAGCTAACAGATGAGAAAAAACTTGATGAGCTAAATGCTGATCTAAATCCAAAACCAATCACGTTCGCACAAAATGTCTTGGGTAACCTAGAAGGTGTTACAGTCGATACTCATGCTATACGAGCGGTATTTGATGTTATGAACGAACTAGAGCCGGGATCAGTGCCTATAGAGTTTATTGGCGGTAAGAATGCAGAGGCTACCAAAAAGTTTAGGGAGATGTACAAGAAAGATCCTAGCTCGTTAGATGTATCAAACATGATAGCCGACACCTTACAAACCCAAAAAATTGATGGCAAAGCAATGCAAACAGAGTACGCAATATTCTCTGACCTCTACAAGAAAGTAGCTGAACTTGCAGGAGTAAGACCGGCTGAGGCTCAATCACTAAGCTGGTTTGCTAATGGTCAAAAGACTGGACTATCTTCAGAGCCAAAGACCGTAGTTGACCTGATAAATGATAGAGTTGATGTTACTGCACAGATACTGAAACAAGATAAAGAGACAGTATTCAAGAAGTTTTTTGAGGGTAAGCTACCACTATTAGCCGTACCAGCCTCAGTAACTCTATTAGATACCGGTGCAAGTATGGAGGACGATGATGGGTAAATTTACATTTCTCTCAAAATTTATTGGAAAATTAGCCGACAAGCTTGATGATTTTGGCAGAGAGACTGCCGATGAGGTAAAGGGTCTTGAAAAACTTGAAAAGCCGGTAATACAAAATGATGCCCTACTTGTACCAAGATTAAATGAAACTGAAACAAAAAGTCTAGACGATGGATTGAAATCTATTGGCTATAACGGCCCAGGGGTTAAGCTCGGCAGGATAGGTGCAATATTCGATGAGCAGGATGGGTATTCTCTCAAAAGTGAGGGATCATACGAAAAGATGCTTACCGAGCTACGAACACAAAATAAAGAGCTATTTGATTTTGCTAGACGTAAGAGAGTGCTGTCTATGGAGGACATGATACAACTAGCACATCAAAAGGGTCTGAAAAACATTGTAAGTAGAATATTTATGATGCCCACAGATCAAGCACTCAATGGCGAAGATACAATCGGTATATTGCTTATGGTCAAACGCTACGTCCAGGAAATAAGCTATGGACAAAAAAAGATGTCACAAATGCCTGATACTGAGGCAACGAGGTTTATGGGTGATGGCGTCAAAAAAGAAAGAAGAAAACTTGCTAAGAAAATACAAAATATATCGGGCCAACTAGTTCATTTAACTTCTCGATTTTCTGGTGGTATCAGCAACTCAGCTAGATCATTAGCGGTTCTTACTAAGGCAGATGAGTTAGCAGGAGCAAGGGTACGAAAGATTGAGGCACAAGCCCAACGTATTATTGATGAGCAAGATGATGATATGATTGAATTGCAAGCGGTATTCTTGGCAAACATGGATCAAGATGAAAAGGTTTCGTTTCTCGGCAAGCTGTGGGAAAGAGGAGCAAAGTCAGCGAATGTCCTACAAGACTTGTATTTAAGTGGCTTGTTATCATCCTTTGTAACCGATGCCGTAAATATAGGCAGTAATGCAGGGTTTCAAGCGTTACGATTTATGGAAAACGGTTTGGCCGGTGCAGTAGGTGAAACAAGAGAGGCACTCGATCCAATATTAAGACCCAGTAAAAAATTTAATTATGAAGATAGAGCTTATGTAGAGGAGGCATTTTCTGGTGTCGCTGGACAAGTATATGCCATACCAAAAGCTTTTACACTAATGATGAAGGCCGGAATAACTGGAGAGGCCAGTGATCTTAACTCAAAACTTGATATGCGATTGCCAGCTATAGGGAACTCACAAAGTTTACAAAAAGTACTCCAACAATTTTCAGAGGGTGATCGTTTCAATGCTTTTATAAATATATTCTCTATATTGATACGACTTCCGGCTAGAGGCTTAATTATGGAGGATGAGGTTTTTAAAGCTATTATTCGTGAAAAGACCAAGTATCAAATTGCCACTAGAAGAGGCTTGGCAAAAATGCGTGAGATGGGCGATATAAAGCTTAAAAACGGACAGCCTAAGTATACACGCAAACAAAGGCTAGTAGCGTTCCAAAACGAGCTGGCGCATACACTTATTGAGCCTTCCGGTGAGGTGCTTGATGAAATGCAAAAGGTAGCCTTACAAGAAACTTTTCAAGGGCCAGTACGCGGAGTGTTTCAAAACTTCTCACCAATATTTAATAACTTTGCTGGGCGAGTGTTACTCAATCCCTTTTATAAATCAGTATCAAATATATATTCTGAGTTCTTAGATCGGTCTTTCAATCCGGTTCCACTGGCAAAATCAATAGCAAAAGGTGAAGGACGAGATTTTGATGAGGCTGTAGCAAAGCTTGCAATGGGATGGGGCTTGATGTTGTATGGTACCTCTCTGGTACGAGGTTGGTATAATAACGACATAATAGTTACCGGTACTGGGCCAACTGATAAGAGAACACAGAACATCATTACACGAGGGGCTAAGGTAGATAAAGGCTCATTTGGTGTTGAGCGTGATAATGAACCAGGTGAGTACGATCAGTATAATTTTAGACGATTTGAGCCAATGGGTATGCTGATGATGCTCGGAGCTGACTTCAACAATTACCTAGAGTTTAGAGAGCCTATAGATGCAGAAACCACAACTGAAAAAGCTCTTGCGAATGCAGACAGAGTTTTCAACACAGCATGGCTGGCTATATCCCAGCACTCACTAGACTTACCCTTTGTAGCCGGCCTATCAGAACTAAATCAATACATTATGAGGCCTTGGGAGACTGGAGACAAATGGTCATCTAAAATTGGTGAGTATCTTACAAAAAGAGCCACTATGGTTGGTGGGGAGGCTTTAGGGCAAGTAGAGACATACGGCACTTTAGGGACTGGTTATTGGCTTAGAAGTTATATGGATGAGAACTATCCAGAATATGCCGAAAAGTTTCCTCTTGTCGGTACAAACTCACTGCTTAGAAATTTTGAGCGTGTGTATGATCCCCAAAGTGAGAATGTCGTTAGGCTGTCCGATGAAGATTTAGAGGAGTTAGATGCACAACGTATTGAAGATGTTAATCCTGCGATGAGAGGTTACTACTTAGGTCTAAATAGACTAAAGGCTGGTCACCCTCTATACGCACCAGATATTGCTCCAGGCTATAATTTTTGGGCAGAAAAAGGTGTGGAGATAGAACCAGAATATATAAAGAGATTTGGTAAGGGGCGGTTTTTCTGGAACCCAGTAAGAATAACTAAGGGCGGTTATGACGAGCTTGATGAAGAAATAATAAGAATATCTGAGGCTACTAATGGTGAAACCTTTATGTACCATCCTCGCAATCTCACTGTTAATTTAAATGAGATTAAAGGAGCGAGGCCAAAGATGGAAACGATTAGAATGACTAGCGATGAAATTAATAGGTATGTGTGGCTAGTAAATAATATGGATACAGATGGTAATATAAATGGAAATGCTGAACTTGGCATTGAGCCAAAAGGTGCCTACAACCCACAAAATAATCTCGTTAATAGGCTTAACACTTTGATCCAAGGAGGTGACCCAGTCTTTGGGGGAGACTACACGACTGCTAATTATGAAGATAGGTTTTATATGATGAACACAATCTTACGAGATTATCGCAAACAAGCAAAAAATCATATGATTAGCAACGAGCCACGAATGATTGATATTATTAGTGACGAAAAGATAAACCTAGAAATAAACACGGATTTTTGATATAAAACCTAGAAGGGGCTTTTAGTATGACAAACATAACAGCACAAGATCGGAGAATACAATATACCGGAAACAACCCTGCGGATGCTGGGCCGTTCAGCTTCTCGTTCCAGGTAAACGCTACCTCGGAGATCAAGGTCTATGTCGATAGCACGGTCAAGACCCTCACAACACATTACACAGTGTCTCTCAGTGCAGATGGTACTGGATCAATAAGTTTTACATCCGGGAACTTTCCGACAAACGCACAGACTATCACGATCATGTCAAACATCCCGATTTCACGAACATCACAGTTTACCACCGGAGGCACCCTCACTGCCTCATCATTGGAGACAGAGTTCAATAATCAGTTCATGCACCACCAGCAAGCCGATCAGAGACTGGATAGAGCTTTACTTGTGCCTGAGCATGATACCATTTCGGGGGCTGATTTTACACTGCCTGTTAAAGCCTCCCGACTTGGTAAGGTACTAGGGTTCAACTCATCAACCGGTAACCCAGAGGCTACTCAACAAGTAACCGGGGCAAGTGTATCGGTTAGCGGATTGAGTGCTGGTGCTAGTCCAACGGCTAGTGTCAGCGTATCTGGAGGCACGGCCTCATTTTCATTAGGTATACCGGCAGGAGCAACCGGTGCCACCGGCCCTCAAGGTGCTACTGGCGCAACCGGATCACAAGGAGCTACAGGATCTCAAGGCCCACAAGGAGACACCGGCCCACAAGGTGCAACAGGCCCACAAGGCCCCACTGGAAACACTGGTGCTACAGGATCTCAAGGTGCCACCGGCCCTCAAGGTGCTACTGGGCCACAAGGGCCAGCCGGATCTGGAATATCAAATGTCGTGGAGGATACCACTCCTCAGCTTGGAGGATCGCTTGATGTCGCTGGGCAGGATATTGTATCGGTATCAAACGGTAACATTACTCTCACACCAAATGGAGCTGGGGTCGTTAGGCTTGATGGCAATGTCGATATTTCGACCGGGGCGATAGATCTAAAGAATGGCGGTAGTCAATCCTATGTCCGGTTCTACTGCGAGAGTGGTAACGCTCACTATGCACAACTACAAGCACCGGCTCACAGTGCATTCAGTGGCAACATAACTTTAACACTACCAGCTACAACTGGAACGGTAGCGACAACAACAGACGTAGCCAACGATGCGACTGCCTTGGCGATTGCCCTCGGATAGTAAAGGAGAACAGATATGGCAAACACATTTAAGACGGTGACAAAAGCAGGGGTTACATCGGAAGATGTGATATATACTGTAGCCGGCTCCACGACCACAGTAGTCCTGGGCTGTATGTTAGGGAACACGACCACCGGTCAGATAACAGCAACTGTTACATTGAACTCAGATACATCAGCTAGGGCTGGTGCAAACAATGAAGCAAACCAAGCTGTCGAGTTAGTTACAAATGCGCCTATACCAGCTGGTTCATCGCTTGAATTATTATCTGGCAACAAGGTCGTATTAGAAACAACTGACGAGATAAAGGTAACAGCCACTGGCGCAACGGATGTAGCTCTCAGCATTATGGAGATAACATAATGGCATATCTAGGAAATCAAGTAGCACCACTTGTCCAAGCATTAGAGGGCAAAGAACTCAAGCTTGATAGTGATGGTGATAGTAGTATCCAAGCGAGTACTGACGATACTGTCGTTTTCAAAACAAATAACACTACGGCTATGACTATTGATAGTACTGGTCGAGTGTTACAGCCTTCTGTTCCTGCTTTTAGGGTTGGGTTGACCAGTGGTCAAAGTGTCACTCAAACTGGCTCAGATATTAATGTGGTTTGGAATGAAGGTATAAGCTCAGAATCAGACAACTGCTTTTCTCAAGGTGGTTTTTCTTGGAATAGTGGAGTTGTGACAATTCCTGTTAGTGGAGTCTATGCTTTTTCTTTACTTGCAAGAGCGGACTCTGTTGGTAGTGGTTATATTATTATGAAAATAATAAGAAATAATGATGTTGGAAGCAACAGTGAAATGTATAGCATTGAAGGCACTCCATCCTCTGCTTATCAAGCTATAACTGGAAGTGGTGTTTTTAAGTGTACGGCAAGTGATACAATAAAAGTTACCGTTTATTCAGATTCAGATTCAGATATGAGTGTTACGGATGATAGTATCTTTAGTGGACATTTAATAGGATAAAAGGAGAAGTATATGCCATATGTAGGTAGACAACTTGGACAAGGCACACGCTCACGATTTCTGTATACAGCTACGGCTGGACAGACTACGTTTTCTGGGTCTGATAGCCAAAGCAATACTCTCGCCTACAGTGATAATAACGGATTAGATTGTTTTCAAAATGGGGTCTTGTTAAAGGGTGGTGGTGCAGACTATACAGCTACTTCTGGAACGTCAGTAGTCTTAACAACTGGTGCGTCTGTATCGGATGTTATTGAGATACTTGTCTATGATGTCTTTGCTATTGCTGACCATGTTAAAAAGTCTGGTGACGCTATGACTGGTGCGTTAACCAATATCGATGTCAATGGCACAGAACTAATACTTGATGCTGATGGGGACACGTCCATTACGGCTGATACAGATGACCAAATTGATTTCAAGACTGGTGGTAGCGATAGGCTCACTATTGATAATAGTGGCAATATACTTTTTGGAACAACTGCAAACACTGACCCTGCAACAAACAATGTAGCTAATGCTGTTAGAATTGCACAATCAACAGGAAGAATATCAGTATCATCGGATGGGACTCAAGCTCTTCAATTAAATAGAAAAACAGATGATGGTGATATTGCCATATTTCGCAAAGACGGTTCTATCGTGGGGCGTTTAGGTACTAATGGTGGTCAGCTATATGTAGGGGCTGGTGATGTTGGTCTTAGGTTTAGGTATGGCTCATCAGATGCCGTAGAGCCTTTCTCCCCAAGTGGTCAAGCACTTAGAGGTAATGCCATTGATCTTGGTCATTCATCAAACAAATTTGATGACATATTTGCTGTCAACGGCACAATTCAGACATCTGACCAAAACGAAAAACAAGATATAGCAAGTGCTACAGCTAAAGAACTAAACGTGGCTAAAAAGCTATCTGCATTATTTAAAACATTTAGATGGAAAGATGCAGTCGCAGAAAAAGGTGAAAAGGCTAGAACACACACAGGGATAGTCGCACAAGAAGTACAATCAGCGTTTAGTGAAGAGGGATTAGATGCGTCAAACTATGGGATGTTTATGTCAGACACATGGTGGGAAAAAGAAATAAAGGTAGATGCTGTAGAAGCTGATGAAGAAAAAGGTATAGAAGCAAAAGATGCGTATACCTACATGGACATAAAAGAAGAAAAAACAGATGGCTATACAGAAAAGACAAGACTAGGGGTGCGATATCCAGAACTATTTTCTTTTATCTTCTCATCTATAGAAGCACGATTGACAGCATTGGAGGGTAAGTAATGACGAAGTGTGCAGAATTAGCAAATCTTATAGGCAACATCAACGCTGGTGGTGGTGGAGCTAATAAAAATGTCATAATTAATGGTGCAATGAACGTGTCTGCCAGAGGAACGTCAAGCACAGGTATTGGTGCATCTAGTGGGTATTTTACTGTTGATAGATTTAGTATATATTCAAGTGGAACAGCAGGGCGATTAACTATGACGCAAGATAGCTCTGCCCCTAGTGGTTTTGCAAATAGCATCAAACTTGACTGCACAACAGCAGATACCTCTATAGCTTCAGGAGAATATTTAATTCTTACACAAAGAATAGAAGGTCAAAACCTACAGTCATTTGCAAAGGGAACATCTGATGCTAAACCCTTTGCTGTGTCTTTTTATGTTAAGGGTAATGCTAGTGCTACTTATGTTGCTGAACTTATGGACAATGATAACTCAAGACAAGTAGGTAAAACTTTTACAGTGGGAACAGATTGGACAAGAGTAGAACTTTCATTCCCTGCTGATACCACAGGAGCATTTGATGATGATGCTAATGCTAGTCTTGACCTTAGTATATGGTTACACGCAGGGTCTACCTTTACATCTGGCACATTACAAACGTCATGGGGTAGCTTTGATAATTCTAAAAGAGTGGGAAGTGGCACTTCATCGTTTTTCTCAAGCACAGATAACACATTCTTCATCACAGGAGTTCAGTTAGAAGTAGGGCAGAACCCAACAGAGTTTGAGCATGAAAAATTTTCACAAACCCTTGAGAAGTGTCAGAGGTATTTTGAAAAAGAAATTCCTACTTGGGGAACTTCAAGATCGGGTGATAATGTAATACATAGTAGTGGTTATTTTAAAGTTAAAAAAAGAGCTAGTCCTACTATGAGTTTAGTGAATGACTTTTACAGTAGTTCTCCAGCAATACAGCAAGTCAATGTAAATTATTATGTGACTTATGATGCTAATAATCCTAGTAGTTCTTTAAATGCAACTTATGATGCGGATGCGGAGTTATAAAAGATGAAAATTGAATTAGCTAAATATGTTACTGATAGTGATGATAAAATAATAGAAACAACAATAGATGGCGTGACTATGGCAGTACCACTAGACCCTGACAATAGACACTACGCAGAAATAATGCGACAAGTAAAGGAAGGCACACTGACCATACAGGACGCTGACGAATGACACAGAAAGATATAAACGCAATACTTATGGAGCTGAGTGTTCTGAAGAATGATATGTATCATTTTCGCCAGGACATGGAGAAAAGAGTTTCCCGGCTAGAGAAGGTTGTCATATCGATCACCGCATTCTATGTGATCAGTTCCTTTGGTGTTATCTTTAATACCATAGTGTTATAAAACCTAGATGTTTGATCCAGCTACCATAACAGTTGCGGTCAGCACGGCAACCTCGGCATTCAATGCAATCAAACGAGCTATGGACGCTGGGAGAGAAATTGAAAGTGTCAGCAAGGATCTAAATCGTTGGATGAGTGCGGTGTCCGATGTGGACAATCTGAAGAAACAAGCTGAGAACCCTTCTCTCTTTAGAAAGCTTCTGTCCGGTAATCAGATAGAGAAAATGGCGTTCGAAAGTATACAGGCAAAAAAAGCTCTGGAGGATCAGAGATCGACACTAAAGAACTATATCATGTTCAAAATGGGGACACGTTTTTGGGACGATTTGCTTGCAGAAGAAGGACGCTTGAGAAAATTAAGAGCGGAGCAAGTGTATGCCAAACAACAATTTAAAGAGAAGGTCATCATGTACTCAGTCTTCACTGCGGTTTTACTTGGTGGCAGTGCCATTCTTTATTTTTTCACTTATGGGCTTGTCCTCTTGGATCGTGGTGAACTCGGCTGAACATTTTGAAAGGAAGCAATATGATTGGAGAAATGATACGAAACGCTTGGATAACGGTGGCAAGACTATTTGTCGGCTTGCCAAAAGAGTTAGAAACAAAAGCCCCGGCAGAAACTTACAAGAATATTTTTGCGTCTACCGAGGGGCAAACGGTACGACAGAAACGATCCTCGTCGACAACCCGAACGACTGCCAAAAAGAAATCGTTTGCGACTACGATCCCTCCGAAGAAAAGAGGCCGACCATCCAAGAAGTCATCGACAGCATAAAGAAAGCTATGGAATGAACCAAAAGACTTTTGAAAAAGGATCGAAGATAGCCGAGGAGCTGGATGTAAACGGTGATCACATCATCACGGATCAAGAGTTGAGGATGAAAGAAAGGCTTGTTCGTCTTGAAAACAATGACAAAAAGGAAGACCAGCAAAGATACATGGTGTGGGCCTCAATGATAACAGTAACTAGTTTAATCATAGTGGTACTTATACCCGGCCTAATACCCATCGAAAGATTAGATCATATCGGGCCAATACTATCCACCTTCCTTATATCTAACATGGGCATCATTGGAACTTTCATAGCGAGTTCAATTTGGAGAAAGAATGGAGATAGCAAATGAGTTTGATTAGTACACTGACTGGCCCGGTGCTGGGCATACTAGATAAGTTCGTTGAGGATAAAGACGCAAAACAAAAAATGGCGCATGAGCTGGCAACGATGGCCGACAAACATCATCAGGAGGCTCTATTAGGGCAACTGGCTATCAATAAAGAAGAGGCGAAGGGAAACTGGTTTCAGAGTTCTTGGAGGCCATTCATAGGCTGGATATGTGGACTATCCCTCACCATAAATTATTTAGTCTCCCCGATATGTGCCGGCTTTGGAGTAACAATACCACAAGCAGACATGACAGTAATGATGCCCCTACTCTTGGGGATGCTGGGTATAGCCGGGATGCGGA
>VMHT01164487.1_pt1 | contig 27452 bp, 37 predicted proteins | sample 4693611 | NCBI WGS metagenome assembly VMHT01 (sample SAMN12280063, study PRJNA550983) | marine metagenome | isolation source: seawater sampled from same location over 5 years 0.02-0.2 micron viral filtrate | place: USA: collected off the coast of southern California halfway between the port... ...
CGAACTTTGCAATAGGTTGCAGTTTACGATCAAAAGATCCAGGATTGAATATGTTCTGTGCTCTAGCAAATGATTCTGCATCTGCTAATAACATTTCAATATACAATTTCTGTACATCAAACGAATAATCTTTAGCCTGCGATTGTTGTTCTTTATATTCAGCCATACATCTTTCTCTTTAAATCTATTTTCAGTTTACTTGACTCTGTTGTTTTCAATATCGATTGTATAGTAAACAGTCTACCATATTTTAACACAGCATCCGCCACATCGCCAACCGTTTTGTCCCATTCTGGAAAAGCAACGCTCCATCCAAATTCTGTTGCTTGGTCTACCAATTTTTGTCCGGGAGCATCTCTGTCTGGCACAACAATTACCTGTCTACCAAGACCATCAATCAACTCTCGCTGTGTGTCATTTATCTCCGATCCCAGTATGCTCACACCAGAAACGGTAATAGCATCAAATGGTCCTTCTGTTACTATCACGAACTTCCTTGTCCAATCCTGTGCGTCCATGTTAAACACATACCCGGGCTGTACGTCCGTGTAATATTTTACTTTGTCTGATTGCTCAAACATCCTTCCTGTGAATCCAACAACGTCTCCACGCCAGTAGAATGGTATCAGCAATCTCTGATGCACGTCCCAAGTCTTATCGGGCGAGTACATGAAATCATACCAGTCTGCTCCGATTCCCCTGCCTTCTAAATATTTCAATAGACCATCTATCTTCTGCCATTGCTGTTCAGTTAGATCGTTAGCCACATACTTTTCTAACCACACATCCAGTTTGTGTGTATCCTTAGGCAACGTCTTGTTCTTGAATGTAACGAATTTCTTCTTCTCGTACTTGACATCACTTTCTTCTTCACGCATGGCCTCTATGGCCAACTTACGTATGGTGTCCTCTGGTATGCCTATGTAACTCATAAACTGCCTCATCTTGTAGGTTAGTTTACGTCCTATCACATAACTGGTTTTGAAGCCACAGTTGAAACAATGGTAACTCACAGTGCCGTCAGCACTGGTCATCAGTCCGCCACGCTTCTTCTTGTCAGCGGTCTCTCCATTGTACACACAACAAGGTGCATTGAAACTTATCCAACCGCTTGGGGTCTTCTTTCTGTTCGCAGGTAAACTAGTCAGAATTGTATTCTGTATAAGATTCATAATCTATACTATTTTACTGTCTATATAGGATTTTGTCAATCACGCCAGTGTTGTCACTGTCGTTGCCCCAACTGAATCTTACACTGTGGTAAACACCTGTGAAGTTAAAATTGGTAACAGTTGTGGAGTCGGTAAATGAGTTTGCAGTTGATGCCGCACCTTCCATGGTAATATCAAAGTAATCAGCGTCGCTTGGTGAGGCACTCATGGTACCTTGCACTCTCAAAGCACCTGAGAAGTTTTTTGTGTACACAGCAATAGTGTGTAAGGCCTTGTTATTATTGATGCCAGGCTTAGCATCTATAGATCCTGATGTGTATGTCAGTGGGCCACCCGTTCCTGTGAAACTGGAAACACTTGTGCTTGATAAAAATTCTGGGTATGCACCATCTAGTAATTCTATTGTGCCAGCGGCCGCGTATCCTGTGTCTGCATATGTGATCTCTCTGCTACCATCCGACTTAACTTCTCTTACTGCGAAGTTGTAAAATTTAGCATCCAGTGGTAACAGATCGCCCTCTGTGATCGTACAACTAGCATCGCCTTTTGTGCTCACAGTCGAACCATCGTCGAGTATGGAAAGTGTCTTTGTGAGAACTGCTTTCTTACTGTCAGAATCAATCATGTTGAACTCATAAGTCTTGGATGTGATGTCCTGGGCCTTCTGATCCTCGTTTTTGAACGTGAATGAGATCGGGTTTGACACCCCTCTGTGCAGTGTTAAGCGTCTATCGTACACTTTTGAGTTCCTCCCGTGATAACCACTTATGTAGGCGATTACCAATTGATTTATTAAATACCTTTGGACTGTTTGCATAGTACATATTTAACAGTATTTATAGATATAGAATGAACGAAATTTTTAACACTTTGAGGGACAAATTCCCGTTCCTGAGCCTTATAAGAAAGGGTGACCTGGAGTATGTGGGCATAGTGCAGAACGAGGATGCAAACGTGATCAGTTTCTACGACTATGGTAGGCTCATGATGCCACAAGACAAGATGAAGTACTTGAAATGTGGGGAGACTTGGTGGCACGAGTCCAATCGTAAATTACCAATTAACATATTTCTCAAGGGTGAATTTAGGTATTTCCGTTCGACGTTGATTACACTTAATTCTAAGGATGTTCAAATAGTGCATGGACCTACAGTGAAACTTTCAGAAATTTCGAAGAAGCGTGTGAAAAGAAGAACAATCCAATTGGTAAGAAAACCAATCTAAGAATTTTCATGGGATCTCCCTTTAGAAGTATAGTTCAGTGTGCTTCTGTCTTGCAAGGTTCGGTTGTTGAAATTGGATCAGAAAGGGGAGAAGGTTCTACTGCTTTTTTATCTAGTTTTTGCAAACAATTAGGTTTGAAATTTTATTCGGTAGACTTCGAGCAAGAGGCATATCTCAAAGCCAAAGGCACGCCAAACACCATTGCTGTACACTCGACCGGCGAAGAGTTTTTAAAGAACTTTCCTAAAAATGAAAAAATTTGTTATGCTTATCTAGACAATTATGATTGGAATTATGGCCATGAGGATCTTCATAATAGGCAGAAAAAAACATACGAACTTTACGGTCTAACCCTGTCAAATGAAAATTCACAAAAAGCACATCTAGATCAAACGATATTAATTTCCCAACTGGCCGCTGATAAATGCATTATATCTTTTGATGATACATTTTATGATAATGAACTCAAATGTGTGTCCGGCAAAGGAGGCACCGCACATGATTGGTTGACCGGCGAAGGGTGGAGCAATTACAAGAACACCGATTATTTTAATTTTTATGATAGAGATTTTTTGAAAAACTATATCAGGTATCGAGTAGAAAATATCACTTAATAACAGTCAAAAAAAAAGATCGCTGTCTGCGATCCCATCTAATTTTAATACCACGTTCCTTCCACAGTTTTTGCCAATAGGGCAGTTCCTGTTTGATCCAACGACCATCCAATTGGTCCTCTTTGTTTAGGATTTTCCACGTGTTCTTTTCCTTGTGCTTCCAGTAGTCTGTGAGGAATTTGGACAACGACACAACCGAGAACGGTCCATCATTGGATAGGTCTACTATTGTGGGTTTGGATTTTTTAGTGAGTTTTTTATTTGTCTTGTTGTACACTAAAGTTATATTTATCTTTTGTGATTAGATTCATCTGCACCACTATGGCCTGTGCATATGCCACAGCATGTGATTTCTTGAAGAAGTAACTGCCGTCTGTGGGTTTGATCCATACTTCCTTCATTATGTCTATCCAGTCCTTGTACATGAGATGTCTCTTGGCCGGACGTATTATGGCCAACACGGCCGCTAGTTGTTCTATGGTTTTTGGTTCTAACTTGGACACTATGTTGTAATGGCCATTCAGGTGGAATAGGTTCTCCACTATTTTAGGATCATTGAGCATCCCCCAGTCTGGTTCCAGGATCATAAGTTCAACCAGTTCCTGTTCCGATTTTACATCCTTGTATATGTTCACATTCAGACAGTCTATCTTGAAATATCCTCGGTCCTCTGCTTGTTTGTAATCAAGCGATGCATGGCCTGTAACAGGATGCTCAGGCACGGCATGGAAGTAGACTCCCGTCTTGTGTTTCTCTGACTTGCCGTCTTTGATCATTGAAGCAGGAGTGTGTTTGAATAATTTTAATGTGTTGTCTCTGTCAAAGAAGTCTATGTCTACATCAGGCATTAGTGAACGCTCCCTTTATCTTTCTCTGCATGTTGTATCATTTTATCTCTCGAGCCTGGTTGTAACACTTCCAACACGTCAAGCAGTTTCCTGTATCCTTCTGTTTTCAATATGTCCTTGTTGACTTTTGGCATTATGACTCTTCCTACAGATCCGTCTTCTTTGATTATTACAGCACAGTCGCCGTCATCAAACTCTAAGTTATCAGACACTTCTAAATCTATCTTAGACAATCTTGGCCTCCCTTGCTGTGTCCTGCACTAACATGTGATCCGCCGGATAACTTTTCAACTTGCTAGGCCAGAAACTTGTGTTTATAAATCTTTCTATCATTTGTAATTGTTCGTCGTTAAATGATTTTAACATCCTTTTGCCTGCGTTGCAACCTAGCAACAACCAAGGACTTATCTTGCCTTGCTGTATGTGTTGCACTGCTCTGTTCTTGTTTACAAGTCTGAAGTAGTCCGACCACTGTGCGTTCTGTTCTGTGGCCCAGTCCATCATTGTGGCTATGCTTCTCTGTAGTGCGGCCTCCACGGGTTCTGACTTCAGTGCTTCTATCAAGTACATCTCGTAAAGATCATCCCTGGCCCAATGATCCAGTTTCACTTTTGATTGTAGCACATAGTCTATGTACTTCTCAGGATACAAAGGGTTGATGTGCATTATGAATCTTCCAAACTTGACGAATGCGTTGTAGTATGAACTCTTAACGAAATCGTCGTATGTTTTTGTTTTTGAATTATGTTGATGTATCTGATAGAATCTCTGGAACACCATAAATGCATTCACCACCCATTTTTCATCACGTTGTAGATATCTTCTCTTTGGTTCACACAAATGTACTTGCAGTGTACGTTCCTTAGCAAACTCCTTGCCACAGTATGTGCATTTATTTGTCGATGCCATGTGCCTCTATCAGTTCCTCTAGTTCTCTGTCTGTAATCACTTTGTCCAATGTCTCTAGGTCTGCTTCCTTCCATGTAGGGTATATTGCCTGCAGTTTCTTTAGACTCTTGTTGGGCACACGCTTCATGGGTTTTAGCCATGGATGGAACTGCTGTGTCTCTGCTCCACACATGGCGGTCAGTATCCATAACAGTTTCTTGTGTTTGCCCAACGTGAAGCAGTGCTTGTTCACGCACTCGTTGACCATCTCTATGTAGTGTTCTACGTAAAAAGTATCCTTGGATGACACATTGGAAACGTATCTCATCAGCATGTACGGAGAGTACAACGATTTCTCCTTGTCGTCGATCCTGTCGAAGTAGTCCTTGTTCCTGAAGTCTACCGCTTTCAGTCCGTTCCTTAGATCAAAAAATTTTCTATTTTTTTCTGCTGGCATATTTTAGTGCAAACATTGTGCAATCTTTCGCTGTTGCAAATGTTAATTTTAGTTTCTTGTTCTTGTGATGTAAACCTGAAAATTGGAATTTGTGTTTCTTGATGAAGTCAAAGAAATTGTGCATCCAGTCCTCGTCCATCCATACAGCGATCTTGTTGCTGGTTATAAGAATTGGTGCATCGATTGTTATTGTTTTCCTACCAGACCGAGCCATAGTCCACCTGTTCACACTGTCTTGATATGTCCTTGACAAAGTAGGCACACATAGGTTTTGGACCGTTATGTAAGGGTACTGCCAACATCTGTCCTGATTTGATCTTTGGAAAATACCATTTCACTTCTGTATAGATATCCACCACGTCTATTGGATAGAAGTCGGGTTTTGGACTTGATAACGGATTGAATGTGAAAGCATCAAATCCTCTGTCGTTTAGACTTGTGATTGGTAACACGTGCATCTCAGATTGTCCTGCTTCGCCTATCAACATCTTCCAATCCAGTGGCATCTTTATCTTATGTGGCCCGATCTCTAACACCGCCGCTGGTGCATTGAAGCTCTCTAAGAAAATTAAAGGTATGTAGAAGAAATCAGGATTAGCGGGATCTGAATTGTCAAGCACTGCGAATCTCAACTTCTCGTCCACCCACTCGGGTATCTTCTCTAACTTGTATGTTCTGTTATCCAGTGTAAGGATTTTCATAATTTATCTTTTCTATATTATACGGGTAATTGGCCTCTTTGTAAAACTTTTTCCTTGCCCCTAAGTGTCTTTTCGCAAACTTGCAACTGCTGGTAATATCCCAGATCTGTACACTGTCTTTGTCTTCCGCTTTCCTGATACCACGTCCTATGCTCTGTATTACCCTCACGAACGACTTGCCTGGTTCTATGAGAACAAGATTAAAAATCCTAGGAATATTAATACCAACAGCGGCCACTCCATATGTGGCGATAATAACTTTATTTGTTGCAGTAGATATTTCATCATATTGTTCCTTCCTGTCTGTGTTTTTGGTTGACCCGGACACGAATACTGCATCTTCGATTTGTTCTTCTAGAATTTCACCTGCAGATATCCTGTCCACAAGTATCAGTGTATTGCCCGAACTTGATATGTCTTTGATTGTGTTGGCCACCCACTTCATCCTGGTCTTGTCTGTGGTAAGCCATTTAAGTTCCTCACCGTACGTTTTGAACTGTGGATGATCTTGTGTCTGCAACACATTCACATGACAATTCGCCAACACACCCTTGTCTTGCAGTTCACTGGCCTGTATCCTGTTGGACACATCACCTATGCTACATTTTAATCCCATGAACTCGTAATCTGCTTTTGGTACTGTTCCTGTTAGTCCCCAACGTATGCCACAGTGTGCGAATGGCCCGGTCAACAATCTTTTCAACACATCTGCTTTGGCCATATGCACCTCATCGATGATCACTGTGTTTATTCCTTGTATTGCCTCTAGGAAGTCCGTCGTGTGTTCGTCTTTGCTTTTCTTTTCTAGTACGTTTAGTGACTGCCATGTTGCTATCGTGTTGAATCTGCCTAGTTCCTTCCTGTCTCCGTAGTACACACCTACGTCTAAGTTACAAGCAAGGAAATCTTCCTCGGTCTGTGTCACGAGACTCTTGTTTGGTACAATAGTAAGTGTACGACCGTATGGCTCGACCAGTTGGCACAAGGCCGCTGTGATTATGGTCTTACCTGCACCAGTGGCTATCTCTTGTATGCTTTGTGGATGTTCTATGAACTTGTTAATAGTCTCCACTTGATAGTCTCTCAATTCGATTGGCTGTCCCGCCGCTGGATGATTCTCCGGCCACGTTATGTGTGACAGGTAATTTTTATCCACCGCTTTGAATTCAAAGTTGTGTTGCTCTCTCCTATCCTCGACATCAATATAAACACCACCCTCGTCTAGTATGGGAAGTATTTGATCAACTAGGTTTAGATATGTTGTGCCACCCAACCCAAAGAATGATACCTTCCCGTCCCACCTGCCTAACTTCACTGCTGGAAGATGTCTCGCATATGGTATTTCGTATTTGAATTTGTTGGAGAGCCTCTTACGCCATTCGAGACTCAAGTTCTCGAACTTCACATTTACCTCATCTTTTATTACTAATTTACAACTGCTCATTCTAAAGTTTTACTATTATGTGATCATGCCAATCCCAACTACTCGGTTGGTGATCACTATAATACAACTTTTTTGGAAGATTTTCAAGCATTCTTTTCAGGTTGTCCGTGCCCGTGGCATAATAACCACCGCCTAGTGTGATCAGTGATGCTTTTGGTTTTACTTTGCTCTTGATTAATGCCCTTGGTATTCTATTCCTCACGAATATTATTTTGGTATCTTGGTTAATCAGTTTAAATTGTTTGCTCATTTGATGTAACTCATATAGGTTCTCAAAGAACTCTTTTGATTTTTGATTGTCCAACAGATAGGTCCTCTCACTGGTGAAACGGTCTATGTCCTTCTTGTAGATGGGCTCTTTGACATCGAATCCCCAACTGCACTCATTCAATAAATCAATACCATGTGCCTTGAAAGCATTCATCCATTCCCAGAATTCTTTTACATCTTCCTCCATATGGATGTCACCACTCACGGGCATCATTAATGGGAAACATTCCAGCTCTATTAATCCTTTGACTACCTCATTCTTAGAACAAGTCTTTGAATCGATCCATAACTTATGATATTTGTTGTGTGAAATTTTTTTACCTATGTGTGTCAATGCAGGCACGTCTATACCTTGTGTAGATATATTGAAATTCTTTAATGAGTCCACTTGTTCTAATGCAGTGCGTGGTTTAAGATTTTTGTCCCAATAAGTTTGTAGTGATTCAGGAGCATTGTTCAATACAATCTGCCCGGCAATTAAATTTGCCGTTGGTTGACGATGTCCTATTATTTCTTTTTTGATTTCTTCATAGTCATTTAGTAAACTGTCGTCTGTGAATTTGAAATCGTATCTCACAGCGATCAAGGTCAGATAGTAAGCAGTAACATCACTGTGTTGGAAGGTCCATCTCTTTTTCTCACCATCGTACAATGCGTACATGCCAGGCAAGTCACGTGTATCTTTCAAGCAACGTATAAGTTGTATCACTTTCTTGTTGTAAGGAAATCTCATCTCTATCCTATCGATATTATCATCGTCTGTGTACTTCTCAATGACCTTGTCAAAACTGATCACCCGGAAGTCGTCCTCATATTGTGGATTGTCTAACAATTTCTTGATGTCCATGCCATGTGCTTGGAACTTGGTCAGATATCTTTTGAGTATGACCAGTGCTAGTCTGGCCTGCTTCTCTGTCCAAGCATACTGTGATTCTGCCAAGGATCTCACTGTGTCGTAATCTTTAGGGTGTGGCTTGATTACGGCTGTATTTCCTATCATTGACGGATTTGCCCAAAAATAATCATTATATGCTAGTATTTTGAGTGCTTCGTTAATTGTTTTTGGCAAATCTGACTGCATTTTATATCCTGGTAATATTGATAATTATTAGTATATTATAGCATACTTGGTAATATAGTCAACCATGAAAAAGGTAAAGAATAAAGCAGTAAATGTAAGGAAGCAACTGAAAGTCAAGTTGGAAAATACTGCGACTAGGTATAAAAATATAGTTGGATTTAGACCAACAGAACACCAGGCATATCAGTGGTTTAGATACATTAACAAAGCACTATTCAACAGCAGATTACCAATGGTACCATTACATGTAAAAAAACTGCACAAGGACTGGGGCAGATGTGTTGTCAATTGGGACAACAGGAAAACACCCAAAGGCAGGTTCAATCAAAAAATAATTCCTTATCATATAGATTTAGAACATTACATAGAAATACACTGTAAGTTCCCCACGTGGAAAGACTTCATAGAAACTCTAGCACACGAAATGGTACACCTTTATCAAATGACTTGGGTCAAAGATCCTTATGCAAACCACAATGCAAACTTCTTTGCTTGGAAAAATAAGTTTAAACTTGCAGGGCTAGGCCTGTCAAGATGTTAAGACCTTCTCAAATTCAGCGTAACTAATCACTTTACTGTTTCCTAGATCGGTTCCTGTCTGTGAGTTGTGTAGATACTCCGGCGGATTGTCATGTACCATTGTGTAGTTCACATGTGGTCTCATCTTCAACATGTCTCTAAACTGTTTGAACCAGCCTTCAAATATCTTGTCGTCGTTACGTTCACCGTAACAGATTGTGTCTTGGTATATGTTGTTTAACTGTCCCTTGCCATACTCCCTGAAGTCGTATCCAATAAGGTATATGTTCTTGTGTCCATGCACCCCTGCAGTCCAGAATGCGGCATTGCCTGATATCCAGTGCGGGTTATTGGGTATCAGAGTTATCATGCCCTTGCTCTGTTTCCTGTTGGCTTCCAGTGCCGGGGCGTAGTGTACTGTTTTTAATCCAACCTCGTCCTCCACCATCTGCATAGACATCTTAGTGTCCACGGAGAATATAAAGTCGGGAATAAAATCTCTGTAAAGTGCGTTACACCCATACGTCTGTCCTGTCGCTTTAAGTTTATTGAGATCAAAACCCTTACGTGAAGGTCCATTACCTATGCAATAGGCGTTGCCTCTTGGAGTGGCCTTTACTCTGTCCTCATAGAAAGCGGTCTCTTGTATTTTTTTACCGTTACGTATGATGAGGTTTGTGTTTACAGTTTCTCCTTCGTAGGGTTTCCATTCGATTGTCTCTATCTCGTTCCTTTTTTTTCCTATGTTAATTTTTTGCATTACAAGTATCTCTCCTCAAGTTTCGCTCTAATTCTGGCCCATGGTAGTCCTTGTTCTATCTCGTCCTCAAACCATTCCGTGTATGCTAATTTATTCGCCCATGCCAATCTGTTGGGCATGGCCGGTGTGTTGATGTCTGCTAATTTTATGTTGCCCACATCATGGCACAGGCTTGATTTAGACACGAACACAGGTATACCTTTCATTACTGCCTCCATGGCAGGATTGCTTGAATGGTTTACAACTGCCCAGGTCCCCTCTAGTGTTTCTTTGAAATCTGTGTCATCGTAAGTTCTGAAATCTCGTTTTGGCAGTCTAACTTTCACGTTTTTAAATTTGTTTTCATCGAATGTGATAATGTTCCTAGGGTGTGGCCTGACTAATATTGGCCTGGCCGTGTACTTCCGAATTTCTTGAATCTGTTGTTCAATCCAGTTTGACATTTTAGGAAGTCCGTTCCATTGTTCAGATGTGTCTTGTTGACCACATATGACAATAAGATCTCCTGTGGGATTCCATGGACGCAATTCATGTTTGAACAGAGGCCAACGCTTGTCATCGAATTCTTGGTTGGCAAAATCAGCATCTCTGTTTATTCCGTTTATCCCAATCTTGAAACTGAGATTTCTACGCAGTCCCCCCACTTCCACAACAATTACAGGCTTGCCTTGCTTCCTGTACCTGTCCCATATTGGTTTGTAACCCTGCATTCTACCACGCCATAATACACTCCATATGACCGCAACGTCGCCGTTGGTCTCTTTGTTAACAGATACGTTATCGCCTGTCTTCTGCATTGACTGTATTAGTTTTGCAAAAATGTTTTTACTGTTGAGTGGGCCATGCATTGGCCACGCTTCTATTTTCATTTTATATTTTTTTCCAGTAGTCCAGACCTTTTATGTGGTCACCGGCACCTTTGAAGTCTTTCAATTTACTTTTGCCTTCTGATTTCCTGTTGCCTTTGAAATGATCCATGTACAGGCCCAGTTCACTGTTGATGAACACGTGATGCCCTCGGACTCCTTTCCAGTAACCTATGTCGTTTACTTTCACGTTTTTTTCTTTCTGATATCTTTTAGACAAGTACCATAATGTAGAACAATCAGTCCACTCAATTAGTTCAAATATTTTGTCAGACACATACAGTTCTTCCCAGTCCTTGGTGTAGTTTTGTATTTCAGGATGATTTAGGTTGTATCCTACAAATCCGCATTCTGGATACTTTCCACCGTCACTTAGGTTTGGATTTTCCCTACCCAGGTAAGTCAACATTGAATCACCGGGCAGTAAGCCTTTGAAAAACTCTTTTGGTATTGGCCTAAAGGAGTATGTGTCAGCATCCAACCATATGAGATAATCATAGCCTGCGGAATTTTTAATTGCATGAGTTACACAAAAAACTTTGTTTGCAAATCTCACTGCATTCCAAAGGAAAGATCCTTTAGGTGCCATGGGTATTGGTCTACGCACACCGTTTGGTATTTCGTCTATTTCACCGTTTGCCACAGGATCGTCTTTGTACTTGTTCTTAAATTTTAATAACTCGGGCTGTACCTCATGTGCATCCAACCATTCTACTCTCGGGTGTTCAAATACATCTTGAAACTGTGCTTCATGATACACTGCCACTTGTATATCCTGTGGCCAATGTTGCAACACACTGTCAACTGCTCTCTTGGCATACTCGTTCCAGGTACCTGGTTTGTAAGATGTCAAAACTTTGATTTTCATGATATCGATATTTAATCTACCTAGACATGTTATATTTTTTAATCCAGTCACTTACCAACCATGCGGGTACGAGTGCCTTGCCGGCTTTCTGACTGGCCTTCGTTACGTCTAATCCAGAATTTTCACCTGTCCTGCCTTTGTAAAAATTATTTAACTTGGCACTGGCACTTGTGGTAAGCCAGTGTCCAACAGGAACAGTCCATCCGGTTTTAATTTTATTGATAATCTCATTTGGCAGTTTACCTAGGTATGCTTTCTTAATAAAAGTCTTGGTATTGCTCTTTTTAGGACCCATTTTCAAATCAGTGTGCATACTCATGCAATATTGCATGAACATTTTTGTTGCTAAAGGAAAACGTCCTTCCATGCTATATGCCATTCCATATTTGTCGTTTCGACTAAACATCTCTTCCGGAACCTGTGCCACGCAGTCCAACGCCATGTGTGATCCTATAGGATCATCTGGATTCCATAATTCTCCCGAATAACATTTACGAAACTCTTCGATTAGTGTGTCATCACTAACAGGATTGTTGGTTAATTGTAATGGACGCTTAATGCGATTGAGCCAAAGTTTCAGCACATCGTCCCAATTTTCTATTTGCCTTTTTTCTATTTTTTTCAGCAAGAATTCTGGATTTTTCATTTTCCAATACTTTGGATAGCCTGCGAGTATTTCGTCTCCCATATCACCTGCCATGGTTACTACAATATTATTTTGTGATAAAAACTTGTTGGTAGAACAGTACATTGACATACTAGGATTGTATACAGGTTGCTCCATGTAGTACACGCTGTCATCCCAACTATCTATGAATGCTTCTGGAGTTATCACAACTTCTTTGTGGTTGAAGTTGTTTTGCTGTGCAAGTATGTTGGCACAATTAGCATCACTGTTGTAATCCTCGTCTGCCTGTACGTTGGGCTCCATCCTGTTTGTGAATGTGTTTGCTTGGCCTTTTAGTTGTTTTAACTCATAAGCAATCACACTCGAATCAAGTCCACCACTGAGGAACACACCGATCTTTCTCCTGCCAATAGAACACATCTCAACTGTTTTTTTAACTTTTGATCTGAATTCCTCCGCATTGAATTTTTTATCGCTTGTAGGTTTAATATAGACTCTGTGTGTTTGTGTAATTTTTTTACTGTCAATATCGTATACTATTGTTTCTCCGGCCAGCAATTTTTTAACTCCAGTGAAGAACGTGTTACGTAAGGCGTTGATCCCTGTCCTTGCCATGAAACTTACTGCAAGGTTATCCATCGTCCTACTGTTGGGAACTTTGTCCAACATGCCTTTTATCTCAGAGCCGAACACCAATCCCTCTTTTATTTCTGCGTAGTACACAGGTTTCACACCTGCATGATCTCTGCTTAACGTAAGTGTGCTCTTATCCCTTTCGTAGTATGCAAAGCCGTGCATTGAGTCTATCTCGTCGATAAATGACAATCCAAACTTATCCAATCCCCACGCAAGTAGTTCAGTATCACAACCCGAAGTGTCTGTGAACTCTTTGTATTTGTCCTTTAGCTCGTAGTAGTTGAAGATTTCTCCATTGTAAACCAGTATGTTTCCTTTTGGAGTTGTCCATGGCTGGGTTGCATTACCTGGTTCACCCATTATGCTCAACAGGTTATGACCTAATGTTATCTTATCGTTGTGCCAGACACTGGAACCATCCGGCCCTCTGTGTTTGCAAACTTCTATGAATTGTTTTATGAACGCTGGATTGTGTTCGGTTATGCCGTATATGCCACACATTACAATCCCAACTTATCTTTGAATCTTTTGAACACTGTGCCATCTCTTATTTCCTTTTCGCTCCATAACTTGTAACCGAGGTCATAGAGCCATTGGGTCCTGTCCGGGTACTCTGGTGTTTCTATGTTGTTTAGGTCTTTATTTGCCACGGGCCAACTGAGTGCAAGATCTGAAGTATTAAATGTAGGGATTCCACGAACACACGAGTCTACACCGGCAGTGGAATTATGTGTAACAACAGCATGGCAGTTGGATATCGCTTCTTGATAATTGAACCTATAATATTTTTTTTCGTCTCCGTTGAAATATTTTTGACCTATGACAACTTCAACGTCCTCTGGAAATTCTCCCATCCTGTTTTCCATGGCAACAACATGATTAGGATGTGGTCTCACAACAAACTTCCTTTCTGTTATTGGTCTTAATTTTTCATACACCCCGTGGAACCAATCTATTGGATCGAGCTCGTTCATACTCCAGTTGTCTTTGGGTTGTAGTACAAACATGATTGGATCTTCCTGATCTGACTTGCGCCATGGTTCATTTTTGATATTCCATCGGGCCTTCGCCGCTTCCCACCGATCGGGAGGACTGTTGTCTGACAAGAAGTCGCCGTTGTTCATGGGTGAAAACAATGCAACTCGCCAGTGATGGTTAGGTCCATGCACGTTACCAAAACTTGAAAGCAATCCACCGTCAAACGTTATTATCTTGATTCCTTTTTTCTTTGCACGTTCCACTAGGTCTCGTCTACGACCTTTTGTGTGATGCATCTGCTTATTGCCTCCATAACCAAACATGCACCCGATCGGTGCTGTTGGTTCCATTTCGTTTGGCCGCCACTCTCCGGTCAAATTTTCATTTACTATTATAGGTTCATCTCCGCAGGCTTTTACACCTTCAGCCATGTATTGAAGTAAGTCCCAACTGGCACCTCTCCGTCTGTCTTTTACTGTACGCCTAAATATTTCAACTTTCATCTAGTATTCTCCATGCATAACCATTTCTCATCTCTTCAGCAGTGAACTGACCGTAAGCCAATGAATGATATAAAGGTTCTCTATCTGTGTATTTAGGTGTCTCTATTTTTGTAAAATCTGTTTCTGATATAGGTGCACAGGCATTATGTGGATCAGTGAAACATGGTATGCCTCGTGTGGTTGCTTCTAACGTGATGTTAGAATTGTAAGTTACTATTGCGTATGCGTCATCCCAGTCGATGGGCCCACTTGGTTTTTGATTATCTTTTCCGGTGACAACATAACCACCGTTTTCGTCCACTCCTATAAGTGGATTGTATCCTTTAGTCTTTACGATAATTGGTCTGTCAGTATTCTCTTTGAGTGTTTTCAAGGTCTGGTCAAGCCAGTTGTGTACTCCACGGAATTCTTTTATAGCATTGGACGGTGGACAAACAATTATATTTTTGCCGGTCTTTTGCCATGGTTTGATCGGCCATGGAAATGTTTGTTTGAAACGATCATCTGGCCTAGACTCTTGCCAGTTTTTTAAGAAATTATTTTTGACTATCTTCATGAAGTATGGGTGGTTACGTGTTTCTCCCCAATACGGTCTGTCTATATAGAAGAAGTCTATTTTATTTTTTTCAGCCCATTTGTACACAAGATGTGTACCACGTAGTAAACCAAGTAAGACTGCTTTGGTGCAGTCCTTTTTTGTTATCATTTCAAGCGGTGATAGTTTTTTGCAATCTGGAAGTCCTGCAACTGCCCAATCTATATATTTTTCAGTAAGTTTTCTGTTTGTTGAACTAACGTAAATCATGAGACAATCGCCTTATATCTTCTTTAACCATAAAAGAAATCATGTCTTTGAATTCGGTTTTAGGTTCCCATCCTAATTTTTCTTTTGCTTTGGCGTATGAGCCGTGAAGTGCAAATACTTCTGCCGGACGTTTGTAACGAGGATCCGATTCAACATACTGTTCCCAATCATCTATTTCCGCAGTCTGGAAAGCGATAGTTAATAATTCTCTTATGCTGTGTTGTATTGCCGTGCAAATCACATAGTCACTTGGTTCTTTTTGTTGCACCATCGTGTGCATGGCCTTAACGAAATCTCCAGCAAAACCCCAGTCTCTTTTGGCTTCTAAATTTCCTAAAGTAATTTTTTTAGCAAGTCCTAGTTTAATTCTTGCAACACCATCTGTAACTTTTCTTGTTACAAATTCTTTACCTCTGATAGGAGATTCATGGTTAAACAATATTCCATTTGATGCGTGTACGCTATAACTTTCTCTGAAGTTTACAGTCATCCAGTATGAACAAAGTTTTGAAATTCCATACGGTGAACGTGGATGAAAAGGAGTCTTTTCGTTTTGAATACCCTCATCGTTTGCGTTTCCATACAATTCACTAGTACTGGCCTGATAGAATCTTGTTTGTGGATTTTGATTCACTATTGCATTTAGTATATTCAACACACCCATTGCATTTACTTCCGTTGTTTGCTTGTTAAGGTCCCAACTTGAACCAACAAAACTTTGTGCGGCAAGGTTATAGAATTCGTGAGGTCTAATTGATCTCACTAGGTGATTCATATTTGCATCATCAGTGATGTCGCCTGTGATCAGATCAACATCATTTTCTATTCCTAGATAATCTAGATTTGAGAAATTTGGATTACTATATCTTTTTACCAAACCATAAACTTTGTAATCTTTCTCCAACAAGTATTTTGCTAGGTAAGGACCGTCTTGTCCTGTCATTCCTGAGATGAAAGCAATCTTTTTCATTTGTATTAATTATAGTTTTTTTACGATGGCGGAATATTTTTCCAATAATCAACGTCATGGAATTGACGGATATCTTTTCTAGTTGATGTCTGTCGTATTTTCCTGTTACCCTTAAAATGATCTATATAATTTCCAAGCACACTGTTTACAAACACATGATGTCCTGTGACACCTTTTCGGTAGCCAATATCATGAACCATGATCTTTTTTTCCTGTATAAATTTTTTTGATAGTTCCCAAAACACGGCCGAATCATGCCATTCTAATAGTTTGAACACGGAACCGGTAATGTACAACTGCTCCCATTCATTTATGAAATTAAGTGTTTCTTTATGTTTCAAATTGTATCCAACAAAACCGCACTCTGGATACACTGATTCTCGCCCAAGATAAGTCAGCATTGTATTTTTTGGCAATACGTCTACTAGGAAATCTAAAGGTACAGGTCTAAAAGTAAATGTGTCAGCATCTAACCACACGACATAATCATAGTCTTTAGAATTCCGGATAGCGTTGATCACACAAAAAACTTTATTTGAGAATCTTACTGCGTCCCATAAGAAGGATTCATTATCCTTGTCCAATCCTTCCAACTTGTCTGATCTCCTCACCCCGTTTGGTATTAGGGTGGTCTTCCCGTTTGCTACAGGATCATTTTTATATTTCTCTTTGAATGCAAATAAATTTGGTTCTGCTTCTATTAGCTCAACACATTTGATTCTAGGGTGAACATCTTTTGGTTGTTGTTCTTCGCAATACATAACTATATCTACATTGTTTGGAAACTGTTCTGCTATAGAATGTATCCCTCGTTTTGCAAACGCTTTCCAGGTACCTGGTTTGTAAGATGTTATAACTTTGATTTTCATTAGTCGAGATATTTAAGTAGGTCAGGAACATCGATTTTAAAATTTATTAGATCGCTAAGTCTCTTTATACCTTTGGGTTTTTTGCCACCTTCTAGTTTTATTGGCACTGTGTTGGCCAAGTATAGTTCGTGTTTTAATCCTAGGTGGTGTGAAAGTAACGGATAGACTTTTTTATGAATCATTTTGGTATCTTGTATCTCAATTACTTTTGTTCCTGGTTTGCACCAAAGTAGATTGACCAATCCTGCCCCATGAGCCGCAACAATGTGTGTTGCTTCTGCAAATGTTTTCATTTGTTCTCGTATTGTCATTGTTTCTAACACAACTGTTTCCCATCCTTTCAGGGCCAATAACAGTTCGTCCGAATTTGTCATTCTTCTTGTTTTTGCTCCTGGACGTAGCACCACAATCTTTCGATGTGGTTCTTTGTACTCTGAACCATGGAGACCTTTGAAGTGTCTCAGCCATGGTGCTAGGTGAGGAGTAATCACTCCATCCTTTGTATTACTAGCACTGGGCACTAGCAAATGTTTAAACTGCCATGTCTCGTTTTTTGGCATGACGAGTACTTTTATTTCTGGAAACAATTCCTCGATTACTTTCTTAAAATATTTGCTCTCGTTGGCCAACACGTAGCAGTATTTTGTAAAATCTGTTGACCAGCGTTTCTCTAAAAGTCTAAATTTTGATATCACATCAATCCATATGTGCCATGGGTTGTTCACACTCTCCTCATCAATGGGCAACCATACATACAGATATTTCTCATGGAAGTGTTGGCTGACAGGTGGCAGATCCGCTTGGACCTCATCACCCCATTGCTTCCAGAGTTTGTGTGTCTTGCCTGGTTTGTTTTTGCGTTGATCCGTGAGACCCCAGATGTAATTGGTTATCAATTTCTGTTGATAGGTTACTAGTAAAGGACAACTATGCACTTTGCAGTCATAGAATTCAGCAACGAAAGTTGGTAAACTTGTAAAGTTTGGATCAATATTTTCGTGATATGGTACGCTGTAGTTGTAACTGGTATCTACAGTTTCCCATTTTTCCAAAAAGTATTTGATAGAATCAATGTTTTTCATGTTTGCATTTTGTGAATAACTACACTATAATTATAGCACTATGCCCTCTAATCTATTCATTAATGGTTGCTCGTTCCTTACCACCAGACCGAAAGATAATGTAAACACTCACTGTGGTCTAGAACTAGCAAAACTAATGGGACTGGATGTTGCAGTTAGTCTGGCCGGAGGCGGCAGGGGTTCAAAACGATTGATGTGGACAACTAGAACGTGGTGTGAGAAGTTCCCAGAACAGGCAGAAAAATGTTTCTTCTTGATTGGATCCAGTGGCGGAAATAGATTTGATTACCCCACCGGAGACGGATACAAAGCACATAAATTTCCAACAATGAAAACTACATGGAAAACGTGGGATCCAAATAGGGATGAACACACAAAAAGTTTTACAAAATACCTATTCAGAGCAGGAATGGACTTAGACCAAACTACGCAGATAGAATCAACACTGGCGTTGTTAGATTTACAAGACTATTTTCAAAATAAAAAATATCCATATGTGTTTTATAACACACTCTCGGATGCAAAAATAACAAATGAAGATATCAAGTTTATGTTTAACAAGATAGACAATAAAAGATTCTTCAAACCAGAGACCAGTCATTTAGATCACACTGTTGCAAACAAACAAGAATGCAAACCCGGAGATCCACATCCTAGCGTAGAAGGACATAAAGACTGGGCGGGCCAACTTAAAGAGTTTATAGATGCTAACAATTTACGCACCATTTAATAATAAGAACAGCAAAGCATGGGAGGTGTTCAACGGTGTCGAGAAATCGTGGCCCGATCAAATTACAAAACTAGATAACGCTGTGGAAACAGATCCGGTAGGCAACAGCATGTTCTGGGGATTCGTCAACAACAACAGAGAAATGGTCAAGAAGTTGGAAGCACGTAATCACAACTACTGGTTTACTGACACACCTTACTTTGGAAGATTCGACAACAACAATCTGAAACCTGACAATCATTATTGGCGTGTTTGCAGGAATGGCATACATGTTCCTTACATCAAAAATTGCAAGGCCGATAGATTTGAGAAGTTTGGAATGAAGATCAAGGCACCAAACTTCGCTGGCAAGTATATTTTAGTTTGTCCTAGTAGTACAGGTATACACAATTATTTAGGTAGACCCAATTGGACCAACGAGACCATGGAACAGATCAAAAGGTACACGGACAGACCAATCCGACTTCGACACAAGCCTAGGGGCAGGGGTACTTCAGGACCGAGCGAGGCTAAGGTACCCCTATCCGAGGATCTCAAGGAAGCCTGGTGTGTGGTCACTAGTTGTTCCATAGCGGCTGTAGAGGCCATGTGTGAAGGAATACCTGTATTCTGTGACAACAAAAGTTTTGCTGTAGACGTTGGAAACGTGGAACTGTCTGACATAGAAAATCCCTACTACGGTGGGCCAGAAACTTGGCTGTACAGCCTAGCATACCAACAGTTCACTCCCGAAGAGATAGAAAACGGTACAGCGGTTGAGATACTGATGGACAAAGGAATACTATGAAGATAGAAAAATTGAGTGGAGGCCTGTGGGTGCCATCGATGGATTCTCAAATAGAGGAATGGCGTGAAAAAGGAAAGCCATTTATGCAGGAAACTGGCCTCAATCAGTTTCTTCAATGGTGCGATACTCAACACAAAAGATTTAATCTAATAGTAGATGTGGGAGCATGGTGCGGAACATGGTCATTGGCGATGCAAAAATATGCAAAAAATATGCATTGTTATGAACCAAACAAAATACATCATGAATGCCTTACAAAAAATTTAGCACCATACAGCCATGTTAGATTGTACAATCAAGCAGTAGGTAATGAAGATGGATTTGTTAAACTAACTGAGGAGTCTGCTACACAGAATACTAGAGTCCTGATGGAAAATGGAGAAACAAAGATCAATAAATTAGATTCCTTGGATACAACAGGCATTGACATGATCAAGATAGATGTCGAGGGCCTCGAAATGGAAGTTCTTAAAGGTGCAAGAAACACTTTAGAAAATGTTGAATACTTAATGATCGAATTGAATGGTAACACTGAGAAATACGGTAGCAGTAAAAAAGATGTTAAGGAACATCTAGAATCCATCGGGTTCAGGATATTAATGAAAACCTGGCCTGACCTTGTATATTACAAAGCATGATGTACGAATACTTGAAAAAACTAAAAGTAGAACACGATTTCATGCCCGCAAAGATCCTAGACATAGGTGCTTGGAATGGTTTTTGGACTAACAATGTTAAAAAAATCTGGCCGGAGGCAGAATACACATGCATAGAAGCAGGACAAAAGCATGAGAATAAGTTGAAAAAAATCACATCCAACTATCATATCGCAGTGTTAGGAGATTCAAATAAGGAAATTAAGATGCATCTGATCCAAATTTCAAAAGGGAACAAAAAGAAAATAACGTACACAAAAGGTTCAAGTGTGTTTGGTGTGTATGAAAATTACGAGCTGAGACAGATGCAAACACTGGATGAATTGGTAGGCAGTGGCGCACAGTTTGACCTAATAAAACAAGATGTTCAAGGTGCAGAGATCATGATAATGAAAGGTGCACCAGAAATTTTCAGGAGAGCAAAGTATGTTATACAGGAAGTTAATTTACATAAAGATGAAAATTTTCCCGACATGCCCTACGAGGAAACTATGGACAGTTACATGAGCACGTTGGGATTTAACAACAGTGACACCGTAGCAACGCACGACGGATTCGATCAAGTGGACAAAATCTATTTTTAGTCTCTATAAAAACATTTAGAATTTGAATTCATCAAGAATAGGTTCAGTGTGATCCTCTGTTCTACCTGATCACTTTCATAACTGTGCCAAGTCTTACCCGCTTGTCCACAGAATATGAATGTAGAGTTTGGTTGCCATTTTGCTTCCTTGACGAAAGACTTTTCATCCTGTGCTGAATACATTTTAGTACCTACGTTTTTCTCAGGTGTGATGTATGTCACACTGCTCCATATCTTATCTATGCCCTCTTGGTGTATGTAAAATTTATATGGCAGTGGTGGAGTGATAGATAGGTGAGCATTGACACCTAAATTTTCAAACCATCTGTGAGTTTTATATTTGCTACACAATAGTTTTGCATTGTCTTTTATGACTTTGCTTATATTGTATATTTTGTCATAGAATGATATGTTATGTTTCTTGAAGTCTTCCGGATGTATCACTACAAGTTTATCTTTTGGTACATCCAACTGTTCACACTCTTTCCTTAGCGTGTTGAAATCATCTTGCGGCAGTGTGTCCTCTATTATTTGATGACTCCATGGTTCATCTGATGTTGCACCGTTGAGGCACTTGTTTAGAAAATAATCTGCTGGCATCTTATAAATTTCCTATCCTATCTATTGCGTGTTGTTGCCTTGCAAGTAATTTTGACTCCATGCCTTTGGTCCATTTACCTATAAATTTTCCTCTTGAACATGTGTTGCATATTAAATTTTTCTTGTCGTGAGAGTATTTGACATTGTATATTATGTCATGCTCTTTTTGTAAATTTTTCCATGCTTTCTCTAGGCCAATCTCAAACACGTTCCCGTAATTGGTCTTTCCTTCGGCGTCATCACAACACAATACAGTCTGACCGTCCACAAGTATTTCCATCTGCCTTAGTATACGTCCACCACCCATGGCACACCCTTGCATATAATTCTTTTCATTTATTACAGCATCATATGGTTGTGTCCAATCGCCGTCGCCGTCTCCCATTCTGTTTTCAACCCAGTCTCTTTTAGACTTTACTTTTCCTAGTATTGCATTTTGATATTCTGCTATTGTCGAGGAACTTGCCGTGGCAGATTGATTTTTATGTTTGATGCCAATCCTAATTTTCTTAGATAGCTCTGGATAGTTTTCTTTGACGAATCTTAAACTGTTTAATGTTTTGTCTTTTTTGATCTTCATGTACTCCCACAATTCTTCTGCTGTGTGGCCAATTACACTCATGTGAACATTGCCTATTAGGTGTATGTACTTGTTTAAGATTTCACACTGTTTTTTAGTAAATGACACACCATTAGTGCAAAGGCCAACTTTAATTTTATAATGATCGCATAGATCCATTATGTACTCAAGGTTAGGCTGTACCAGTGGATCACTATATCTCCATGGGCTTACAGCACAAGTGTAATCTTTTACTCTATATTTTTTAATGAGAGATCCATAATCATGTAACAACATACCTAACTGCTCTTTTGTCATCTGCTTACCATGATATGTTTTGTCTTCACTTAAAGTAGTGTAAGGGCAACAATAACATTTTGCGTTGCATAAGTTGATAGGTTCAAACGCTATTGATGTGGGTAGTGGTATTGGTTGGTATATCATTCTTTCACCATAAGATAATCACTATTGAACATGTCATCTATGCCTTTAAGTTTATATCCCCAACTTTGTAATAATTCTACGGCGTCTGTGTTACCTTTGTTTTGTTCAACAATTATTACAGGAAAATATTTTTTTATAGTTTTTTCGCTTCCTTTGATTGCTCTCAATTCATAACCTTCAATATCATATTTTATAAAACCAACATTTTCGTAATTAAAACTATCAATTGTTTTGATAGGCACTTTTATGTTACCATTGTCTTTAATCCTACCAACCTTGTTACTGGTAGTGAACGAATAACCATTTTGTTCACCAATACCACAAACAGTATAGGTAAACTTTTTAATATCTTTAACATTCTTACTAAATTCTTTGACCTTATTTCTAAAATCAAAAGCAAATACGTGTTTGAAGTCCTGTTCCATCTGTGCTGAGAATCCTCCTTCTCTGCAACCAACGTCTATCCCGACAGTGTCTTGTGGAATATAAGGTTTAGCCATTGCGTATGTTTCTCGCCAGTTTCTTAGATGTTGCTCGTCCATTATAAATTCTTTGCGTATTCAGTTAACCATTTTTCCAATGCCTGGCCATCCAACGGTTCGGGTGTAAGCCATTCTTGAACACCTGGGGTTGAAGCCCATTTGCCACTGGGCATCTGCCAAGCATTATGCTTTGGCTCTTCCTTGTGTCTACCTACCATGTATCTTCTCGTGCCAGGACCATAAGGCTTTATTTCAGACTGAACAACAATCAATCCTAATCTATCAATCCACTCGAGCATCCGTTCTTTGTGATTCTTTTTCATTTGTAAACAGTAGTTATCTGAATTTGGAAAGCAGTGTTTGCCACTGATTGTTTGTCATATCTATTTGCACAAACGGATGTCGCAAGTACTTTTTTTTGGTTTGCACATGTCCAATGTCTTTTGATTCTGCTATTAAGAATGTGTTTGGTAGATAGGTTAGTTGCTTACCATTTACACTTACGTATGATCGTGTATTATCTGAACGTTCTTTGAAAAACCAAAGACAGATTATTTCTTTGTTAAAATCTATATCTGAAAAATTATCTTTGAATTCAAATCCAGTTCTATACTTTGAATCAAACTCTTGCCATGTTTGATGATTAAGGTTATTTTGGTTTTCGTATAGCCTATCGTATTCATTGGCATTGAACACATTCTGTGCATAGATGTGTGTCACAGGATCTTCAAAGTAGTGATTTTGTTTAAGTCTTTCCCAGTTCATTATGAGCTGAACAGATTGATCAATTCCTTCTTCCAGTCATCCGCGTACTCGCAATCTCTGTAACCGTCAAACCACGGACCGCCTTCTGTGTAGTGTAGAATTTTAGGCGAGCCGTCCTTGGGTTCTTTGTACCACTCCACTAACCAATTGTATTCTAGTGGCAACGAACCTATCTCATTGTCTTCCAACCAACTAAATCTATGTAGAAATTTAGGGGACTCTTCATTGAGTAATTCTGGTGTTAGTATTTTATTTTTAGGATGTTCGCAGTTCCAAAGCACCATGCTAGACCAGTTTTTTCTTGGATACACTGTTTGTGTTTGTCCATCCATTTTTGTTGTTTCTTTGGGGGTGTAATCGTGCTGTACGACTACAACCGCCTTACTTGGATCACAGTATTTCACAAGTTCGTGGCTTGGTATCTTCCACAGAAAGTCACAATCACAGAACACTGCCCATCCTTTGAAGTCATTCATAAAAGGCACAAAGAATCTAGTGAACGTGAACTCGGTTGATGCAAGTTTATCCACGGGACGTGTGTACAAACCTTGATCTCTCATTTGTTTTTGTTTTAATGGTATGACTTCTGCTGACGGATCTCTACGTTTGATGCTGTGTTCACATACCTGGTATGCTATGTCTTCTCTGCTATCGTGTCCAACGTAAATTTTCATTTTCTTCCTGATAATAATTCGTGTATTTGTTTCCAATTACTTACACGGATAATATCCGGATGATTAAAGTCTTGATTGTATGGGCGGTCTATTACTATAGGCTTTAAACCGTATTTGAGCCCGGCTACAGCGTTCTTTGGCTTGTCCTCGACCCAATATAGCCCGGTGTCATGGAACTCGGATAATGCGGAATCTTTATCGGCTCCTGTGCCTAATATATGGTAATTTGTGAATACATGATTGCCGAATAGTTCTCCCATTCTTCTCTTACGTAATTGTTGTGCTGGTATATCTGATGTCTGAGATGTTATAGGAATGAATGTCCATCCTTCTGCCGCTAATAATTTTACCCATGTTTGTGATTCAAGCATTGGACGTTGTGTCCCCATCCAAGCACTACGGTTGAATTCTCTGATGTGTTTCCTGATCTCATCCTTTGTAACGCCAAACCGTTCGGCCATCTCATACGTGTTCTCTTTGTCTGGAAGTAATCTGTGTGGATGATATCTAGCACCACGTTCGTCGAATAGAGTTTTCTGTAGCATCCATTTTGTGAAATGGTGTTCCCATTCCAGTAACACGCCGTCTACGTCTGTGAGTATTATTCTATTATTTGATGTCGGCATCTTCCATTCCTGCTACTCTCAACTTAACAATGTTTGTGATCTGCCATTGTTTTTGATCTAAACCTTTGGTGATGCCCAACCATTGATTCCTTATCAACGCAAAGTCATTTATAATTTTATCCATGTCGACCACATCGTCTTCGCCGTCCACGTACTTCTCTGCATCTCTGCTTGATAACGCTCTGTTGTAATTTTCTAAGTATTTCCTGAAGGTCTTTGATCTTAATCTACGTAATTCTATGTTTAGGTATTCTAGTATTGCTTCTAGTTGCTGTAGTTGGCTAAACCTTTCTTCTACTATTCCTGGCAGTGACGCACTGGCTCTTTCTAGGTTACCGTATATCTTGCACTGCTTCTTGGCCTCTAACAATTCTTTGTCAAAGTATGCCACGCAGTCTGGTATCTTGTCTAGGTTCCTGCTTACTTCGTTGTACCAATTAATCATCTTCACCGTATCCGTCTGACTCTTCGTCTTCCTCGAACACAGTTGCAACGGCTTCTTCTAGTTTTGGATCTAGCTCTGCAGATCCTTTGAGTACGTCATGCTCCACTCCTATGTCCTCTAGGCTTTTAATAAAGTCTATGGCACAGTCCAGTTTCTGTCTCTCTGGAACGTAGTGTGTTATGGCGTTCCATAACCTTTCGATGTCCTCGTGTGTAAAGTCTATCATTACTCTTCTTTTTTACTCTTTGTTTTTGTTTCTACTTCGATAGGGGCATCGGTATCTTCCATTTCAGTAGGTGCTTCTTCTTTGAATTCCGCCATTATCATATCTAATTTATCACCAACCCATGCTTTCCTAAAGTCTATGTGTTCTTTACCCGCTTTATCAACATACTTCAGTCTGTTTCCTGTCTGAACTAATAGGCCTTTCTTCTCAAAAAGATCAACTAGTCCACTGTACGGATTCATACCCGTTTCGTACGGAATCTTGACCTGTACACCTTCAAACGGCTTGGCATATCTAGTCTTCATAACTTTACAAGCGGCTCTTATACCCCTCACATCTGAAACCTTGTTTCCTGCTTCATCTTCTTTTAATTTTAATTTCTTCATTGCAACCACAATACTTGATGCATAGATAAATCCCTGTCCGCCTGATATCTTATCATCTGGATCGAACATATCTTGCGATGCGTATGTGTGATTGGTTGCTATAAGTCCAACATTCCAACTACCAAACATATTAACACAGTTTCTTACAAGTGCCGTTAGTGCTTTGGGTTTTCTACCCAAGTCACCTTTCATGTCACCTGCTTCAAACTGATTAACGTCTGTTGGTGTAAGCATCATACCCAAACTGTCTATAACAAATAGTACTTTAGGTGCACCTTCTTTGTTGTCTGCATGTTGCTCTTTGTAACCTTTCATGAACTCTGAAACAGTTTTTGCAACATCATCGACCATTGACATGCTTAATTTCAAAAGTTTGTCTTCTGACGTGTCCACTTTCAATGCCTGCAACCATTTCTCATCTAGTGCGTTCTCTGTGTCTATCAGGATAACGAATATGCCTTGCTCTTGTGCATTCTTGATAATGTTTCCAGATGCTATGTAACTTTTACCTGCACCCGATTCACCCGCAAGTACTGTAACCTTGCCTAGTGGAATACCTTTGTTGAAATCACTGGTCATTAAATAGTTCAATGCGTAATTTCCTGTTGAGATCCAATCTGTGGGATCGCTGAATCCAATACCTAAACCTTGTATTGACTTTGTGATACTTTTTCTAAATTTTGTTGCGTCAAACACTTTTGTCATTTTGTTTTCCTTATAATACTATCCAAAGGATGATTGCTACAATCAACATCCACGCAGGTATTTGTTTGTACAAGATCCATTCAACAGCCTTTTGTATTTTCTTTTTCATGTTATTATATTACTACACAAGGCCTCAATAGTCAATATCAAGGCCTTGGTAAATGTCAGATTATTTTGCTTGTCTTGATCTAATCAACTTCAAGATGTCTTCTGCTCTCTTGGCACTGTCGCCCGCCGGAGCCGCCGTTGCCGGGGCCGCCTCAGGTTGTGGTGCTGGTGCACTTTCAGTAACTGGAGCCGCTGTTGGAGCCGCTTCTGCCACTGGTGTCGACGCTGGAGCCGATGCTGTTGGTACTGCTACCTGTGGTTTGCCTTGGTAAGCCACGCCCGCTGGTCTGAAGTACTGTCCGTACTGTTCAAGATCATAGGCCTCACCTTCCACAGATTTCGCAAATAGTTCTGCGATTATTTTTACCTCTGCTTCTGTTGGCTCTTTTGGTCTGAAGTCTCCTAGGTTGTGTAAACCATGTGTTTCGATTGCGGCTCTCTCTGCCTCGTCTAATGCACGTTCTCTTCTTGACCATTTTGATGTTGAGTAGTC
>VMHT01117646.1_pt1 | contig 27441 bp, 16 predicted proteins | sample 4693611 | NCBI WGS metagenome assembly VMHT01 (sample SAMN12280063, study PRJNA550983) | marine metagenome | isolation source: seawater sampled from same location over 5 years 0.02-0.2 micron viral filtrate | place: USA: collected off the coast of southern California halfway between the port... ...
GCATGGGAGCGTTGACGACGCGCGCGGCGCCTCGAACGACGACGACGACGACGACGACGCGCGCGCGGACGACGACGACGCGAAAGACGGCGAAGACATTCGGGACGAGGACGATCGCGCGCGGGACGACGACGACGCGACGCGCGAGCGCGGCGGGAGGGATGGTGACGGTGCGCGAGGTGCCGACGACGCCGATCGAGGGGCAGAAGACGGGCACGAGCGGACTGCGGAAGAAGGCGGCGGTGTTCAGCGAGGGGAACTATTTGGCGAACTGGGTGCAGGCGCTGTTCGGCGCGCTGCCGAGGCGCGAGGTCGAGGGGAGCGCGATGGTGCTGGGAGGGGACGGACGATGGTTTAATAAGGAGGCGAGTCAAATAATTTTGAAACTGGCGGCGGGGAACGGGGTGAAGAAGATGTACGTCGGGAGGGATGGGTACTTGTGCACGCCGGCGGCGAGCGCGGTGATTCGCGAACGCGGGGCGTACGGGGGATTCATCATGAGCGCGTCGCACAATCCGGGCGGGCCGAAGGAAGACTGGGGGATCAAGTTTAATTACAGCTCGGGCGAACCGGCGCCGGAGAAGATCACGGATGCGATTTACGGGTTCACGCAAACCGTGGACACGTTGAAGATGGCGGACATCCCGGACGTCGACTTGAGCGTGTGCGGCGTCACCAAGTTTGGTGACTTTGAGGTCGAAGTCATCGATCCGGTGGCCGATTACTTGAAGCTTCTCAAGCGAGTCTTCGACTTTGATCTCATCAAGTCGTTGTTGACGCGCCCGGATTTCAAGATGCAATTCGACGCCATGCACGCCATCACGGGCGCGTACGCCAAGCCCATCTTTGTCGATGAACTCGGTGCGTCGCCAGACTCGTGCGTGAACGCCGTGCCGAAGGAAGACTTCGCGGGCGGTCATCCGGACCCGAACTTGACGTACGCCGAAGAGCTCGTCAAGGTGATGTTCTCCGCCGACGCGCCGGATTTCGGCGCCGCGTCCGACGGCGACGGCGATCGCAACATGATTCTCGGTAACAACTTCTTCGTGACCCCGAGCGATTCCGTCGCTATCATCGCCGCTAACGCGGTCGAGTGCATCCCGTACTTCAAGTCTGGTTTGAAGGGTTTGGCGCGCTCCATGCCCACCGCCGCCGCGCTCGATCGCGTCGCCGCGGGTCTCGGCGTCGAGTGCTTTGAAACCCCCACTGGGTGGAAGTTTTTCGGCAACTTGATGGACGCTGGTCGCTTGTCGGTGTGCGGTGAAGAATCCTTCGGTACCGGCGCCGATCACGTGCGCGAAAAGGACGGTCCCTGGGCCGTTCTCGCGTGGTTGTCCATCTTGGCGTACCGCAACAAGGACGTGCCGGTGGGCGGCAAAAAGGTGAGCGTCGAGCAAATCACCAAGGAACACTGGGCCAAGTACGGTCGCAACTTCTTCTCTCGTTACGATTACGAAGGCTGTGAGTCCGACCCGTGCAACGCCATGGTCGAGTCGCTCCGTGCCAAGGCTGCCGCCTCAAAGAAGGGCGACAAGTACGGCGACTACGAGTTGGACTACGCCGACGACTTCGAGTACACCGATCCCATCGACGGTTCCGTGTCCAAGAATCAAGGCGTCCGCTTCGTCTTCACCGATGGTTCTCGTTTCATCTTCCGCCTGTCTGGCACCGGTTCTTCCGGCGCCACCGTGCGCATGTACATTGAGCAATACGAAGCCGATCCCGCCAAGCAGGGCGCCGACGCCCAAGTCGCCTTGGCGCCTTTGATCAAGATTGCTCTCGAGACCAGCGAGCTCGCCAAGTTCACCGGTCGCGAGTCCCCGACCGTGATCACGTAATTCTTCATTCTCTCATGCTTTTACGCGCGCGCGACTGTTTTAATCAAACTCAAAGTCGTCGTCGACTCTTTCTCCGTCGCGCGTTGACTCTGAGAGTCGACGTCTCGTTCTCAAACCTAATCTATCGTTACAATCTACCCTTCGCGCCGCACGCCGCGCACAAGAGACGCGTTTATTCTCTCCCCACCGCCTCGCTCTCGCGTCTGAGCTCTCGCACGACCGCGGCGAGCGCCTCTGGATTCACCCCACGTTCGATCAGCGCGATCAAAACCGCGAGTTGTTCGCGATCAACGCCGCAATCGAGCAGCTTCGCGACGTCGTACGCGTTATCGAGCGTTTCTCGAGCGGCGTCCGCCATTTCGCCGCGGACGCTCGAGCGCGCGCGGTGTGACGCGAGCGCAGGAAGTCGAGAAGCTCAGCAACTGTCACATTTTCAAACGCGGCGCGACGCGGCGATGGATGATTGACTAACGATTGGCTTATATTACAAGTGGTGATTTTACTAGAGCTCTCAGAGCATTCGGCTGGCGCGCTGCGCTGCGCGCGCGCGCGCAGCGGCGCGGCGGTCCGTCGGCGCGGTTTCAGTCGACGGCTCGGTCGCCGCTCGGTTATTCCGGCGCGGCGGTTCGACGACGTCGTTCGCGCGCGCGTCGGAGTCGCTCAGTTCGAGCGACTCTTTGGACTCGTCCACGTCGCCGTGGGAGTCGGAGTCGCCACCGGCGAGCTTGGTTGTATTCGGCGCGTCTTCGCCGAAACCAAAAGAGCGCATCATAGCGCGTGATTCGCGCTTTTCGATGCGACGTTGGACTCGCCAGCGAGAGTCATCCATTTTTTCTCGCCATGTCATTCGTCGACCAGATGAAGACTCTGGATCGTGCGTAACGTCGACGTGGGCCGTCGCGTTGATTTCTTCTTGCATCACGGCTTCGAGCTCGGCGACCTTTTCGGTAGCGCTGAGCTCGTCGCGCATCTTGGTCATTTCAAAGTAGTCGTACGTGAACGGATCAACGCTCGTCGACGCTGCGTTCGACGTCGCGGTAATAGATGATGTCGATGGTTTTCTTGGCGGTTTCGTCGGTGACTCGAGCATGATATCGGCCGACGGCGGCGTCCACGAAACCGAATCGCGCGCCGGGAGTCGCGGCGGTCGCGGGATGTAACCTGGCGGATACAAAGGCGCCGGCTTTTCGATCGATTCTTTCGCGGCATTGATCGAATCTTTTTCGGTTCGCTCGCTTTGTCGCGCCAGACGTAATTGTTGCGCGATGATTTCGTTGTACTGCGCCACGCGGGCCTCGACGCTGTCACGAGCTGCTTTTTCTCCTGTGGCGGCGTAGGCGGAATCGTCGCTCGCCACAGATTTGCGCTCACCCTCGCTCGAGTGCGACGCCACTTCGAACTCATCTTCAGAGGACCCACCGATGGCGGTGTTTTTCCTGCGCCAGCGCTCGTGATCGATCGCCTTGAGCTTGCGCTCGAGCGCGAGCGCTTCAATTTCGTGATCCCGATGCGCCGATTGATCCACCATTGACGACTTGCTTGCTTGCCATTTGTTCCGCAAACTCTCCAAATGCACGCTGAGCTGAAGATGTCTCAGCTTTAAATCGTTCGCACCGGCTTTAGATAACTCTTCTACCAGCACTTGATCGTCAAAAGCGGCGATCAGTTTCTCAGCCATTCGCGGATGCAACGCGCGCGACGCCGCGTGGGTATCCACGATCGCACGTTTCACCGCCTCGCGTCTGTACGCGTGCTCGTCTTCGATTTCTTTTCGCTCAGCTTCTATCTTAGCCGCGGTGACCTCGTCTTTGACGTCTCCGCGCACAGAGCGCAAGACTGTGATACAAAAGTTCAAATTCAACGCGTAAATGAGCAACGCTGCGATGACGGAGGCTGCTTGGTGCTTCACCGTGGACATCAACGCCCCGGCGTTGTAACTCACCAAAATTGTTGTCAGCGATGCGATCTCTACCTTGCGGTGTTGATCCTTCTCGTAAATGTCCAAAATCAACACCAACGCGAGGTAGCTTTGTAAGATGCCGATGGAGATGTACGCCGCGAGAAGCGGAGTTTCAGGAAGGAGCACCGAAGCTGCGACGAGCAAGCCTTTCCGCATCATCACCACGAATTCCCAGTAATACCTTTCTTGCGTGAATCCGATGTAAAGAAAGCCGTACAGCGCTTTTGTCTTTGCCCAGCGTAATTGATTCCGATGTCGTTTCAGCGCTCCAAGGATGAAATACGGAAATCCGAAGACGAATATCGAGGCTAAAATGAAATATCCATACATCGTCATCTTGTATCGAGCGTTATCAGTGCGCACGTTGTAATCGATGAACAAAAATCGTCCGATACCCTCGACAGAGGTCGAACGAATCATCTGCATGATGTTGGTAAAGATTGGGTACCAGCACATGGCGAGCGTCACGGCTTTAAACAACCCGTTGGTGATGTCGCCCGCTGACGGCGCGAGCACTTCGAGTTCGTCCTCGGTCCATTGCTGGACAATATATCCTTCTTTATTCACCTTTGTGAGAAGTTGCAACTTGTACGCATCCGGTTCGGAATCATTTAAATCTGGCGCGCGTTTCATGCGATCCAACTGGAATCGCAATCCTTCGACGTCTTCGCCCTCCCTTCTCGCGTTAATGTACGCCGACTCCAACGCATGCCTCTTTTCGTACCACTCACTTCGTAGTTTGAAGAACGCCGTCAGGCGAAGGTATAAATAAAGAGGCACACACAGCGCCGCGAAGATGCCGACCGTGCCAAAACTGTACGTCGTGTACTGAATGTGATTCCACTTTGACACGCAATCCGTCGCAAACGCCTTGATCGACGTCGTGGACGTGAGCCTGGCGAGCGGGAACAGCACGCCGACGACGTCTGGCCACCCGAGGTTGATCGTTCCGAGCGTTGCAAGCATGTGGAAGTGAGAGACGATGACCTTGGTGTAGACGATTTGCGCTGGTAATGCGCTCCGCGCGGCGCGACAAATCAACAACATGGAGACGATTTGGACAATCGTGAGGACGAACAAGCTCATACCGCTTAGCCATTTTGGCCAACATTTCGTGCACCGCAGCGACGTTTCAAGCGAGCGCGAGTCTTCTAGACTGGCATACTCTTTTCGCGCATCACACGTACCACACAGCGTCCCAGAGTAACCGATGTTACACAATTCGTCGCCTTCACCGACGCCGCCTTTGCAGCTGTACGGTGATCGACACCTTAGCACGCCCAACTTTGTCTCGTCGGCGCGCCAGTTGCCTTCCGAGAGAGATAATTTTGTGATGTCTCGTGAATCGCACACCGCGCCATCGGGACAAGATCCACACTCGTACGCGTCGTACGGCTCCAATCTGTAATAACGCGTATACGTCGTCGTTCCATTTTGCGCCGGTCCAGTGAGTGTGCACTGACACGAGGTTTTGTTCACGTTTGCGAGATGGCCCGGAAGTGTTTCCCCGCTCGAAGTCACGTGCATCTGGCGCGGTTTGCCATCTTCGCCGGTGTACGTGTTCATCCGTATCGGACACGCATCGCACGGTGCTGGTCCACTACCGGTTTTGTAAAAACCCGCCGCGCACGGCACACACGCACCGTACGGCCGCAACGAAGTTATGAAGCTCGAAATCCTGGATGGGTCGACTTGAGCGTAGAGACCTGGATAACTCGATACTGAAACTGACGGAGGTTGATAACCCGATCCTGAGGCGTCTTCCGTATATCCTGGATAACACTCGCACGAACCATTGGAGGTAGACTGCGAATGTGGCTTTACTGTGCTGCACGGAAAGAGCGTGAGTCCACCGGTAACGTTGAGCTCGGCGGTGCCAAGCTTAAACATAAGACTGTACGTCGTCCCGCGACGACCGATGACTGTCAAATCTTTGAACGTCGCGAGACCGTTCGAAACGCGTTCTGACCCTCCGATCACCGCATATGGAGCCGGCGTCACTGTTACCGTCACATTATCCACTGAGTTTGTCACGACGTTGCCCGAAATATCGTAAACGGTGATTTCAAACGTTGGAAGCGATACGTTGCTGTCATAGCTCGATGGAATGCGCTGCGTACCGAACTCGAGCCTGTACGGATCTCCGGGCTCGATGATGACTTCCAGAGCATCGCCAATGAGAACCAAGTTTTGCGTTGACGTGCACTCGTTGGCTTGACATTCAGACTGAAATTCTAGCACGTAACGCCCTGCGAGCGGGCGAATGAATTTCAGCCCCGTTGCGGTGCCGACAAATCCAGGGTCGCTTCGCACGCCGTAAAAGTCCAAACCAGTCCCCGTGGTGCCAGCGACATTCGGAGGTGAAAATCCACCAAGCGAGCGTAAATATGCGGTCTCAGCGGCGAGCTTGTTCTCGCTCGCTTCGCTACTATCTGGCGAGCAAAAGCTCTTTGCGCGATTGCTCTCTGTGCCATCGGCGCACCACGCCGCTACACCATTGACGATGTAAAGGGCGCCCACACTCACTGATCGTGAATTGCTCGGCGAACAACCAATTGTGGCGTCCGCGCACGATACGCTTGTTTCATCGGCGATGAGCGGTGACGTCACCGTTGTGGTGGACGTCGTCACTCCTGTGGCGCTCAGTGTGTACTGTTTTAGGTTGACGTTGACGGCTCGGCGGGCTTCGGCGGTGTCCAACGAAGAGCCCATGAGTAATCCACCGGCGTCACGTGTGACGACAAAAATGTCAGTAAGATCGACGACGTCTGCACTTTTGTATGGACGTGTATCTGTGCACAAACCGACGGGGAATTCCACGGTGACGTCAGCGCGAGCGCAATTTGGGCAACCGCACGCGTCCAGAGATGAAATATCGCCAGCCTTGATGAGAATGTCGAACGAATATGGCGTGAGGACCACGGGTGAAGGTGTCGACACAGTTACTCGATATGTCCCAGCGACGGGATTGTAGAGCCTGATGCCAGAGATTAGTCCAACGCCCGACGAGGTGGCGTATTGGCTGATTTCGGGCGGCTGCGAAAATGGGTCTTGCGTTGTCGACGTCACGTATTTTATGCCCACGCTCACATGTCGCAAGATCCCAAAGTCAGCGCTCGTGACTTCGTTTGCACCACCATCGGTAACCGTCACCGCAAACGGGGCTAATATCAGAACTCGTGCCGCCATGAGCGTTGTCGGACGACTGTACGTGGCGTCGTTTGGAGTTGGATAGCCACGCGAGCTCGGCACATTAAGTTGACTCGCATCGCCGAGGGTGATTGCCACGGCCACGCTATCCGATATCAACCCATCGCCTGCAAATGTCAAGACATACTGACCTACTTCCAGCGCTTGCGCGGTGATGCCAGTAAATTTAACGATGGATCGTCCCGTCGGCGCTGTAACCGATTTCGTAGCGTACGCTTGCGTCGTAAACGTCCTAGTCGAGTTGAATGAGGAACGTAAAGTCGCCGTGATAACCTTTGTGAACTGGTTGCTTTCCAATAACGTCCCACCAGCATCTTGCATGTGCACAGTGAATTCATCAAATAAAATGAGAGCACTTGATTTGTATGAAGTCACGGTTTCGATGGTTGAGACGTGCTCTAGCTTCGCCGGAACACCTTCGATGATTTTCACCGTCATATCGTACGAGCTCAAGCCAGACGTGGAAAATCGGATGACATGCGTGCCCTGTGGTGGCGAACTGAGATAGAAATTACTCAGTACCACGGTCCCTGCGACTGTCGTACTACTTGTCGTACCGAGCAACTGCGCGGTGCTATCCACCACGGAGATGGTCAAAGTGCGATTGACGCCGTCTTCGGCGAGCAGTTTGTTGCCCGCGGCGTCCACGACGTTCAGAACGAACGGTTCCGATGCACGACCAATAAGGGTGTAAGTCGATGACTTGAGCCCCACTTGACCGACCAAGCCTTCAAAGGAGTCCGGGAAGACGACGTCGAGCGACGCGGCAGAGCCCGGCCAAACGTCGTATGACACGTCCACGTCAACCAAACCGGGGGATTTAAAGGTAACGATTGCCTTTCCACCGTGAATGGTGGACTTTGGAAGTCGAAATGCGATGTCGCTGAACGTCGCTGTGCCACTACTGATGGCTTTCGTGTGCGTTTGAGGTTGTGTCGCCGCGCACGCGCTTCCAGACAACACACACGGATTCGTCCTGGCGACGTCAAACACTGCCTCAATCGTTCCGGCACAGCTCGCGTCGCCGGTGACACAGGTAGGAGAATACGCGCTCCCGACCAAATTATCGCCGCCATCCATAACGACAATGACGATTGGGCTCAAGACCACGAGCGCCGCTGACCTATACTGCGTACAAGTACACGAGGAACCACTTCGCAGGAGCGTCGTTGTCGTCGTACACAATCCTGTCCCTGTGTCGCGATATTGCACGTAATAATCATCGCAAGGCGCTCGTATAGCGAGATGGTGTGCGCGCCCGAGAGTCACAGTGATAGACTGCGTGAGATTCGAAAACGCTGGCATCGCTGGCACGTGAAATTTCAGCGTGTGCGTACCCACCTTTGCTCGTTCAAGCGCCAATCCCGCGAAAGTCACCGCGTTTGTCGCGACGTCAAAACTCGGACTCAATCCAGTCGACACAGCCAGCGGATCAGGAATGACAAACGCATGTCGTGTCGCAACCGTGGCATTATACGTCAAGTAATCGCTCTTCACCCCGATAGCATCGCTTGAGACGCCGGATGTGAACTCAAGGTACGCCACGACAGGAGTGTCCCCTAAAACGTAATTGACTCCATTTGCGTGCGCGTCGTACATTTGAAAATCGAACGCATCCAGAGGGACGTAATATGCCGCCGCGTAACGTCGAAACGTCGACATATTCATCACGCCAAACTCTGGTTCGTAAGTCGTCACTGGGGAGTTCGTGAGCGCAAAGCTACTCGGTACGCCTGACGTGACGGTGATGTTGAAGTTCAAATCCACGAGCGGCGAGGTGTTCGTGGACATGACGTTTCCAGAACTATCCTTCAGCGTGTTAGTCGTCGAAGAACACGTGATTCCGTGCACACCCAGCGTGGCGGAAGACAAAGTCAAACCGGTGAGTACGGCGGCCCCAGTGCTCAAAGTATTGCCCGTGAGCGTTCCTGAAATAGAAAGTGTCGAGCTGGTGCATGCGAAGGCGCGATCAACTGTGTACGAGAGCGTTGACGCATCATAACGGTCGTTCGCGCCCAAGAAGCTTCCCCCAATATCCGCCGCATAAATCGTCAAATCGCCCAGAGGCGTCGACGATCCGGCATAACGTATGTCAGAGCCGAACTCGAGGGTATGTTTCCACTGATGACCGATGTTGCCTTCGACCAGCTGAACGAGTTGCTTTGCCGGGCGAATGTAATCCGAACCAGTCGCGTAAAAGGCGATTACGTAATACCCAGCCGGTTGGACATCGAGCGTGATACTATTCGCTGCGAACGTCCAAGTGGCTGTTCCAGTTGAATCCGTGACGCTCGTCGTGGAAGTCGGTTCGAGCGTGAAAGAGTCGCCGTATGCCCGAACGTCAACCGAGGCACCAGACTCCGGCGGCGATGTGATCAAATTATTTCCAGCGTCGTACAATCGCACCGTGATCGCGTTTGGGATGGTCAGCGTCGTTGAAGACGTCGTCATTGAGGGCACGATATGGTTATCTATCTCCAAATATCTCGGTCGACCGACCACAGTGGTGAATGCGGATATTGCCGAACCAAAGGACGCAGAGAATAGAAATCTGTACGTCGCGTCCGCATCGTTTACTCCCCTGGACGCCGCAGGGTAGGTTAGATTGTTTACGAATATCGTTTTACCGGGTGTTCTCGCACCGATCGGTGCAGGATTGAGAAGCTTCAAGTCACGGAATACCGCCACGCCTCGATGCGTAGACACTGTCGTGGAGCCATTGATAATCGATCCAGAGGTTCGCGGAGCGTTTGACGCGTCCACAGATGTCACCGAGATTGAGTGCGAAACTTCGTCAAAGTTGTGCAACCTGTTGCCTGCGGCGTCTAACACGTACACGTTTACGACGCCGACGTCGGATTCCTCATTAGTGGGCACCACCAATGTGTTTGTTGAGCTCGGTATCGCGGCCAATCCTACAGGCGCTCCAGGCACGACGGTGAAATGGAACGTCGTCGCCATCGCAAGGGCAATGCAACTTGAACCAGTGCAGTCTTCACCGATGACATCGACGACATAATTACCCATCCGCAAAGGTGCGCTAAAACGTAATTGAAACGTTGCCTTACCATCCAAAGTGGTGATGGTGGACGGCACCGTCGTCATCGTCACCCCTGGTGTATCCGTGGAGAGCGAGGTGTTTAGCGTCGCCGTGATTTTAAATCCCCGCGTCCCGCCAACGCCAAGATCATCCGCGATGACGGTGCCTCTGTTATCCACCAAGTTCACCGTCATCGCGTCGAGCGTCATTGTCGACGCGCCAGCATCTTTCGTTGACTCATACGCAGTGTGAGCGATGTTTTGTCGCGCGTGCGTCACGCGAAGACCATTCGGCGTTCTATGCAGCGCTAGGGCGACGCCGGTATGATAATCCACCCCATTCATGCTAAAATCCACCGTCACCGACGTCGGTGGCGGGTCTAACAACCACGGCATTTTCACGTGGTAGTCTCCACATCCGTTTGCGCTCGTCGAAGGACAGAGGGGACACGTGACGCGTGTCGAGTTGACGTACGCCGCGTCCAACACGCTCTGAGCGCCGAATCGACATTTGAGCACGCCGTCGACGAATGGACCGCCATCGATAGCAATTACCGCTGGATCCCCATTCGGTACTTCTCCCGTAAATAGCACCGAAGGCACGTGTGAATTCGTTACCGACGTCGCGACGAGATTCGGCGGGTCGTAATACATGTAATTTGCCATTCCGCCGACCCATATAGAGTTTTCAAAAAACGTCGCGAGCGCGCTGCGATCGTCCGGATAACCCTCAAAACTGATACTGACGGCCGATATGTACGTACCGGTCGCCGCGAACGCACTGTACGACGGCGCATCGCATTCGATCGTTGTCGAACTCACCAGTTTGGCTGGCACATACACGGGCGAACCGTCGTTCAAAAATCGGCACGCCACGCGGTGCGACAGAGTGTCGTCCGGGGCCCAGGAAGAGTCGTATGGAAACCCAACACCACGAATCGTGAGCGTTGTCCCACCCGCCTTGGGTCCTCTTGAAGGGGAAATATCATCGATTTCTGTCACGGAGAAGCTTTGGTACGAGATTTCTGCGTCCGAAACATTGTACGTCCCTGTGAACAACGCACCCATGCTTGGGATCGTCGTCATCGCACCGATCGGTCTTGTCGACGCCGTCGACCCTTGAACTTCCATGCACGCCGATCCGACGCAGTCGGCATCCGGGAATACTTTGACTTTTACTATGCGCGTCGGAGCATTCACGTCTGACGCGTCCTGGCTCGTGAGGACGTACAGCGTCCCTCCACTCGCACCCCCATCGCTCACTGTCTCGATGGCGAGCGCATCCCTAACTAAACTACCACTCGTTCCTAACTTGACGTGTTCTATCGCCGAGCTCGTGTTGTTGAATGATTTTCTAACCCGGTATACGCACGAGATGCGACTGACGCACGTTGCGCCGCACATCGCGCCGTTGTAAGGCGCACTCGATGTCGCGACGTAAGCATAATCTCCCATCACTCCGAGCGCGGTAAACGCGGTATACCTTCCGAGATAGCTCGACGAAAGCAAAGAATGACCTTCGCACGCCGCGTCGATGGCGGTGGCGTCTTTAAAGTACAGCTCCCCATCCGCCGCGATTACGCTCTCGCTCGAGTACGGATTCAGGCGAACAATCGCGGGATAATCTTGCGCCGAACTAGCCTTCGCGCGACCTGCGAGAAACATATCGACGCCACCACCAGTTGTGCCGACCGTGACCGCCTCGGTGAACTTACCTGCGTCTCGTCTGTTGTGGCACGCCTCGCACGCCGCGCGCAGCGTCGGCAACGATATATCCTTCGCGCTCGGCGCTGCGTCGATACCGCTCGAATACACCAGCACGCGACCAAGCGCGCTCACCGCTGTGGGTGTTACTTTTAAAATCAAATCATCGTCCGTGCCCATGGCCGCAACGTCGACGATGTATCCATCCGTGGTTTTCTCGTGACGATTTCTAATCGTCCCGCCGCCCGACGCCAAATCTGACCACACGACGTAACCGTATTCAACTGGCTGCCCCGCCCTTCGCACCCACGCGTTTGCGATGGCATATATCACATCACTCATCGCGCTCGCGACGACGATCGGTCCGCGCATGGCTATCGTCGACCACCCGTCGCTCGTCGCCGCGTCGCCGCGCGGATGCCCGCACGACCCCTTCCATCCGTTTGGCACGGGATCATCCACGTCGAGCACGATCGTCCCATTCGCCTGCGGCCGCGCGGGCCAACGCGTGGGTTCATTCGCGTTCCACGCCCGCGCGCTCGCATCGCCCAACCGCGCGTAATGATCCACGCACAGCGCGTCTCGCCCGCCCATCGCGACGACTTCTCGCGTCCCCGCCGCGCGCGCCGTCGCGCACGTCACCTCCCGCGGCGCCGCCCCGACCCCCGTCGCCATCACCGGCGCCATCGCCGCGTACCACGTCTCCCGCACCGTCCTTCCATCGACCTCGACGACGCGCTCGAACGTCTCCACCGCGTCTCTCGCCGCGCCGCAGTCGACGCCGTCCCGGTCCGCGCGGCAGCGACACGTCTCATCGATCTCGCACGTCCCGTACGACCGCTGCGCCAGGCACTCGCGCGGGCAAAAGCTATACGCGTACCCTTCGCGCGCGCTCGCGCCCAGTAATCCGCACAGCAGCGCCAGCGCGCGCGTCACCGCGCGCGTTCGTCGCGCCGCGTGTGTCGGTTGCGCGCGCGACGACATCGGCATCTTCGTCGCGCGTTCGCGTCGTCTTCAGCGCATCGCACTCGATGTCCGCGCGTCGGGCGATGCGCGACGGTGCGTTTTATCCGCGCGTCGCGTCGCGTCGCGTCGTCGCGTCGCGCGCGCGTCGCGGTTCGGCGTCGCGCGTCATTCCCCCGCGGCTCAGTCTCGTTCGGCTCTTGGATACAACACGGAACGTGCGCGCACATCGAATCGTCGCGTTTGACCGGCGCGCGGGAGACGCGCGCGCGGCGAGAGCGCGACGCCGCGCGCGCGATCGCGGTCGATCGTGATTCGAGCCGCGCGCGACGGCGCGCGGGAGCGAACGCGGACGTCGACGCGCGGGCGCGAAGGCGCGCGCGTCGGGAGACGCGAGACGTCTCTTCGTATCCCTCGCGATGATGCGAATCGTCGTCGTCGTCGTCGTCGTCGCGAGCGCGGCGCGCGTCGAGCGCGCGCGCGCGTCGACGATCGTGGACGCGTCGAGCGACGTCAGAACGGGCGGTTTCGCGGGAGTGCGCGGTCGGGCGCTTCGCGGGACGAGCGACGCGGAGGCGTGTCGAGCGCGCGCGTGGGCGACGGGCGCGGACGCGCCGGGCGGCGCGTCGACGGCGGAGGCGACGTGTGCGGCGATCAGTGCGACGTCGGCGACGCGATGCGAGGCGGCGATGGCGTCGTTGAAGTGTCGGCTCGCGCGGGCTGGCGCGCGCGCCCGCGCCGAGGCGTGTGACCTCGCGAGCGCGGACGATTGCGAACGGTGCGTCCTGCGCGCGCTCGGACGAGGCGCGAGAGGACGCGGAAACCTGAACGACAACGATTGGGACGACGCGGTGGAAGACGAGGCCGCTTTTGAGAGTGACCGCGCGATTACGCTGGACCGCGCGGTGGAGTTTTCAATGTACGTCGACGAAACGCACGCCATCGACAGCGATTGCAAGTTTTTGGTCTCCATGTTCAGAGCCGAGATGGCATCGCGGACGTTAGAGTCGTTCTCCACGCTGCTCGCAGAGGCGCAGCGCGAGGCCAAGGCGAGGGCGGAAGAAATCACCATCGCGCTCGCGGAAATTGACGAAGCGGCTCGCAGAAACGCTCGCGACGTCGAGCAAGCGGCGATGGCGCTCGACAAAGTACGCCGCGACCAGCTCGAGTTCGCGACGCGGTTTGAAACATTTGCGGCAAACTTGAACGCCGCGCTGGACCGCGTGGAGCGCGCGTCGCGCGGCGCGCTGCGCGCCGCTCGATTCGCCGCCGAGCTCGCGAAGCGCTGCGCGGGAATCGTTTCCGAAACCTTCGCGTCGTTGGTTTCGGTTGAGATGATTTTCGTGCGCTTCGTCATCATCGCGTTCGGAACCACGCGCCCGGCTTTACGGCGTCGCTGCTTTACGGCGTTACTCGTGGAGTGGATGTTACGCGCCGCGCCGCGAACGGCGGCGACGACGCCCTCCAATCGTCTTCGCCTCGGTCTCCTCTGCGCGTTCGCGCCCAGGATCTGGACGTACGCGAAAGAGCAACTACATCGCTCGCGACGCGACGACGCCGAGACGGGTCGCGTCGACGTCGGCGCGAAACCGCGATCCGGTCGTCGCGCGCGAGGCGTCCCCGCGGCGCGAATCGAACCGTCGCCTCGAGTCCCCGAGCCGACGATCGCATCGCCGCGTCGCGCCAGCGCGCGCCTTCGCGCGACGAAGACGACAAAAATAATTTAACGCTCCGCACACGCCGCCTCGAGATGAGCCCGAAGATCACCGAACTCTGTTCGTACCCGGTCAAGAGCTGCGCCGGAGTTTCCCTGGACGCCTGCGCGCTGACGTCCACGGGATTAGCGTTCGATCGGCTGTTTTGCGTCGTCAACGCGGCCGATGGAAAGTTCATCAGCCAACGCTCGCACCCGCGTTTATCCCTCGTCGCGTGCGCGATAGAGCCACCGGACGCGTTCACCGATCGCACCGCGCGCCAGTTCGCGCTGACGTGCGAGACGTCGAGCATGGCGACGAAATTGCGCGTGGAGGTGGATTTGGACGACGCGAGCGGGACGGCGACGTCGGCGACGAACGTGGAGTGTTGGGAGTGGCGCGGGAAAGCGGCGAAATGCGGCGACGAAGCCGGGCGATGGTTCAGTGAGTTTTTGAATCAAACACCGGACGGCGATGGGGCGGCGTACGAGCTCGTGCGATGGATGGGAAAGGGAGGCGCGCCGAGCGCGCCGCAAGACGCCGACGATTTAGACGTCGACGACGACGTCACGCGTTTAACGTCAGAGAATTACGGTTCGCGTCGCGCGACGACCACCCTGAGCGATGGATATCCGATGTTACTCGTCAACGCCGCCTCCGTGCGCGCGATGCACGAACTCGTGCGCGAGGAAACTGAAAAATCCAACGCCGCGCCCGTCGTCGTCGACAATCGACGCTTTCGCGGCAACGTCGTCGTGGACGACGCCAAAGCCTACGCCGAAGACACGTGGTCCGTGATCGCCCTCGGCGCGCGCGAAGTCCAAGCCGAGTTATGCAAGCCGTGTTCGCGATGTTCGATTCCCCTCGTCGATCCGGACGTCGGTTCTCCCGCGCTCGGCGCGCCTCTGGCGCGCGCGCTCAGTCGCGCGCGCTCCGGCGCCGCGTTACGAACCGCCAATCGTCTCTGGCGCCAGTCCCCGTTTTTCGGTTGGAATTTACTCGTCCCTTCGACGCAGGACGCCACCGTCGTGTTGCGCGTCGGCGACGACGTGCGCGTGTTGGAGACCCGTCCCGCGTTCCCCTAGCGCGTCGCCGTCCCGCCTTCCATCTTTCATACGACACATATTATAGCGTATAAATCCCCATCAATCTATTCCCGCCGCGGTCGACGCATTCCAGAACCCTCGCGCGCGCGCCGCATTCCGCGTCGCTCGATGTCCGCGCCCGCGTGTTCCGCGTCGCTCGCGCGCGCGTCGCGCGTTTCGACGCGCGCGCCGCGCCGTCGCGCGCGTTTCGACGCGTCGCGACGCGCGCCGACGCCGCGCGGACGCGCCGACGCCGTTCGAACGATGGCGGCGGACTCGAAGCACCTGCAGCGCGTCCTCGTCACCTCGCGCGACGGGCTGACGAGAGAGCTCGACGAAGACGTCGACAGCGTCGTCATCGACTGCGACGGCGTCGTCTGGAACGGCGACGCGCTGATACCGGGGGCGAAAGCGGCGATAGAGGCGCTGCGGGCGAAGAAGAAGAGGGTCTTTTTCGCGACGAATAACTCGACCAAGTCGCGAGCGCACTACGCGGCGAAATTCGCGTCGCTGGGCGTGGACGTGTCGAAATATGAGATATACACGTCGGCGTACGCGGCGGCGATGTACCTGAAACAGCGAAGGTTCGATGAGATCGAGGACGGGGACGACGCGGAGCCGCGCGGGGAACACGGAGAACGAGTCGGAGACGCGCGACAGAAAAAGGTGTACGTGATCGGTGAGAGAGGCGTGATGGAGGAGATGGAGGAGGCGGGGATTGATGTTGAGGCGGGGGTGTACGACAGCGTGCGGTGCACGGGGAGAGATTGGGAGGAGATGGAGGAGTGGTTGGATCCGGAGGACGACGTCGGGGCGGTGGTGGTTGGGAGCGATTCCGCGTTTACGTTTGCGAAATTGGCGTACGCGTCGCTGCAGATACAGCGCGGGGCGCTGTTCATCGCCACGAATCCCGATGCGGGGGATAAGATTGGTCGAGCGCTGTATCCAGGGGCGGGCGCGATCGTGAACGCGGTCGCGACGGCGTGCGGCGAGCAGCCGGAAATTTATTGCGGCAAGCCGAGCTCGTTCATGTTGGATTTGCTCTGCGAGCACACCAACATCGACATGTCCCGCACGCTCGTCGTCGGCGATAGAATAGACACCGACATTGCGTTCGGCAAGGCGGGTAAAGCCGGGCTCACCGCCCTCGTGTTCACCGGCGTCACCGACTCTGAACAGCTCAGAGAAAAGTGTCTGCTCGCCGACGCCGACGAATCGCTCGCCGACGCGCTCCCCGATCGCGCCATCGGCTCCCTCGCCGAGCTCGTCGGGCTGACGTTCGATCCCGACGAAGTCTGCGACAGCGTCAGCGACGTCGACACCGACGTTAACATCGACGAAGACGACATGCTTCGCGCGTTCCCCGTGAGCGATGCGCCGTTGCCCGAGTGGTCGCAATACGACGACGACGACGATCAATTCGATCAAACGCAGTACGCGCCGGCGTCGTAATTCATCACTATATTTTAATCTGTAGTCTGACGAAAGTTTTCGAAATCATTCGCCTCGCCTCGCCCGAGCGCGCCTCGCCCGACCGCGCGGTTTGGGGGGGACTAAAAGTCGGTTAGACTTTACTGAGCGTGGTGAAAATGAATCGTCGTGACCGCACATCTCGGCGCATCGCGCGCGCGCGCGATGGATCTCGCGAAAACGATCCCAAAATGTCTCAACGACGCGCAAATCTCGTTGACGACGCACAAGCGCGGCGCCAAGACGCTGTGCGCGGTGCGAAACGAAGACCCAGAGACGTTTTTACCGACGTTTTGTAACGCAATCTTGCCGGTTTTGCTCGAGTACAAGGTACGCTTGGACGCCGCGGCGACGCGCACGCGCGCGGACGATGCGGTGTCGTCGTTCGTTGGATGTGGACGATCAGAGACGGCGGGAAACGCGCGTGTGAGATGCGAATGCGATGGAACGATGACGCCGGGACGCGGCGAGCGCGCGAGACGGGACGACGACTGACCGAACGCGGCGAACGCTCGAACGAGACGCAGCGAGACGTGTGCACCGAACGTGTCGTACGATTTATCGTCACCTTTTGCGCGTGGCGCGAGGAAGGAATGGAGGAAGACGCGGATGAGTTCAACGAGGCGTTTTTGGGATTTTTGCTCAACTTGCACGGAGCGAAGGACAAGGCGGTGCGGTTCCGCGCGTGTCAAATCATCGCGGGTGTGCTGAATGGACTCGGTGCCGACGCTGAGGTGAGCGATGAGTTGTATGAACGCATGACGGACGTGATGCTGGAGCGGATTCGGGATAAGATGCCGCCGGTGCGGGCGCAGGCGGCGCGAGCGCTGAGTCGTTTGCAAGACGGAGGGGAGACGCAAGATTTCTCGCAGGATGACATCACGCAAGCGTTCGTGGAGTTGCTCGGAAGCGAAAAGAACAAAGAGGTGCGAAAGGCGATTTTGGGCTCGCTCGCGATCTCTGATTACACGATTCCGTGCGTTGTAGAACGCACGCGGGACGTGGCGGAGGACGTTCGTCGCATCGCATTTTTGGCGCTCACGTCCAAGGTGCCCGTCGAGTCGGTGTCTATCGCGCATCGTGCCTTGGTTTTGCGTCGAGGTTTGAATGATCGCGCACCCATGGTTCGAAGCGCGAGCGTCGAGATGCTCAAGCGATGGCTCGAAGCATTCCAGGGCGACGTCGTGAAATTCCTCACCGCGCTCGACGTCGAGTCCAACGAATCCGAAGCCGAGCTCGCGCTCAAGGAACTCATCACCATCGGTCGCATCAAGCCTATGGACGTGTGCAAAGACGTCGAGCTGGTGTCGAAAGGTTTGAAACGCGACATCGACGTCGACGGTCTCATGACGCCCGAAGAAGGGTTGTACTGGCGCGTCGTTTTGCAACATTTGGCCGAAGCCTCCGCCGTCAAGGGCGCAAATTCGGCGCAGTCGGTCGGTCAAGCGCGGGAAATCGCCGTCGCCGAAGTCGGTGAGATGATCGAAGCTATGGAATCGGCGTTACCGCCGACGGCGATGGATTTGCTGAGCATCGTGAGCTCGCACGCGAAGAGCGCGGAAGGGAAATTCGCGGCGAGACAACTCCTACCTCTTCTCAAATGCGTCGATCTGAACGACGGTGCGATTCGACGAGGCGCCATCAACTTGGTCGCTGAGCAGCTTCACGTCAAACCCGTGGTGAATTCGCACGGATCGTCGTACGCGTGCGGGGGTGATGGCAAGTGGGAGAGCGCGCTCGTCGAAATTGCTCGTCTCGTCGCCAACGATTCCACCGAATTCGCCGGTCTCGTTTTGGACGCCGCAGATTCTCTTCAAATGTCTGGTACTGCCGAATCGCTCACGCAGGCGTTGTACATCGCGGGTTCTTTGCTCGAGCGCACGTCGAAGCGTTTACCATCCGTCGCCGCCGAAGCCGTGATGGACTCTTTGATCAAGCCCGCGGTGACGCACTCCACCACGGCGGTTCGCCGGGAATCGATGCGCGTGCTGGGTCTCTTGCTCGCTTCTCAAGGCGTCATCAACCCTGACGCGGTGGTGATTCTGCGAACGGCCTTAAGTGCCGATGCCGCGCCCGTTCGATGCATGGCGGCTCGCGCGCTCGGCGACGCAGCGCTTCTTCATGGTCCCGCGGCGCTGGACAAATATCGCGTCCTCGTCGATCCGGAGGATGAAGACGTCACTGAATCCGCATTCAACGCGAGTCTTCCTCTCGAGATTGCACTCATGAAGTGCCTCGATGAAGAAGGAAAACCATTTGTGTTCAAAGCGAACGCGTATGATTTGGAAGACGTAGATGTTGAAGACGTGGATGCCACCAAGGCCGCCGCGGCGGTGGAGGCGGAGGAAAGCGTCGGCACCGTCGCCGCGGAGTCGCTCTGCAAAATCATCCTTCGTCGCGGTGAAGGCGCGTTTGAAGCCGCTGCGGCGGTTGTCTCGCGATTGCTTGGCAGCTACTTTGCGGCGGATGCGCAGCGAAGACCGCGTCTCGCACAATGCTTGGCCGTCTTCTTCCCGGCGCTCGCAAGCGGGCCGGAGGATCGTCGACGCTTGCTCGCGGATTGCGCCCTGCCGGCTTTGCGCGCCGCGGCTAAGATCAAGGGCTTGTCGCGCGTCGCCGCCCTTCTCGTGCAACTTCTCACCGCGTCCGAAGAACCGACGGCGAGCGGCGCCGAACTCGCCCTCGCGTTGGCGAACGAATCTCTGGCGTTAAGCACGAAGCAAACGCCATCTGGCGCGCAAGCACCGCTCGCCAAGGCGTACACCAACGCCATCGCTCGCGTGTTATCTGTCGTTCCAGTGAAATCCACGCGAGACGAAGTCGACGTCGCTGAAAAGGTCGAGCTGAACGACACGTTAACCAAGGCTTGGCACGCCGCCGTGCTCGCGGCGGAGCGAACAAAGGAAAAGTCTGCGGCCAAGGATTTGGCGATGGCGGCGGAACGTCTTCGCTCGAATTGCCTTGCGACACAAAAGACGGTGGCGCCCGAAACCGAAGGTAGCGAAGGAATCGCCGTTCCAGCGGATGACGACGACTTATCGACGCAGATGAACGACGACGTTCGCGCCGCCGTGATGGAGTACGCAGAGGAGCTCGCCAACGGCGCTGACGTACCGTTTTGCGGTTCTAAAGTGAAAGCCGCCAAGGTGAAAGCCGCGCCCGCGGTGCCGACGCGCGAGTCTCGTTCGCGCGCGAGCAAAACTGCGGCGGCGGATAAGCTGAAAGACGACGACTTGAAGAAGCCGCTTCCGAAAGTCACGCCCGAACGCAAGTCTCGTTCTCGACGAGGCGCGCTGCAAGAAACAAACTGACGCGAAACATCGATGTGATATTAAATAAACTCCTAACCACGCTACTCAGTTCTTCTTCTGGCCACGCCTCAGCTTCATCAGCACGACCGGCGCGGAGACTTTAACGCGAATATCCAACTGATCGAGATCGTGCCCTCCCTCGACTAACCCCCACTCCTCGATCTGCGCCTCCTCCTCGACGCGCGCCGCCGCGATGGCTTCATCCACCGTCAGCCCTCCTCGAAGCGTCTTCAAACTTATCAACAACGACTTCGTCGCCGCGCTCAGCGCGAACGCGCACGTCAGCTCCCACGGGCACATCGCGTGCAACCGCCGCCGCAGCACCTCCACCGTCTTCTCGCTCGTTCCCGGTCCAAAGATCGAATCCGACGTCTCCACCGGTCCGAACTCTCGCTCCGCCCACGCCACGATCGGATCGTGCGCCTTCGCCTGCCTCGCCGCCGTCGCCTCGTCCGGGCTTCGCACCCGCGTCGCGTCCGTGCCAAAGTATTTCAGCAGCGTCTCCACGTGCACCCGTCGCGTCTCCGCGTCTCCCATGTGATCGATCGCCGTCGCGCTCAGCGACGTCAGCGGCATCGTAAACGGCGCGATGCGTTCGCCCTGCGCGTCCCACTCCGCCGCGACCGCGCGCGCCAATCCCTCCGTCGCGAACGCGTACTCGTTTCGCTTCGGCGTTCGCAGCGCGCGCGCGTCGAGCTCGACGCCCCACGTCCCGTCGCGCGCGTCGCGTTCGCGCGCGTCGACGCGCTCGTAAAACCTCGGCGCCGTGCCGTCGGCGCCCATCGTCATCGCGACGCGCTCGGACGACGCCTCGCCGCGCGTGCGCCCGACGCGCTTCGCCGCCTCGGCGCGCGCGCGCAGCGACGCGCTGCGCGCGTCGCTCGCGTCGACGGGCGCTCGCGACGACGCCGCGCGTCTCAGCGCCGCTCGGACGCGATCGAGCGCGCGACGCGCGCGCATGGCGTCGCGATGTGCCGTCGCGACGCGCGCCGGCGCGCGCGGGCGTCACTCATTCGCGACATGTCGAGCGACGACGCGTTCGAGGACGCGTTGGACGACGCGCGCGACGACGCAGACGACGCCTCGAGCGACGACGCGCGATCGGACGCGTTCGAGGACGCGCTCGGCGCGCACGCGGCGCGATTTCCGTTGCACCGCGCGGCGTTCGAGAACGACGTCGACGCGGTGCGAGCGCTGCTGGCGCGCGACGACGTCGACGCGAACGCGCGCGACGACGCCGGGCACTGCGCGTTGCACGTCGCGGCGCTGAGGCGCGCGGTGGGGGCGACGCGGGCGCTGGCGGCGAGCGCGCGGGTGGCGACGGAGGCGCGAGACGCGAGGGGCTGGACGGCGACGCGGTTGGCGACGGATCGAAGGGCGCGCGCGTGCGTCAGAGCGCTCGTGGAGGCGAACAGAGCGAGAGAAAAGAGGTTGGCGCGAGAGATTCGACCGGAGATGGCGCGGGCGGTGGAGGGCGTGGGGGATTTTGAGACGCGCGCGGCGTGGCGGTTCGGTTCGCGAGTGTTGGCGCCTTTGATTAAGATGGTGGCGCCCAGAGACGCGTACGCGGTGACGTGCGTGGGGAAAAAGCTGAGAATCGACGGCGAGTTGAGAGGGATCGATTCCGAGGCGTTGGCGCGGTCGATGATGCCGAAATGGCGACGAGGGAAGTTTAGCTTGATTTACGACGGCGACGCGGGCGAACGCGCGGCGCTTTGGTTCGTCGATCACGAATCGCGAGAGGTGGTGAACGCGATGGAAAAACCCACGAGACGGGACGGCGATGACGCCGACGCGGCGTCGACGAGCGATGCGCCGCCGCTCACGGAGGAGGAGATGATTGACGCGATCACGGACGCGTTGCTCGCCGAGGGTGCGGCGAAGAAGAAGGTGCGAACGGAGGGTTTCAAATTCGCACCGGTGAAAGGATGGATCGCGGGAAAAGCCAGCGCGTGGATTGGAGGACGCAAGGCGGAAATTTGGGAGGCGACAGCGAAGCTGGCGCGCGAGACTGTGGCGCCGGGAGGGGGATTTAAACTCGACGGTTCGTTTGAGGAGTACGTGGAGAGCGCGAACGACGCGCGAGAAAACGTCGTCACGCGCGCACCTTTGGGCGAGTCTTCGAAAGATAAATCCGGGTTAAACATCGATGATAGTAAGGACACGCCACAGCGTCTTCGTAAGATGTCGGCGCGATGTTGGCTCGTGCGCGACTTCCCTTTAAAGGCGAGTCAGGCGTCGCAGATTTTGGACGTCTTGGAGCGTGCGAATAAAAACGCCGCGCACGTGAACCGCGTGGTGAAGTATTGGTGCTCAAACCACGAAAACATGTTTCCGGTGAAGATTCAAGTCCCGCTTATGCTCACGATTTACGCCCAAGTGCAATTTAAAGATTTCAAAGCGCTCGACAAGCGCGCTCGGGAAGCCAAGTTGCGAGACGGCTTCTTCGAAATTCCGTCGGATTATCGCGTGAAATCTGTGGATGAGATGCTCGCTGAAGTGGAAGAGCGCGCAAATCGTGACATGGAACGCATCGAGGCGCTGGATGAGTCGCTGGACGTCGATAACGAGACGGAAGAAATTCGACAGTTGCGCGTCGAACTAGAACGCCTGGCGAAAAACACGTCGGGCGAAGACGAAGGCGACGATGAATACGAGTTTGACGACGACGACGACGACGACGACGAAGACGACGAAAACTTAGATGCCGATAGAATGAATGTACGCTAGAACTGTATAATTACACCTTACAACACGAGACGCATCACATCACGCTACCCGTTCGCGGCTTTGACGAGTTTCGCCTCGCCGTACGATCCGTCAAAGTATCTCTCCAACAGAATGGCCGCGCTCGCCGAATCCAGCGCCCCGTTCTCGTTCGACCCCCCACTCGTCGCGATGCGTTCCGACGCTTCCTTACTCGTCCTAGACTCGTCGTACGTGTACACCACCAAAGCCTTCGTCTCGGCGTTCGTCGAACGCGCGCACGCGTCCGCCACCTCTCCCGCGAATCGAGCGCACACCGCGTGCATTTGCACCGCCCCTCTCCCGCGTCCGCGACGATCTTTCGCCGCCCTCCCCGGTGGCACCGGAATTCCAACCACGATTCTATCGCAGCATTCCTCCAGCGCGACGTCTAAGATGGCTCTGACCGTGCTCGTCGTCGTCGCCGTCCCGCTGTGCGTCAGCGTTCGCAGCGGCCGCGGCGCCGCGCCACCGTTCGACACCGCCAGACCGACCCTGCGCGCGCCGTAATCCACCCCGAGCGCGATGACATCACCGCGCGCGCGTCTCGCCGCGCGTAACTCATCCTCGAGCGACGACGACGACGTTTGCGCGTCCGTGAAGGGCGCGCGGCGTTGAGAAAACCACGACGGGGACATCGCGCGCGCGACGCCTCTGTCGACGCCGTGGCGACGCGCGCGCGACGAGGACGACGGTACGAGCGCGCGCGAGCCGTTCGCCGCGCGAAACATGGTTCGCGCGGTGATGCGCGGCGCGCGGGCGAGTGGCGCGTCGAGCGGCGGCGGCTGGCGGCGGCGGCGAGAGGAATCGAGTGGAAGCGTACGCTCGCGACGAACGACCGCGGTGAATGAGGTGTGTGAATGAGGTGTGCTATTGAAATGAATAGAATCTAATGGCGCGGCGACGCTCACGCGCTGGAGGCGAAGAGTTGCGAAAACACGCGCTCTGCCCACGCCGGAATTTCCACGTCGTTTGCCTGCGTAAAGTTCACGAGCGGTTCCTGGACGTGATAACGAATCTTTCGACCCTTGCTCGCCTTGCGATCGACGTTTTTGCGACGTTTGATTTGTTTGGAGACGACGGAAGGTCCACCGGCGACGCCGGCGTCGTTGCCGCTCTCGAGGAACTCTTTGAGGAGTTGCTCGTAAAAGTCGACGTCGTCGTAAAGCTCCGACTCGCGAGCCTCACCTTCGTCCAAGCCATCGACGTTGACGGTTTCGGCTTTGTTCTCGTCGTCATCGTCGGCTTCTTCGCTCCGCACGGCGGCGCGTCGCTCACCGACGCGAATCGGCGCGCTGCGCTTCGGCGGCTGCGACTTTTCAATCAAACGCGCGGGCGCGCGCATGGTGGACGATACTTGCTGAGAGATGGACTGATTGAACGCCTTCAGACCGCCGCCCGCGCCTCCGCCGACCGCTTTACCCACGGAGACGGCGGATTTTCTGTACCATCGATCGCACGTCGAGTCGCGGTAGTTTGCGAACGCTCTGTATCCGGCGTCGTGCTTCGTCCACGCGTCGTCCAAGTCGTCGTCCACACCAATCACCGTAGCGTCCGCGCCGAGATTTGAGGTCGAGGCTATGTCGGCTATGTTCGCCATCAACGCAGTTTGAAGCGCAGAGAGCGTTCGCATGGTCTTCCGTGCGACTTTGGATAACGTCTCGAACGATTCGCGCGTCTCGGGCGACGCGCGTTTCAGTCCTCGGCACGCCAACGCCGTCGGTAACTTGGCGGCTCCGGTCATGACTTTCTGCAAACGAATTCTCGCGTGTAGCGCACGCTCCCAAACCGTTCGTTGCGCGCGAACCGCCTTACCTTTCGAGACGTGCTGCGCCTTGGTGTCGACGAGCTTCTTCGTTTGTTCCTCCTCCTCGCGAAACGCTTGAAGCTCTCGAGCGAGATCTGCGTCGCCTTCCGTGGCGGCGCCCAACAAATCTCTCGCCCGCGCGCCCTGCGCGTCGAACTCATCGCTCTGATCCTCGTCGTCCTCGTCCTCGTCGTCCTCGTCGCCGCCGTTCCTTCGTCCGGATCCCGTCGCCGCGGCGTCTTCGTCGTACCCTTCGTACGCGTCATCGTCCTCATCCGCGTACGGATCCTCATCGCTCGCGTCCCCATCCTCCTCCGCACTTTCCTCGTCGTCGTCCCCGTCGTCCCCGTCGTCGTCGTCGCTCTCGTCCTCATCCGTCTCGCGCGCCGCCTCCGGTTCGTCCCGCGCGAAGTCCCGCCTCGACGCGCTTCGTCCCGCGTACTCCTCCCCCTCCATCTCGATCGGTCCTCGCATCCGCAACCGTCCGTCGTCCCCCCCCACCGCGCGCACCGCGCGCTTTCCTCGCTCCCTCCCTCGCCTCGCCGCGCGTCCGTCCTCGCGATCGTCGCTCGAATCGTCGCCGAACCCGTCGCCCGCGTCGCGTCCCGCGTCGTCGTCCCACCCATCCTCGCTCCCGCTCTCGTCCTCGTCCAGCGCGCCCTCGATCGCGCGCAGCGCCTCGAGCGCGCGTTCGCGCGCCTCCCTTCCGCCCTCTGGCTCGAGCGCGCGCGCGCGCGCGTCGTCGTCGTCGTCGTCGCGCGTCGTCGCGCCGCCGCCGGCGTCGCCACCGCGCGTCGTCGCGCCGCGCGCGATCGCGTCCAGCCGCGCCATCGCGCTCGCGCGCGAGGGCGGCGCCGAGGGCGACGCTTTCGCGCGTCTCCGCGGCGTCGCGCCCATGCCGGGCGTCGCGACGGCGCGTGACGCGCGACGCGACGACGCCGACGGCGGACGCGCGTCGTGTATGAAAAACCGTCTCGCACTGCGCACCATACGTCGTGTATGAAAACCCGTCTCGCACTGCGCACCATACGACGCGCGCAGTGATATCAACAAAACCCATCTCGCACTGCGCACCATACGACGCTACCGCGGCGTATCTCGCGCGCCGCGCGTATCGCGAGCGATCGCGCGCGGCCGACGCGGGCGCGGCACACGCGCGCGCCCGACGCCCGCGCCCCCGAACTTCGCGGACGCGACACACGACGATGTTTGCCATCTCCAGCTCCGCGCTGACGCCGCGCGCGACGGTCGCGAACGCGACGCGCACGCGACGATCGACGACCGCGCGACGATCGACGGCGATCCGCGCCGAGGCGGAGGGCGCGAAGGCGGCGCCGGCGGCGCCGAAGGCGTGGACGGCGCCGAAGTTGAACCCGAACACGCCGTCGCCGATTTTCGGTGGTTCCACCGGCGGTCTGTTGAGAAAGGCGCAGGTGCGCGAGCGACGAGGGAGCGGCGAACGCGCGCGACGATCGAGGCGCGGGCGGGATACGCGACGAACCTAGGGGTGATGATTGGGGCGATTGGGGCGCCGGCGAACGGAGGGGGGGGGGCGAACGATGCGCGAACGATGCGTCGAGTTTCTTTGCGGCGCGGGCGCGCGGGCGATCGGGGGGGGTCGAACGCGCGCGACGACGCGCGCGCGATCGCGCGATCGGGCGCGGTGGGATGGGAACGTTTGGCGCGAGGCGCGCGCGGGGGATTTCAAAGACGACGACGACGCGAGACTGACGGATGCGATGATGCGTTTGACGCGTGTAGGTTGAGGAGTTCTACGTGCTGACGTGGGAAGCGAAGAAGGAAGCCATCTTCGAGATGCCGGTGCGTGGACGAGGCGAGCGCGAAGGCGCGCGCGCGCGAAGATATCGCGCGCTTTGAAACGACGCGACGACGAAGAGGCAAAGATTGGGGATGCGCGACGCGATCGTGGACGCGAAACAGCGACTGACGTGATGAAACGTGTATTTTGCATCCGCAGACCGGTGGTGCCGCGATCATGCGCAAGGGCCCGAACCTGTTGAAGCTCGCGCGCAAGGAGCAATGCCTCGCGCTTTTGAACAACTTCCGCGCGAAGATGAAGCTCGACGGCTGCATCTACCGCGTGTTCCCGTCCGGTGAGGTGCAATACTTGCACCCGAAGGATGGTGTGTACCCGGAGAAGGTGAACAAGGGTCGCGTCGGTGCCAACCAGAACATGCGATCGATCGGCAAGAACACCAACCCGGCGTCGATCAAGTTCCAAGGCAAGCTCGGCCCGTTCGAAGTTTAGACAGACGGCTCGCGCTCGCCGCGCACCGAGGGTTCGGTCGTCGTCGTCGAGTCGCCGCTCGAGTCAGATGTCCGTCGATGTGTTTCACTCTTCGCGATGCGAAGTCAACGCGAGATGGCGTTCGTTTGAATTATTAGAATTCTTCGACGTCCCTCGCGCTTTGCGTCGCGTCGAGCGCGCTTCGACGTTCGCGGCGTCTGATTTCTTCGCGCGGCGTCGCTCGACGCTTCGATCTCACCCTCTGCGCGCGATCGTGATGTAAATCACGCCTCCTAGCCAAACTAATTGCAGTAACACACAGATTTTCACTGTTCATCCGCGCGCGCGCGTTCGCCCGCCCGCGCGC
>VMHT01075007.1_pt1 | contig 27426 bp, 35 predicted proteins | sample 4693611 | NCBI WGS metagenome assembly VMHT01 (sample SAMN12280063, study PRJNA550983) | marine metagenome | isolation source: seawater sampled from same location over 5 years 0.02-0.2 micron viral filtrate | place: USA: collected off the coast of southern California halfway between the port... ...
CCCCTGCAATTGCAGCGGGCCGCGATGCGGTGCCGGGATCTCTTCTGGCCGGGCTGATGTTAGCTTGGCTTCAATCAAGCCAACGCCAGCGGTATCTATCCAGCCACCCTGCGGCACATAGATGCCCTTATCCCAGTCAGCCCTGACTGAGCCGTGACCAACACCAGTGCCATCAAGGCTGGCTGCCAATGGCAAGTGATCGTGCTGGTATGGCACGGTGATGTCAGTCTCAACATTGGTCAAGCCAAGCCGCTCGGCAGCTTTGCGCAATATCATTGGCTCAAAATAATCGCCCAGTTCCATTGGTTCATTCTGAGGTATGCGCGTTGGCGGGTTGCCTTCATCAATGCTGATCATTTCCTCAAGCAGTCCATTCCGCGTTTGCCACGGTGATGCGTTAAGCAAAACTGCGGTACGACTGACGCTCAACTGATTATCCGGTGTAAGTTTTCCGACCATTTTATTGTCCTCCAAAGCGAGCCATCAAATACCAGAAATTCCAGTCTGTGATGGCGTTAGTAAAAAACGTAATTACAAATGCTGTCACAAACAGCATACCGATAGTGTCTTTAATCATTACCTTGCCCCTATTAAGTTACGCACACTGGACGCATACCATTGGCCGCCCATTGCGCTTGTGATGCCAGCGTCATTAAGGCTGGCGGCGATAGCGCGTAGTGATGCACCAGCGTCACGCATCGCGCTAATGATTGGCATTGCCTTGCTGGCAACGCGCTGTGTCTTTTCGCGCCGGGCTGCACCAGATGCCAGCCCGCCTGCGCGTGGGTTAGGACAGCCCAGCTTGATGCCTCGCGCCTTGGCGGCTGCGAGGGCGTCCTTGGTGCGCTTGCTGATCTCTTCACGCTCATGCTGTGCGACAACAGCCCGGACGCCAAACTCTAACGTGCCAGCGTTTGGCATATCAGCGGCAACGATATCGACGCCAGCTTTACGCAGGGTCAACAAGAATGCAGCGTCACGCGATAGGCGGTCGATCTTGGCAATGAGGATAGACGCGCCAGTCTCGCGGCATAGCGCAAGGGCAGCGTCAAGCTGTGGCCGGGCGTCAACCTTGCCGCTCTCGACCTCAGTAAATGAATGGATGATGCCGTCAGCGTATGGCGCAACCAGCGCCTGCTGGGCTTCAAGGCCAAGGCCGGATTGGCCTTGGCGTTTGGTGGACACACGATAATAAGCAACGTATTTAGTCATTTTCTTGCTCCGAATAATTCATTCATTCTTATCACAATGTCTGGACAGCCTTGTGCCATCCATTCCTTGTGACGCTTATATGCAGCAATCTGGGTTGGTGTTGCTGGCTTCCACTCAACATCACCAGTATCATTGCTGTAGACTGCATCGAAAGAACCATCAGCCCATTCGATGCACTCACCAGTGTATTGCCAGTTATCCAATGACCCGCACTCCTGATGCTGTACGTTTTGGGATATCTGCAACGCTGATTGCTGATGCAAATTCCAATGCCTTTTCACCAAAATGATAGGTGTCACCATTGGGTCTCAATGCCCCATAACGCTTACGCTTCCCATCAGGTACAGCAACAATCTCAAGCGTGTAATCACTCCAAACTTTGGTCTCAACAGCAGCGCCATTTTTTCTGAACACATAATTGCCATTAGCATCCAGTTTTGCTGCAATTGTGCGCTCCCTTACAATGTCACCGATTTTAAATTTGTTGGTCATCTGTCTGTCTCCCTTTGTTACTAGCCTTCAATAACTATATACACCTTATACCGATGTGGTACAAGGGTGGCTGTATATGTTTTTGTACAAAATCGCATAAGTTATTGAAAACAAAACGAAAGAAAATGCAATGGCACCCACGACACAGGCGCATTTCCGGCTCAGAAAAACCACAATGGACAAGCTGCGGCTGGCTTTGGACGCATCAGCGCATCGCTCTATGGCTGCTTTGGCCGATGATATTCTGGATCAGGCGTTGGATAAAATGCTGGCCGACGAGCCAGCCTTTAACCCGGCTGACGCGCTGCGCGGGATGCGCCGCAATGGTTAACAGCCGAAACAAGGGTGCCAGCTTTGAGCGCGAGCTTGCCAAGCTGCTGTTTGAAGAGCTTGGCCTGACGTTCAAGCGCGACATAGAGCAGTATCGCGCTGCTGATCACGGCGATCTGATCTGCGTCGAGATGCCTGACTTTCCCTTCAGCATTGAGGCAAAGAGGTATCGCGCCGGGTATGGCATCCAGCCCGCTTGGTGGGATCAGTGCTGCGCTAGTGCATTGGCGACACACAAGCTGCCATTGCTGGTTTATAAATACGACCGCTTGCCAATCCGCTGGCGCTTCCCGGTTGCTGCTGTGGCTGGGATGGACAATTACCTGCCAGCGGGTGACATCCACGAGCAATACGATTGGCGCTACGCGGTCGAGTGCGACCAGATGACGGCGATGATGATCATCAGGGAACACCTTGCTGATGCGTAAACAGTACGAAACCGCAGCCGACAGAGCAAAAGAGCAGGCACTTGCTGAAGCTTTTAAGCAACACGGCTATGATTTCTACAAGCTGCCAATGCAGTATCGCCTCGACTTTGTGGTGTTTAAGGACAACAAGGCCAAGGCATTTATTGAGGTGAAGCATCGTAACGTGCGGCTTTTGCAGTACGACACAGCGATGGTGAGCCTGTCTAAAGTTATACAAGCGCGGCTGCTGACGCAGCACACCGGCTTGCCAGCATATTTGCTGAACGTATATATAGATAACATCGCCCGGTTTGATTTTGCGGGTGATTACGAAATTGGGAAGGGTGGCAGAAGCGACAGGGGCGATGCCCAAGACGCAGATATCTGTGCTTATTTTCCGATCCAAGCCGCACTGGTCGTGCGGTAGTTCTAAAGTTTAGGAGTTAAAAATGGCTTTAGGTTTTACAGAGACTACATCATCAGGCGGCGGGGATTTCCTGCCTATTATGAAATTCAGTGCCAAGGACGGCTCATTCGTGCGCCAAGACCGGCACCAAGGGGCAGACGGCACCTGGGAAAAGAGCGAAACCGAAATGGAATTGCCTTTTAAGGTAGTGATGGATATGGACGCAATTGAGGTTGGCTTCATCGCCTTTACCACGACTGGCCCAGACTTTCGCTTTGTAAAGGTTGGCGAGCCAATGCCGGTCAAGCCTAGTGATGAGCATAAGGAAGGCTTCCGCATTCGGATGTACAACAAAGAGATCGGCCTGCGAGAGATGAGCAGCAGCAGCAAGATTGTGCGGAACCAAATGAACGATTTGCACGATGCGTATTTGGCTGGCAAGGCTGACAACCCCGGCAAGATGCCAATAATTGAGATCACCGGATCTGATCGCATACAGATTGAAACTAAGGCGCAAGGCACACAAACCTTTCGCTCACCTAAGTGGTCAATAGCTGGCTGGGTTGACCGCCCAGCAGGAATGGATGCACAAGCTGCACCAGAACCCGCCGCAACAGTCGCCCCGGCTGCTGTCGTCCCTTCAGTAGTCGAAGGCGCTGACTTGTTCTAGCGGTGGTAGTGGTCGGCGGCAGGGTTTTTTCTCCCCCTTGCCGCCGATCATGCACAAGGGGCAAAGGGGAAAGGGATAAAGAGATGACAAATATAGCAGCATATATAGAACAGGTTGCCCGCCATTACTGGGGTGAGCCAAACCCGCGCCTGTCGAAAGGCACTGAATTGCGCTGGGGTACGCACGGCAGCCTGTCTGTTTGTACGCGCAAAGGGGTTTGGAGTAATTTTGAAACCGGCGAAAGCGGCGGTGTAATTGATATGGTCAAGGCCAACGAGCCAGCCAGCATCAATGGCAACATCCCTGACGTGCTTGAGCGCAAGTTTGGTATCAGCAAGCAGCAGCAAAGAGCCTTGCCAGTGACGCCGAAGATGTCTCGCGCTTATGATTACTATGACAGCGACGGCGTGTTGGCCTATCAGGTGCTGCGCTTTGACAACCCAAAGACATTTAGACAAAGACGCCCGAATAACAGTGGTGGCTGGATCAACAGCATCAAAGACATTGACCCGCTGCCATATAACCTGCCAGCCATCGTGACTAACCCACAAGCGCCAGTGTTTATTGTAGAGGGCGAGAAATGCGCCGATGCTTTGATTGAGCTTGGCCTGATCGCAACGACAAACAGTGGCGGGTCGAAGAACTGGAAGCCGGAGCTTGCACAGTATTTTGAGGGGCGCAATGTCGTAGTGCTGCCAGATAACGATGAGGCCGGGCAAGCACACGCCGACACAGTTATTGCTGCGCTACACGGCACGGTGGACAAGATCAAGCGCCTCGACCTGCCTAACCTGCCGCACAAGGGTGACGTGGCAGACTGGCTGTTAGCTGGCAACGGCAAGAAGGTGTTGCTTGAGATGGCACGTCAAGCGCCAGTCGTTGAGACAGCGCCAGAGGCCAAGCCTGACATTTACCCGCTGTATGATGAACATTACCTGATGACGATGCCGCCAGTCGAGTGGATGATTGACGATGTACTAACCAAGCACGGCTTCAGCGTCATGTATGGCGCACCCGGCACCGGCAAATCATTCATAGCTATTGATATGGCGTTGTGCATGTCACACGGCTTGGCGTGGCACGGCAGGCAAACAAGGCAGGGCGTTGTGCTGTACATTGCCGGTGAGGGTGTTGGCGGGCTTGGCAAGCGCGTCAAGGCTTGGAAGCTGCACAATCAGGTTGAGGATACTGGCTTGCTGCGCGTGTTGCCTATGGCTGTTGATATGATGGACGAGGAAAGCATCGACAAGCTGCTGCGCACCATTGATAGCCTCAATGAAGAATTTAGCTGTCTGGTAATTGACACTGTGGCTCGGTCAATGACCGGCGAGGAAAACAGCGCCACAGATATGTCGTCGTTCATCAGGGGCTGTGACGCGGTAAAGCATCACACCGGCTGTGGCCTGCTGGCAATACACCACGCTGGAAAGGATGCGAGCCGGGGCATCAACTCAATGCGCGGTAGCTCGGCACTGGCTGGTGCCGCTGACACCGTGCTGGCAGTCGGCAAGGCTGAGAGCATCGTGGCGTTGTCAATGGATAAGCAAAAGGATGCCGAGCCAATGGACAAGATCACGTTTGAGATGACGCCAGTGGCATTGGTTGACGACACCAGCATCGTGATGAAACCCATCGAAGCGCAAGGTGCAACCAAGAAGCAAAACCTGTCTGCAAGGCAGCAACACGCATTCCAATCGCTGCAAAACACACTGATAAAACTAACGACAGATGCCTTGTCAGTGAGCCAGTGGCATGAGGCGCACAAGGTCAAATCACCCGATTTAACGCCCGGACAGCGCAAGGATGCGCGGCAGGGCTTGCAGGATAAGGGTGTGGTGACTGTGCATGAAGGCAAAGTGTGGATTAACAAGGGGTTAGCGTAAAATGTGGGGTGACCATCCCACCTATATCGCACGTTCCGGCACAGGTGGGTGGGGTGTGATGATCTTTAGATCACACCCTACCATCCCACCCTACGTTTAGGAGAGGTAAAATGAAGGGCAAACGAGTACCAAAACCAAGCAAGCAATTCTATGCACCTAGTCAGACGGCGATGCGTCGGATGCAGGATGCGCTGCATGAATATGACAGAGCCGCAACAGCAATGGAAGCAAAGTGGGGCATAGATAGATTGCCTTGGCTTGTTGAGCAGGGGCTGCGTGGTAGGTTTGAAGCGCAGATGGATAAGCTGAATGAGGCGATAGAAAGCCAGCACGATGTTGAGCATCAGGTATCGGTGACGTTGCGAGGACTGGCTGCGCTTGAGCAGGCTGCTATCGCTGCCGGGCATAAACCGTTGACTGGTGATTACTGGGAAGCTCAGATGGATGATGGTAAAGTGTTGGCGATTACGCGCAATGGATATGAGGCAGGCAAGGTTGCCAAAGAGCATCGCGAGATGGTGGTCTACAGCGTTGATGAGGTCGCAGCTATCGTGTCAGGCTGGCGTAAAGACAAGGCCGGGCAGATCACTGAGATAGCAAAAGGAATGTGGCCGGGTGCCGCTGTTGAAAAGGTCAAGACGCGAACTGAAAAGGAACTGAATGATGAAATACCATTTTAGACGATGGTCGGTGATGCCAGCTAGGGCAGTTGGTGATCGCGAGTTGAAAGAGCGCGAACTGCGAGTGCTTGGCGCGTTGTGCATCTTTGCGAACCGTGCCGGTGTGTGCTGGCCTGCGATGGAAACGCTGTGTGACATCACCGGCTACAAAGAGCGTGTGACCGTGCATAACGCGATGAAGGTGTTGAAGCGTCGCAAATATGTGCGCCAGCTATCGCCGAAGGATTACCAAGACACAGTAAGCGGATGGAAGAGCAACAGGTATCAAGTGCTGTGGGATAAGGACGACCCATTACCAACCTATGAAGAGATACACAGCGCAACGCCATTGCAGGTTCGCACTGATGAAGATGAGGCACACGCAAATGTAATAGGGGGTATGGGGGATGAACAGGTAACCACTCACACAACCGACCAGCCAGAGGCCAGCGCCATCGCTCATGCCTACATCCGAGCCGTGCAGCAGGCGACCGGGCAGGTGCGGCTATATGATAATGAGATAGCACACGCCCGGCGGCTGGCTGTCGCTGGCTACACTGCGGCTGATGTCAGCGCTGCCACCCTCAACGTGTGTGATGCAGCGATAGAGCGAAGGGCAGGGGTGCCGTCGCTGTACGATGTAGCGTCGGGTATGCTGTGATGTACAACGAACAGACCGACGTATGCTTTTGTACGGCAGGGGGTGCGAGCGATGTCGCGCCCGCAAAAAAACGACCCCTTGCCCCCCGCCTCGCCCCTAGCGTAGATGGGGGTGTCACACAAAATTTTCGCACCGTTTGCCCGGACTGCGACAACGGCTTCATCCGCGAGCCGGATGGCTATGGTTGCGTCCAGTGGACATCGTGCTATTCTTGTGGGGGAACAGGAGAGGCCGATGATTGACGAGGGCGATGGCTCGTTTGAGCGAAAGCTGACTAACCGGCAATGCCCGCGCTGTCGCAGCGCGATTGTGTTGCGCCGCGATGACGTGCATAAGCGGGAGTTTGATTGCACTGTATGTAACTTAAAGATTATTGACGTTAAGGGAGACACCGAAGGATGAACAGATACGAGCTATTAGAGGCCGCCAAGGAAACCGTCGCTGATCGTGGCGAAGAGTATGGCAGCATTTGGGATAATCACGAGCGCATTGCTATTATATGGACGGCGCTGGTTGGCATTGAGTTTCAGCCGGAGCATGTGGCTATGATGATGGCTGGCGTGAAGCTGGCGCGTTTATCTGCCACGCCGGATCATCAGGATAGCTGGGTTGATCTGGCTGGCTATGCCGCAACAGGATCGGAGTGTTTGCATGTCAGACAAAACAACGCCGACGATTAGACAGCAGCGGGCGGCTCTGGCATCGTCCGACGCTGACCGGCGGGAAGCCGTGGTGCAGGAGTTAGAGGCGATTGGCGCTGGTGAGGCGACTGACGTTATTCAGTGGGATGATATGGGGCGGGTTACGCTGACGCCGAGCGACCAATTGTCGGATCGCGCCCGCCGGGCGGTTAAGAAGGTCAAGGTCACGCCCAATCAGTTTGGCAACACGATTGAGGTTGAGATGCACGACAAACTATCTGCGTTGCGTCTATTGGCGAAGCATCGCGGGTTATTGGAGCCAAACGCTGGCGATCAAAAGCCGAGCATGATTGGCATTAATATTACTGGGCCGACCACCAAGATTGTCGAGATTGAGGGCGACGATGGGTAAGGTTATCGACATGAAGGATTATATCAGCGTCAGGTTTTTTAAGAATGATATAGTGTGTCGATATTGTTCCCGGCTTACTAGGGGTCGGGTGTATGATAGTGGTGAGGCTATTGTTTGTACTGAGTGCGGCGGGCCTATGCTTGAATTAGAAAGCGACCAGTTTAACGATAATTTAACTATTATTTTTGACCCAGAGGATTATGATGGCGCGAGCTAGAGCAGCAACAGACAGATCACCCCGGCGTCGCAAGCAGCCAACCACTGAAGCGCTTGCGGGTTTAAACCTTGATTTTTCGCAAAGCCCAACAGTATGGCAATTTTTACAAGACGACAGTTTCGTGCGTGGGTTGATGGGGCCGGTCGGGTCTGGCAAGACGTTTGCTTCATTAGCGGAAGTGATGCTGCGGGCGGTGAAGCAGGAGCCGTCGCCGATAGATGGGATCAGATATACTCGGTTTGCAGTTATCAGGAACAGTTACCCGGAACTACGCACGACCACGATTAAAACGTGGCAAGAATTATTCCCGGAGAATGTTTGGGGGCCGATGCGCTGGTCGCCGCCGATCACCCATCACATCAAGCTGCCGCCGCGTGATGGCGCGGCTGGGCTTGATTGTGAGGTGATCTTTTTGGCGCTGGATCAACCCCGCGACGTGCGAAAGCTGTTGTCTTTAGAATTGACCGGGGGCTTTATTGACGAGGCCAGGGAATTGCCAAAGGCGGTGGTTGATGGATTGACATCGCGTGTTGGTCGTTATCCTACCAAATCGAATGCTGGTTGCACTTGGCGCGGTGTTTGGATGAGTACCAACCCAATGGATAGCGACCATTGGTGGCCGAACCTTGCCGAGAAAAATCCTATTCGCGGAAAATATCCTTGGAAGTTTTACAAGCAACCCGGCGGCGTAGTCGAGGGTACGGCCGAGCATGAAGATGCGATGTTTGCGGCTGGCAAGCATTGGTTGAATAATCCGAAGGCTGAAAACGTCAACAACCTGCCGGTCGGATATTATGAACAGCAGCTAGCTGGTAAGACGCTGGACTGGATACAATGCTATGCCGGGGCGCAGTATGTTTATGTGCAAGACGGCAAGCCGGTCTGGCCTGAGTACAGTGACAGCGTGATGTCTGGTGATGCTGAGATTGAGCCGGGCTGGCCGGTGCATATTGGGCTTGACTTTGGTTTGACCCCGGCGGCTGTGTTTGGGCAGAAAATGCAGAACGGCAGATGGAATGTCGTGCATGAGCTTGTGGCTTTTGATATGGGGCTTGAGCGGTTCTGCCATCACCTACTGGCTGACATACAAAGCATGTTTCCGAAAAGCGACGTGCTGGTTTGGGGTGACCCAGCAGGTGTCAAGCGCGATGAGATCTTTGAGGTCACCGCATTTGAGCATTTAAAAACGATGGGGCTTCATGCCCGGCCAACTAGCACCAACGATTTTAAAGTGCGGCGCGAGGCCGGTGCTATGCCAATGAACCGCATGATAGATGGCAAAGCTGGGTTGGTGGTTAGCAGTAAATGCACCCGCACCCGCAAATCGCTGGCGGGCGGTTACCATTTTAAGCGCGTGGCGGTTGGTGCCGGGTATGAGCGGTTCCGAGATGCGCCAAATAAAAATGAGCATTCGCACGTCGGTGATGCGTTTGGGTATTTGATGCTTGGTGCCGGTGAGGTGCGGAGCATTACGCGCAATAGTCAGTTTAGCAAACAGTTTAATCAGCTAACAGCCAATGCAGATTTTAACATATTCTAACTGGCGGGAAACGCTGTGCGGCAATAGTGAGGTTTCTATTGTGCCGTTTTACTGGGGTCATGCCTATATGGCAGAGTTAAGGCCGATTGACGCCCAGTTTTTAAAACTTGTGCCGGATTATAAAGAGGCTTTGCAGGCAGCAGGCACAGGTGGGCTTGCTTGCACAGCATTATTGCGTGGCAAGATTGCTTGTTGCTTTGGCATTAACAAGCTGTGGCCGGGTGTTGCTGAAGGCTGGATGTTGACAACAGACCACGTTGCTACCGCGCCGGTATCACTTACAAAAGGCGCATACCGCTATTTCAACCTGATTGCTACCGAGATGGTATTGAAGCGGTTGCAGCTAACAGTAAATACGCAGAATGACCTTGCTGTTAGGTGGGCTGATGCGTTACAATTCACGCCAGAAGGTTTATTAAAAAGCTACGGCCCTGACGGCGCTGATTATCGAATGTATGCGAGGTATTATAAATGAGCGGATTATTTGGCGGCAGTCCTAAACCACAACAGCCAGATCCAGAATTGGTGGCTGCTCAAGAACGTCAAGAGCAAAAGGTTGAGGCTGAGGATCGCGATAGGCGCATGAAGCTAGCGGCACAGCGCCGCGCTCGATATACTGGCGGTCGTCGGATGCTGTTATCTAAAACTCGCGAAGACGCCGAGAAGGGCATCACAGAAACATTAGGGCCGGTGTAAGATATGACAAAAAGAAACCCACCAAGCAGAACCACAATTAGAGGCCAGCGGCATTTGTTGGCTTATATCACGCCAGCCGAAGCCGAGCTTCTGAAATCACGCGGTGGAACAGGTGAGTTTCATAAAGGCGTCCCATCATACCCGCCTGGGTTTGGTAATGAAAGTTCTGGCTTTGGGTCGGAGAGATCGGGCGGGGCGGCTGGTGGCTCTTCTGGCGCAAGTGGCAGCGGTCGCGGTGGTGGGTCATCCGGCGGTCGCGGTGGTGGTCGTTCTAGCGCGGGTATGGGAAGCAGCCGGGATGACGGCGGTCGCGGTTACTCTGGGCCAGACCGTGGTGGCGCTGAACAGCGCCCCGGATCAAATACGCCGCAGGGAAAGAAAGATAAAGCACAAAAGCAGATAAATAAGCAAATTGCGCTTGGCAAAAAAAATATCGACAACATGACCACAAGCGACAAAATTATTGCTGCTGCAATACCATTCGCTGGGATTAATGTAGCGCAAAACTATGCAGCCCAGTTTATGGGAAGCCGCATGAAAGACGTGTTAAGTAAAGAAGGTTCAAGGGCGGTTTATGATAGCCGCACCGGCAGAGTAAGTGGCGTTTATGATAGCCTTGGCAGGTTGACAGGTCGTGACCCCGACGCTGAAGCCCGCGAGGACAGAGAGCGAATGGGCGATGATCGCGGTGGTGGGTCGCGCCCTATCGTCAAGCCAGAAGAAGAAGAAGAAGAAGAAGAAAAAGCGACGCTTGGTAAAAAAGTTATTCGCTCAGACCTCGCAAAAGAGATTGAAGCCGAGCGGTTACGTCGCCGCAAATCTGGGATGACGCAGCTTGGCACACGCACATTATTATCAACCTCATCACGATTAGGAGCATAAATGCCAAAAGTAGTTTCCAAAGATGGTAAGACCCGGCACTTTGCTTATAGCAAGGCTGGGATGAAGGCAGCTAAAGAGTATGCCCGGCAGACTGGTGGCCGGGTAACTGAGGCTAACATGAAAACTAAAATGGCGAAGAGGAAAGATTATGCCTAAGAAAAAAGGTAAGGGTTACGGTAAATAATGGCAAAGCAAGTTTGGGATAAAAAGCGGCCAAAAGATTTGGGCAAGCCAAAGGCGTTGAGTTCTGCTAAGAAGCGCAGCGCTATGCGGGCAGCTAAAAAAGCTGGTCGGCCATATCCAAACCTCATTGATAATATGAGGGCGGCGCGTGGCTAGGTCACCGGCTTGGACACGCAGTGCAGGCAAAAACCCAAAAGGTGGTTTGAACGCTGCTGGTCGTCGTTCTGCTAAAGCGCAAGGCATGAACTTAAAAGCGCCGGTAAAGTCTGGCGACAATCCGCGCCGCGCATCATTCTTGGCTAGGATGGGTGGTATGCCAGGGCCAGAGCGTAATGAAAAGGGAGAGCCTACACGTCTGCTTTTATCGCTACGCGCTTGGGGCGCTAGCTCAAAAGCAGACGCCAAAAGAAAATCGGCAGCCATAAGTAAAAGGAACCAAGCCAGTGCATAGTGTTGAAGATATCCTAAAGCGTCACGACGTGGCGCAGCGGCGCAAAGATAACTGGCGGCAGATCTATGAAGACTGCTATGAGTTTGGCTTGCCACAGCGCAATCTTTATGATGGCTATTACGAGGGCGGTGGCTCTCCGGGGCAAAACAAAATGGTGCGCGTGTTTGATAGCACGGCCATCAATGCGACGCAGCGTTTTGCCAACCGCATCCAGTCTGGCCTGTTTCCACCCTACGCGCCTTGGTGCCGGTTAGAGCCGGGGCCAGAAATCCCAGAAGAGCGCCGCCTTGAAGCACAAACTGCGCTTGATATGTATAGCGACACAATGTTTAGCTTGCTGCGCCAGTCTAACTTTGATTTGGCTATGGGCGAATTTTTGCTTGACCTAGCTGTTGGCACTGCCGTGATGCTAGTGCAGCCCGGCGACGACATGACACCAATCCGCTTTACTGCTGTGCCACAGTATTTGGTAAGCATCGAAGAGGGCGCACACGGCAAGGTCGATAATGTGTACCGCCGGATGCGCTTGAAAGGTGAGGCTATCAAGCAGCATTGGCAAGATGCTGACATCCCAGAGCGCTTGCAGCGTATGATTGATGACAAACCGACACAAGAAATTGATCTTGTTGAGGCTACATTATATGACCCCGACAAAGGTGATTTTTGTTATCACGTTATTTGGGCTGAGGGCAAAGCTGGCTTGCTTATGCGCCGGATGAAATCATCGCCTTGGATTGTAGCGCGTTACATGAAAGTGGCAGGTGAGGTGTATGGCCGGGGGCCGTTGGTAACGGCTATTCCAGATATTAAAACGCTGAACAAGACACTAGAACTGCTGTTGAAAAATGCCAGTTTGTCAATTGCTGGTGTTTACACTGCGGCTGATGATGGCGTATTGAACCCGCAAAACATCCGCATCCAGCCGGGTGCCATTATCCCGGTTGCGCGTAACGGTGGGCCACAAGGCGAAAGCCTGCGCCAAATGCCGCGTTCTGGTGATTTTAATGTGTCGCAGATTGTGATTAATGACCTACGCATGAACGTCAAAAAGATTTTGCTTGATGACACATTGCCGCCTGACAATATGAGCGCAAGGTCTGCGACAGAAATTGCAGAACGCATGAAAGAATTGGCGCAGAACCTTGGCTCCGCTTTCGGTCGTTTGATTACAGAAACTATGGTGCCGCTGGTTGCCCGCATCCTTTATGTGATGGATGAGCGCGGTTTGATTGAGATGCCGCTGCGCGTTAATGGGCTTGAGGTTAAGGTCACGCCGGTTAGCCCAATTGCACAAGCGCAGAATATGGGCGATATCGAGAAAATTATGAACTGGGTGCAGATGTCATCAGCCCTTGGCCCAGAAGGTCAAATGGCTGTGAAGATGGGCAGCATCTCAGATTATGTGGCTGACAAGTTAGGGGTGCCAGCGGAGTTACGCACGACACCGCAAGAGCGCGAACAAATGATGCAACAGGCCGCGCAGATGATGCAGGCACAAGCGCAGGCAGAAGGTGGTGCGCCAACTGAAGGCGAGGCACCACCAGAAGGGATGGTCTAATGAACCCGGATGGTTGGGAAGGTTTACAAACCGTAAACCCCGAAATAGCAGAAAAGCAACAAGTTGATAAAGATGACATTGATCGTCTTTATTTGCGCGTGTTCGCCAGCGATGATGGGGCAAAGCTGCTCACCCATCTAAGGTCGCTGACGATAGAGCAGCCTAGCTGGTATCCTGGCGAGGATGCCAGCCACGGCTATGCTCGCGAAGGCCAGAATAGTCTGGTCAGGGAAATTGAGCGGCGTATGAAAAGAGCGAGATCACTATGAATGATACAGATGGACTGTTGGCCGAAGCCCAAGTTGAGGGCGACGATAACCAGCAGCAGGCTGAAGAGACATCAATCCCACACCAGCTACCAGACAACGAGCCGTCAGTTGATAGCGTAACCGTTGCAAAAGAAGGTGAAGAGATAGAGCTTGAAAAGCCAGAGTGGTATCCAGAAAAGTTTTGGAACGAAGACGATGGCCCGGATCTAGAGAACCTTGTCAAGTCTTACAATGAACTGCAAAAAAAGTTTAGTCAGGGCAAGCACAAATCCCCTGACAAATACGACACAGCAATTTTTGAAGAGGCTGGCATTGGTGACGATGACCCGCTTTATAATGTCTATAAAGACTGGGCAAAAGAAAATGGTGTTAGCCAAGCAGCGTTTGAACAGCTAGCTGGCACATTTATCGAAATGGCTCAGGGCGAAAGCCAGCAAGCCGAAATTTCATACAAAGAAGAATATGAGAAACTTGGCCCTAACGCTGATATCGCTATTAAGTCAATGACTGACTGGGCGTCTAGCTTAGTTCGCAAGGGCGTTTGGTCAGATGATGATTTTGAAGAGTTCAAGATTATGGGCGGCACAGCACAAGGGCTACGCGCTTTGCAAAAGATCCGCTCATATTATGGCGATAAGCCAGTGCCAATTGACGTGTCGCCAACAAGCGATGCGCCATCAAAAGAAGAGCTAATGGCAATGGTTGGCAAGCCCGAATATCAAAGCGACCCCGCCTACCGGGCGAAGGTTGAGAAGATGTTTGAAAACGTCTATGGCAAGCAAGAATATAGCGCCATTTAATGCAAGCGCGGCAGTTGTTTACAATTGCCGCGTTTTTCTATAAAATCACCCTTGACAGACAATCGGCTTTCGACCTGTCGCAAACGCTTGGGGGCGTAGCGTATATGCTCAAGCCGCAGCCCGGAAGGATACCTGCTAGGCGTCAAATCGTGTTTTAACTTTTACAAAGGATTAGGAAAATGGCAGTTGGCATTTCCAATGCTTTTGTACAGTTGTTCGATGCCGAGGTTAAGCAGGCATACCAGTCGTCACGCGCACTGGCAGGCTTAACCCGCGAGCGGGCAAATGTCGAAGGCAATCAGGTGAAGTTCCCGAAGATCGGGAAAGGCACCGCAACAGTTCGCGTTCCGCAAACTGACGTAACCCCTCTTAACGTGACCTATTCGCAGGTCACAGCAACAATGTCCGATTATATCGCTGCCGAGTACAGCGACATCTTTTCACAGCAGAAAGTCAACTTTGACGAGCGTCGTGAATTGGTGCAGGTAGTTGGTAACGCTATTGGTCGCCGTATGGATCAACTTGTTCTTGATGCCCTCAACGCATCAGCAACAACACTGACCGTTGCGACCACCATTGGTGGCGCTGGTACAAACATGAACATTGAAAAGCTGATTGAAGCAAAGAAGCTGCTTGATGCGAATAACGTACCATCTGAAGGCCGTTGCATGATCATCCACGCTAATAACTTGGCTGGTATGCTGGGCGAAACCGAAATCACAAGCGCAGACTTTGCAACAGTCAAAGCTCTAGTTTCTGGTGAGGTTGACACCTTTATGGGCTTCAAGTTCGTAACTCTTGGTGACCGTGATGAAGGTGGCTTGCCACTGCCATCAACCCGCACATGCTTTGCATTCCATAAGGATGCAATGGGTATGGGTATTGGCATGAACCAAAAGTCTGAAATCAACTATGTTCCTGAGAAAACGTCGTTCCTCGTTTCTTCAATGTTCTCCGCAGGCGCGGTTGCCATTGATGACGAAGGTATCGTCAAAATCTCTTGCACTGAATAGAAAGGAGTGTAGAAAATGGCTTTCTCTTCAGCAGGATGGAATGTTATTGGTGCAGCTAAATCTGGCAACGCACCTAGCATGTACACCTACACATCAGCAGACGCGATTGCGACTGTGAACACCGAAGGATATTTCAACGACTTGTCAGACACAGTGGCAGTTGGTGATATCATCTTTGTTCGCGATAGCGCGACACCAACAATGTCAATCGTTGTTGTTCTGTCAAACGCATCTGGTGTTGTTGATGTATCAGACGGCACGGCTGTATCAGTCGCTGACGCTGACTAACAATAGTGGGGCGGCTTATGCTGCCCCATTTCCCTATTTTGGAGTAACGAATGGCGCAGGGCGACACCAAACTATCAATATGTTCCGAGGCTCTGATCATGCTGGGCGCTGCCCCGCTTTCGTCATTTGCCACCGGCACCGATGAAGCGCAAGTGGCTGATCGTCTTTATGACGATATCCGCGATACGATCTTAATGCAGTACCCATTTAGCTGGTCTGTTAAAAAGGTAAAGCTAGGCCGTTTGGCTAGCACCCCTATTAATGAATGGAAATATACCTACGCTTTGCCGGGTGATATTCTTGGCAATCCAAAAGCTGTGTTTAATGTTGGCGCTATTGGAGCGCAGCCAGTGCGAGATTTTGAAATCTACAATCTTGGCCTTTACACAAATTATGAAGAGGTCTGGATTGATTACCAGTATCGTCCAGCAGAGGCTGTCTTCCCGCCATATTTTGTGCGTCTGTTAAAGACAGCGCTAGCTGCTGACTTTGCCGAGCCGGTAACTGACCAGCTTACTAAGGGGGATTATTACCACCAAAAAGCATATGGTGCGCCATCAGAAAATATGCGTGGTGGGCTGTTGCGTGTTTCAATAAATATTGATGGTGCTGATCGTCCAGCACAAACTATACATGAGTTTCCTATTTCTGACATAAGGTTCTAGCATGAGCCGGATTATTCAGATCCAGAATGATTTTACCAGTGGCGAGCTAGATCCAAAACTACGCGCCCGGACTGATATTGACCAGTATAGCTCTGGCCTGACCACTGCGCGTAATGTTAGCATCCAGCCGCAAGGCGGTGCAAAACGCCGTGACGGCACTAAGTTTGTTGCTGAGTTAGATGGCGGCGCAGGCACCGCAGTGCGTATGGTGCCATTTGAGTTTAGTGTATCTGACAGCTATATGCTGGTGTTCACACCCGGCAAAATGTACGTTTTTAAAGATGGCGTACAGATTACAGCAATTAACGGCGGCGGTAGCAACTTTTTGACCGTGGCTGCTGTTACTGCGTCTATATTGCCGCAGATGAACTGGGTGCAATCTGCTGATACAGTTATTGTGGTGCATGAGGATTTAGAGCCAATAAAAATTGTGCGCGGGGCTACAGACGCTAATTGGACGGCCAGCACAATTGACTTTGACCACATACCAAAATATGCGTTTGAATATGACGTTCACAGCCCGCAGTTTACAATTACCCCATCAAGCACCGTTGGCAATATTACGCTGACTGCTAGTGCGGTAACAACTGACACTGGCACGGCTCAGGGCGGCGGGGCTAATACTATAACGCTAAAATCTGCCAGCAACTTTACGCTGAACGATGAGCCAAATGGTATGTTTATTGAAATTACGTCTGGCACTGGCTCAGGCCAAAAGCGGCACGTCGAGGATTATGTTGCGTCAAGTAAATTGCTTACAGTTTATCCAGCGTGGGATACCGCGCCAAATAGCACATCCCACTATAAGATAGCCGCATTTAGCACAGCGGCTGTTGGTGAATACGCCGTTGCTGACAATGGTTTTGGCCGTGCGCGTTACGTTGAATATGTCAGCGACACAGAAATGAAAGCCTACGTTGAAATACCATTTTTTGACACTACTGGTATTACGAAAGGTGACTGGAATAGCGAACACGGTTACGAGGCGGTTTGGTCATCGACACGCGGCTGGCCGCGCAGCGTCACATTTCACGAAGGTCGGTTATATTTTGGCGGCAGCAAATCACGCCCATCAACATTGTGGGGTAGCCGCGTATCTGACTTTTTTAACTTTGACCCCGGTGAAGCACTTGATGATGCAGGTGTCGAAGCGACATTAGACACCGGCACATTTAATGCTATTGTCGATATTTACTCTGGACGCCATTTGCAGGTGTTCACAACCGGCGCTGAGTTCTATGTTCCGCAAGCGTTGGATGAGCCTATCACGCCGACAAACATGATTGTAAAGCAGCAGACAGGCTTTGGCATGAAGCCCGGCATCAGGTTGCAAAACGTGGACGGCTCAACGCTGTTTATTCAGCGACAGGGCAAAGCGCTGCAAGAGTTTATTTATAGCGACACAGTGCAGGCTTATACGTCAGCTAAGATATCGTTGCTGTCATCGCACCTGCTAAAGACGCCCGGAGAAATGGCTGTGCGTAAAGCGACAGGCACTGACGAGGGTGACCGTTTGCTAATTGTAAATGACGATGACGGCAGCATCGCTTGTTATACATTGCTGCGTAGTCAAAACGTGATTGCGCCCAGTGAGTGGACAACAGGTGGGAATTTTTTAAACATTGGCGTTGATGTTGATGACATCTATACCGTTGTAAAGCGCACAGTAAATAGCAGTGATGTTTATTATGTTGAGTTGTTTGACGCTGACACATTGCTTGATAGCGCCAAAACTGGCGGCGCTGCTGCCAGTGTAACTATGGATCATCTTGAAGGTGAAACGGTAAAGATTGTTCGTGATGGTATTATTGAGCCAGATCAGGTTGTGCCAGCAACACCCTTTACTGTGACTTTTGCTACGGCGGCTGGCACAAGCTATCAAGTTGGTCTTAACTTTACTCCAGAGGTTAAGACATTGCCGGTTGAGCCGCGCCTATCTAGCGGCTCTTTAAAAGGTTTTAAGAAGCGTATCTTTGAGGTAAATGCAGAATTATTTGAAACGCAGTCATTAACAATTGATGGCAAGTTGGTGCCGTTTAGACAATTTGGCAGTGGGGTTCTTGGTGGCGCGGTTCCTGAGTACACTGGTATCAAAACGCTACATTCTATGTTAGGTTATACATACGATGGTCAAATCACAATTGGTCAAGAGGTGCCATTGAAAATGACGCTGCTTGGCATTGATTATAAAGTGAGTGCAGGGCAATGAGTGGTGGTGGTTTAGGATTGGCGCTTGCAGGTGCCAGCGCTTTTATGCAGTACCGAGCCGGGCAGCAACAGTCTGCTGCTTTACAATCTCAGGCAGGTTACACACGCTTGCAGGCGCAACAAGAGGCGTTGAAGCAAAAGCAGCAGGCTGTTGCGGTAATGGATAACATGATAGCCACTGCCGCCACCATTAACGCATACGGCGGCATAGGCCTTGGCAACGTGGACAATTTAAAAAGAGCAGCGCGGGCAAAGGGCGTTAAAGAATTATACACCGTAAAGAATAACGAGATTATTGCTTTGCGCGGCGGCTATATGCAATCTGATCAATATATGATGCAGGCCAGCGCAGCTAGTCAAGCTGGCTTTGCTGCCGCTATCGGCACATTTGGGTCTGGGTTAATGATGAAAACGAGTATTGGCTAATGGCTAGGTCGCTACAATATAGGCCGCTTGGCGTTGGCATTGCATCGCTGCCCGGCGTTAATTTTGTTGCCACTGGAACAGCGCAAGCCAGGGTGGCGAACACGATTGCACAATCGCTCGACCAAATGTCTCGCTTTGCTTTTCAGCAATACGAGACACAGGCAAAGATTGAGGGTGCTGAGTTTGGTGCAGCTAATGCGCCAAGCGTTGTTGATCTTATTAAAGCTGAGGACGCCGAGGCTAGAAAAGCATTGCTGCCCGGCAGCACTGAAACTGTGCGCGGCAGAGCAGAGCGTCAGGCGGCGCTAAACACTGTTGCGGCTAATCTTGAAATAACAGCGCGTGATGCAATCAATCAAATAGCTGTTGAGGGTCATGTAAATTTTACAAATGTTGTTGATCTCCAAAGGCAGATTGACGGCGTTATTAATGGCTTTAGCGGCGCAATGACCGATGTTGACCCGGCGACAGGCGCTAAACTGCGCCTTGGATTGTCAACCATTGGCAATAGCGCTTACACAACCCACATCAAAATGATGGCTGAAAAAGCCGAAGAGCAAACTAAATATTTAGCTGAAAAAGGCGTAGATCAAATTATTGACCAGATAGGGCCAATGCTTATTACTAGGGCAGCGAAAAGCCCAGATGAAATGCTCGGTATTATTACCGCTGAAAAGAAAAAGCTGTTTGCTCTTGCAGACGCAACTGAAGACGCGACGTTTTTAACAAGCTCTATTGAAAACTTTGACAAGGCTGTTAGTGACGCAAAAATAAACGCTGTGGCCGAATATGTTTTGCGTGATCCTCTTAAAAATAGCCAAGAGATTTTAGATACATTAAACACCGGCAAGATGAAAATCACAGATAACGCCGTTGCAAATATTGCTATATCTCTTAACGCAGAAGAGCGGCTTGAGACCTTTAAAAGAGCAAACACAGCGGTTAACGAGGTATATGCAAGAGAGGCGCAGCAAGAAGCTAAAAGTGAGCGTGAAAGAAAAAATCAAGCAAGAGATCTGGAGACTGAGCTTGCTGGGTTTTTAATCGACGGCGGCGCTGATGATGATGTTGTCCGAGCAAAGATAGTTGAGTTGCGCGGATTAGACCCGGACAAGGCGTCAAAATATAATGATGCGTATTTTGTTAAAGGCGGCAATGACGATTTAGACACAATCTTAATTCTAGACCAAAAGGGTATGGATAAATTTCTGACTGTTGAAGATGTTTTGGACGCAAGGGCAAATAGAAAAATTACGCTAGAGAGCGCGAGAAAATATTTAACTGTAATAAAATCTAACAGAGACACCTTTAGAACGCAGGCTATTAACAAGATTAAAAGTGCGCTTGGCGTTCCTGATATTGGAATGTTGACGCTTGATGCGTCAGGCGAAAGAAGCGAGGCCGCAAAATTTGTGATGCAGGGTATGGTTGAATTAGACGCGGCTATTTTGCAAAACCCAAATCTAGATCGGATCAAATGGGCTGATGGCTTTATTGAGCGCGGCAACGTAAAAAAGCGTTTGAAGGATGAGCTATCGTCAGCGCTAGGTGTTGTTAGCAAGATTAAGCGCGATCAACTAGGTATGGGCAGCGCGAAGGCAGACACAGACGAAGACCTTGACGCAATCATATTAAAATCATCAGGCGTTTTGGAAGACAACCAAAATCATCAAGCTAATCACAACAAACTATTAGATGCGATTGCTATTGTTAAACGCAACCGGGCGGCACTTGAACAATGACCGATATAGCACAAGAAATGATGAATACTATCATCGCGGCTGAAAGCGGCGGGTCAATTGAGACTGTTCGCGACGACACCGGCAACTATCGTATGCGCCGCGTTTATGACAAGGCTATGGCTCTAGAGCAAATGCAGGCGGCTGGCGCGGGTGATTATCGCGACATCTACGCGCTGTCACAAGCAGCAGACGCGCCAATTACTGAGGCTGAGGTTACTGGTACACAACTTGGCGCAGCAGCGGGTATACCCGGCGCTATCGTGACTGGTCTGCCAGATGTTGCCGGTTTAGTTTATGGTGGTTATAAAGCAGCTACAGCAGAAGAGGGCGAGCGGTTGCAGTCGTTCTTGGATGGCTTCAGCGCTATCTCTGGCACTATTGGTTCTGAGGCTCTTGGCGGTTTGTTTGATGGGCTTGTTGATAGTTTAGATGTTAGCGATGAGGCCAAGCAAGGTTTAAAGCAAGGATACCTAGCTGGCGAGTTTGCGTCGATGGGCCTTGTCGCACCAAAAGCCGCTAAGGCCGGGGCTGGCGCTGTTGCTGATTATGCAGCAGGCGCACCAGCCCGCCTAGAAGACGCCAAGAGCGGCGTCACACTTGGTATGAATGTAGACCCTACCCAGATCGTTGATGAGGCGATTGTGGCCGGTCAAAAGCTGATGGGTAACGACGGCAAATTAATTGAGGCGCATCCAAACAGAATAGCAACAAGATTGCCAACAGCAGTTAGAGCAACAGAAAACCCCATAGATGAACCCTTGCAAATTGGTTTAGCTGAATCAAAGGCAGACCCGGTGCAATTTAAGCATAATGTTAAAATTGTCCAAGACTATCCAAACATGACTGAGGCGCAATCACAGTTGCCCCCAGAGCAAGCGTCAGAAGAGTTCATAACTCATGTTAAAGATAATTTGCTTTGGATACACGACAAGATCCCAGATGAAACAAGGCAAAGATCAAAACTATGGTATGACGGTGCGAGGGCTATAACTGACAAATGGTCTGCAAAGTATAATTTACCTGACGCATCAATAGCTGGCACTTTAGCTGCTTTGTCTCCGCAAATGGATTGGTATAAAAACGTCAGCCTTGCCGAGCGTGTTATTACAACGATGGCAAACCGTGATGTTCCTGCTAGTAAAGAGATGATTGCGTTTGCCAAACAACTCGATCCTAAAACAAAAAAACCAAAACTGGCCGAAAAGTTTCAGCCAATAGTTGACGACATGCTTGGCAAAACCTTAAACGATCTTGATAGCCCACTAAAAAGAGCTATATTTGTTCGTTTGTATGATGAGGTTAATAATCCAAGAACACACAATATTATTAGCCCAGAAGGCGATTTGATGGAAACTGTAAAGAGGGCTGACGGTTCTGAAGCTGGAACAGGTTGGGGCAGTTTTGTTGAAATAACCAAAGCTGTTGAGGCTGTTGAAAGTGGTGGGGATAAGGCTGTTCTAACGCCATTGATGGGTACGCAGCACAAAGTGCGAAGTTTTTATAACAACATTCTCGACCCTAATGGGCCTAATGGTGATGTAACAATTGACACACACGCAGTGGCCGCTGGCTTGTTAAAGCCCCTGTCAGGTCAATCAACAGAAGTGCATCACAACTTTGGCAGCGCCCCATCTATTGCACAAAGATCCGCGAACTGGAAAGGCGCAACAAAGAACTCTAGTGTTACTGGCGTTCAAGGCAATTATGGTCTTTATGCAGAAGCATATAGAAGAGCAGCACAAGAACGTGGTATTCTTCCAAGAGAAATGCAGTCAATAACTTGGGAAGCTGCTCGCGGGTTGTTCACAGATGTATATAAACGCGCCAAAAAAGATGGTGAATTTGTAAATGTTAAAGCAGTTGATGGTTTTTGGCAAAAGTACCGCAAGGGCGAAATGACTATAGATGAGGTAAGAGATGCAATCGAACAACACTCAGGGGGAATTAACGCCCCAACTTGGAAACAGTAACCCAGTTATTGAGTTGCTTAAAGAATATGGCATCCCTGTTAACAGGGAAAACTATTTAGAGTTAGCTTATCTTGGCGAGCCGCCAGAAGAGTTAAGCGCAGAAGAAGAGCTAGAACTGCCAGAACAGTTACAAAGTTAAGGAATAAACTATGGCGCGTGATCTCAGCGAAGAAATGGATGAACTGGCAAAGGCTCAACAGATGGAAGCAATTTCATTTGCTGCGCCTGATGAGGTCACGACTGAGCAAGAGGACTTAGCGCCTGTCACGCCGGAAGAGGTTGCGCAGCTTAACAACCCAGTGTCGTTGCCAGATGAGCCGGTGCAAGTCGCTAGCTTATTTGACGATGCAGTCACCGGCGCGGTTGGCTTTATAAAGCGCAGAACTGCTGCGGCTGAAAAACGTGTCACCGCTAAGATCCCCGAAAAAGATGTGCAGGTGATCGGCGGCAGCACAGTCATACGCCAAGCCAATCAAGAAGATATTGACGCGCTTGAAGGTGTGCTTGATATCACTTTTGAAAAAGGTTTGAACCTTCCAGCAATCATGAATGCGTCGGGTGATTTTGACCTCGCCGGTTATATGGCGCAAGTAAAAGAGCTAAACAAGGAATTATTTGAACGCGCTCGGCGAGGCACAATCAATTATACCTCAATGCTAGAACTAGCAGAGCAGCAAGGCGCAGATCAGGTGTTAAAGAAATGGCTAACACGTCAGCCCGGCAGAGGTGATGTGGCTGAGGATGTTCTAGCTGGCCTGATACTGGCACGAGATTTAACACGCAAAACGCAAGATGCTTTCCAACTAGCCACTGACACAGCAGAGCCTGTGGCGCGGCGTCAGGCATTTGCTAACGCCGCCCAGTACCTCACAATGGAATTTGCGATGTACTCAAATCTATCAGGCGCTGTTAGTGAAAGCGCCAGATTGATGCGGGCAATGCAGCAAGCGCAAACAGTAGGCATTGATTTGCGTCGGTCAGATGAATTGCTCAATATACTAGAAAACGAAGGCGTTAATTTTGAGCATCTTGGCAGCTTGTATTTGTCTTTGCCAGACCCAGCAGCAAAAACAAAACTGGTTAGAGGGCTGTTTCAGCGCGGCGGCGATGTTTTAACCGAGGTCTTTATTAATTCAATTCTATCAAACATAGTAACACACGCTGTAAACGTCGCTGGCAACTCAGTGTTTATGATGAGCAAGAGCGTTGAAGAAATGGTGGCTGGTGCTATTGGCAACACTGGCGTAAACAGGATTAGACCCGGCGGCGTTAATCCAAAAGACAGAGCTTATGCGCGTGATGGTTTAATTAGGCTAGAAACAATTGGAACTAGCTTTATTGACGCGCTTGTTGTGGCTGGCAAGGCATTTAAGACTGAAGAGGCCAGCGACCTTACCAGCAAAATTGACGTTAGAAACAGACGCGCTATTGGTGACACTGGCGACATTGCAGAAATATATAAACAGTTTAAAGACGGCAATGTGATGGCTGGGGCGTTGAATAGTGTCGGCACATATGTGCGGATGTCTGGCCGGTTTATGTTGGCAGAGGATGAATTTTTTAAAGCCTTTGCCTACCGAACATCAATCAAACAGCAAGCCCGCCAGCGACAGCATGATTTTTACGATAGGCTGGTTGAAGGTGGAACGCCACAAAATGAGGCGTCAGATCTGGCTGCGGCTGAGTATGTTAGGGCGCTTGAAAACCCTGATCAAAAAGCAATGGAAACAGCGCGTGAAGCTGCCCAGATATTGACGTTCCAAGGCGACTTGGGCGGCTTTGCTGGCGAGATGCAGGGCTTTATGTCTCACCCTGCCGTCAAGATATTTGGTGCGCCGTTCTTTAAAACGCCGGTCAATGTTATGAACTCGGTTGCGGAAAGATCGCCTTTAGCATTGTTGTATCCTGATGGGCGCCGGGCGTTAAAGGCTGGTGGCCGTGATGCTGATATGGCTATGGCAAAGATCTCAACAGGCTCGGCATTAATGGCCGCATTTGCGTGGATGGGCAGCGGGCTGCACTCGCCCGACAATCAAGTTATTGTTATGGGCGCTGGCCCAACAGACCCGCAAGCGCGTCAGGCTATGGAGCGCCTTGGCCTCTATCCACACACTGTTAATTTTAAAATGGATGACGGCACATATCGCGGCGTAACTTACTCGCGCCTCGACCCGCTGTCTGGTCTGTTGGCTATGTCTGCTGACTATGCATATTACGCGCAATATGAGGATGACAACAGCGTATTAGAAAACTTAACAACAGCCACAGCGCTTGGTTTGTATAACTACGCAATGCAGCAGCCATTCTTGGATGGCGTGTCGGATCTGGCCCGGATCTTAAATAACGCAGATCCTAAGTTGGCTTTTGAAGAGGCGCAGTCGTTCTTTGCTGAAAGAGCGACCACAGCCGGTCTGCAAATTATCCCGACTGTATCAGCTTTGGGCGCTGGCGTTGAGCGTGTTATGGATCCAACGGCATCAAGCACACTGTTGCCGGGCGAGGGTTTCTTTGGTGAAGACCCAACATTGCTCAACCCTGCGGCTAGGGGCTTTTACACAGCCATCCAAAAAGCCAAGGCGCGGCATCCTATGTTTAGTGCAGATGTGCCGCCATCCCTAAATTTATGGGGCGAGGTTCGCACACAAGGTAACGGCGCTGGCTGGGAAATGTGGTCGCCTATCAGGATTATGGACGCAAAATATGAAGGGCTTGACCGGGAAATGATGGAGCTTGGTGATGGCTTGTCGATGCCGAGCAAGCGCATCAGTGGTGTTATTCTTAATAACGAGCAATATAATGCGTTGATCTACTCGCTGAACCAGCCAGATCCTTCATTGCCTATGTTAAAAGACGCGCTGTCAGATTTGTTGTATTCGCCAATTTATGACCAGCTAGAAACTAAAGAAGATAAGCTGGACGCGATGAAAGCAATTTATAGCAAGTATTCCAGTGCGGCTCGGAAGATCCTCATGCAGCAATATCCAGAATTGCACGAGCGGGTAGCGGAAAATCAGTAAATGGTGTATTATTCACGGCAGAATGTGAGGCATTAAATGGCAGATTATAACATTAACGCAGTTACAAGGCGTGTCGTGTTCACCGGGTCAGCGGGCGTTGGGCCGTATGCTTTCTCGTTTGAAATCTTAAACAACACCGATATTGTTGCTTATTTCAATGCAACTAAGCTGACGCTGACGACAGACTTTACTGTGACGATTAACGCTAACGGCACCGGCTCTATAACGCTGGTGGTCAACAGTAGCGGCAACGTGCCACAAACACCAGTGGCGGATGATCAAGTTGTTATTGTTGGGTCAAGAGATATTGAGCGCGTCACAGACTTTGTGACAGCCGGTGATTTGCTGGCATCTAGCCTTAATGAGCAGCTAGACGCGCTGACAATTTTTGATCAACAAGTTGCCGAAGAAAACGCCAGAGCGATTAGAGCGCCCGCCTTTGATCCTGCTTTGGTCGAGGATGGCGGCGTTGTTAATATGACATTGCCGACAAAAGACAGCCGGGCTGGCAAGACACTAGCCTTTGACACAAACGGCAACCCGGTTGCTGGAGAGGACATTGGCAACTGGCGCGGTGACTGGGCTGCGTCAACAGCGTATGGCATACGCGATATCTTGCGTGACGCTAGTAATTATAACATTTATCGCTGTAATACCGCACACACATCCAGCGGCTCTACACCAATCAGCAGCAATGCTGATGCGGCTAAGTGGGATCTGGTGATTGATGCGTCTTATGCGGCGACACAAGCAACCAACGCGGCAACTAGCGCGACAGCTAGCGCGACAAGCGCCACGGCTAGCGCGGCCAGTGCCACGGCTAGCGCGGCCAGTGCCACGGCTAGCGCGACATCAGAAACCAACGCCAATGATTGGGCTGTTAAGGTTGATGGTATTGTTGATAGTTCAGACTACTCATCTAAAGCTTGGTCAATTGGCGGGGTAGGCGTAACAGACACAGCGGGTGCTGGCCCTGCTAAAGATTGGGCAACAGAAACTACTGGCAAGGTAGACGGCACAGAGTATTCGGCAAAAGAATATTCTATTGGTACTGGTGACAATTCGGGCATGAACACTGGCTCTGCTAAACAGTGGGCGATTGGTGGCGGTGCTTCTTTTTCCACAAACACAGCGGTGGCTGGTGGTGTGTTTTCAGCAAAATATTATGCAGAGCAAGCATCTAGCACGTTAGATAGTTTTGATGACACATATCTAGGCCACAAATCATCAGAGCCGACACTAGACAATGACAGTAATGCCTTAATTGACGGTGCGTTATTTTACGATACTTCAGCAAAAAAATTAAAAGTTTACGACACAACAGATCAGGCTTGGACTGCTATTGAAGCTGGCACGACAAATGGATTTGCAATTGCAATGAGTATTGCCTTATAGGAGTAAGTAATGGCACAGAATTTTAGAAGATATACCGCTAATGCAGTAGGCACAAATGCCGCTGATATACCTACTGGCTCAAACTTTGATAGTTACGATACTATTGTTGGTATCCACATTGCCAATGTAACAGCTAACGCTATTACGGTTGAGTGCTACATTAATGATGGCACTAACGACATTCATCTAGTTAAGGATGCACCCATAGCTGCTGGCGGTGCGCTTCAGATATTAGACGCTGGTGCTAAGTTTGTTGTGCAGTCTGGTGACAGGCTGTATGTCAAATCAAACACAGCAAGCAGCGCAGATGTTTGGGTTTCAGCCGTTGATGCG
>VMHT01152307.1_pt1 | contig 27411 bp, 53 predicted proteins | sample 4693611 | NCBI WGS metagenome assembly VMHT01 (sample SAMN12280063, study PRJNA550983) | marine metagenome | isolation source: seawater sampled from same location over 5 years 0.02-0.2 micron viral filtrate | place: USA: collected off the coast of southern California halfway between the port... ...
TTCGTATTGAGTGAAGGCGAATAGATAGAAAACATTTCTAATTATTATGCCTGATCCCAATGCTCTCTATGATGACATGGAGAAACTCAATGCTTTATACGAAGAACTTTGCTGGGATCATGATGACGAACTGATGTTTAGTCATGATGGAAGCAAAATTATCATTTACAACAAAACACAGGAACTAGAAAAATGAACGAAAACGCAGAACGGATTAATGGTTGGGCAGCAATGATCGGAGTCATTGCCGCAATGGGTAGTTATGCAGTCACAGGTCAAATCATTCCAGGAGTATGGTGATGGGATTTATAGTAGCAGCACTACTGTTTCTTATTCCAATTGGTGCAGCAGTTAGAAACTCATGAGTATAGAATGGGCACAGGCAACTATTTTTTTCTTAGCACCCCTATTTTTTATGCTCCTCTTCATAGAAACTAATGAAGATGATGATGGACCACCAGACGGAGGGATGATGACACCAGTTTATGCACCGTCACCCTCTTGACAAGCAAAAATGTATAAACTATAATAAAGGGGCAATACGCTCCTTTTTTAATGTTACGTCGTTTAGCTGCCTTATTTGCACTAGGGATTCTTGGCGTATCCTGTGCTTCTAAATCCGCACCAACTAAAGAAGATGTTGTCAGTATCCCTGTAGTTCCATACGAACCTACCTGGCAGTGTCTTGACTGTTCACCAGAAGAAAAGTATGTCCTTGAACAATTACAAGACAAAACAAGAATCACAGATCGAAATGCCTTGGCAACGATCATGGGTAATATTAAACAAGAAAGCAAGTTCCATCCCAACATTTGCGAGGGAGGTGCTAGAGTTCTTTACGATGATTGCCATAGGGGTGGGTACGGACTCATTCAGTGGACCTCTACACAGCGTTATCTGGGGTTAGGATATTTTTCTAATAAGTATGATTGTGATCCTAGTACTCTTGAGTGTCAGACACGTTATATGATTAATGAAAATCAATTCCAAAAAGTCCTGCCTGAATTTGAGGGTGGTGGACAAAGTATTTCTCAATATATGGTTCCTGCCTATTATTGGTTGGGTTGGGGAATTAAAGGGAACCGTGAACTTTATGCTTATAACTATAGTAACAAACTCGTATTGGTATGACATTTCCTGCACCAAAATATCTTAAAGACGATCCGTGGTTTGGACCTGCTCCTTTTTCTGATAAACAAGTGGAGTATAAAATTGCTTATCAACAAGTAGTAGAAGAAAATCTATTACTTGATGATACATATCCAGAGGTAGAAAATATTCATGAAGTGATGTATGATATGGCAACCAGGTGTGGTAAAACTACAATTCAGTTAGACCCAGTTGGTGGATCAGAAAACTTCCAAGGAGGATCGGAGAACATTCATGGTTGATGATTGGAGATATAGTAAAGAGAAACTTAAACTCAGAGAACAAGTTCTTTTCATTTTGTTAAGTAGGTATGGAACTGAACTTGACAAATTAAAAAAATCAAAGTATGCTAACAAGTCTATATACGAGTGTGCCCATGACTGGGTATCTCAAGGCAATGTAAATTGCAATGGAATTACCAAATACTACGAGGCTTACTATGCAAAAAGTAATTAATGTTTTAGCAGTTCTTTCTTTTGTTGGAACTGCGGGTATCGTCGGTGGCGGTACTGCTCTATATCTCAATAAAGATTCTATTATTGAGAACGCAAAGAATCAAATCGCAGCAGCAGCATCAAAAGCAATTACTGGTGCTCTACCTGGAATGTTGGATTCTGCTATGCCAGAACTTCCTGATGTTACTGGTGGTGCTTTACCACTTCCCACAACTACTGGACCCTCTCTACCTTTCTGATATGAAAAAGATTATTATGACCTTGATGGCAGTATGTCTTGCTGTCCCTGCTGCAATTGCAGATCCTCTCAAAGAGGACGAGTATTACAGTGATCATTCAATGGGGTGCATGTTACTTCAGGAGTGTAAGGATGATGTCAAAGAAATCACTACTCTCCTTGACATTTCTAGTGAGTATACCAGCACTAATTCTTATTATTATATTGCTGACGAATTTAACAGAATGCTGGCCTCTCTCAATAGGGTCGGAGTTAAGGTGTTTCTAGCAGATGAGAAGTATTTTCCAGTAGGACATCGTGGTGTCTATCATACTGTCAGTAATAACTTCTTTTTAAACAAAACATTTATGAACCGTCCTGGCACACTGATGTCTGTGATGCGACATGAGGGATGGCACGCTGCACAAGATTGTATGGCAGGAACTATTGATAATAGTTTGATTGCTATTATTCTGCCTGAGGATCAAGTTCCTCTCATGTATCAAAACATTGTAAAAAAAACTTATATGCTTCAACCAGGTGCAATTCCATGGGAGAAAGAAGCATATTGGGCAGGTCATACTGAGGGTATGACTATGGCAGCACTAGACGCATGTGCTGCTGGTGAGATGTGGAATGTGTATGAACCGACGCCACTGACTAGAGAGTATCTAGTCAAAGAAGGTTTTATTTCTAAATAAAGGTGCGTTGCTCCACATGGAATGCCCGAAGAAGTAAAGAAGGAAGATACCAAGAAGAAAGGTATTCTTGGAAAAATAAAGGAGGCAGCAGATGACAAAGAAGAACAGCTTGCTATTCTTTCTACTTTTGTTAGGCTTGGCATCCTTGTTTGGAGTGGCGGAATACTCACGTTGGCGTACATCAAACTTCCACCAGCACTCGGTATACCAGAACAAAAACTAGATCCGACTTTTATCGCCAGCGTCTTCACCGGGGTTTTAGCTACCTTCGGTGTTCAAGCAGGTAAAAAAGTAAGTAGTCTTGGTGGAATTAGTAAAGCAGATGTGGAAAGATTGATTGCAGCAGCAGCACAAACTGCACCTGCACAAACTATTCGTATTGAACAAGCACCTATTAAGTTCACCACAAAAGATGATGAACCACCTGTAAAACCTACCGTATAATCTTATGACCTTCTTTAAATGGACTGCACTAGGAGTTGGTGGTGTTGTTGCCGTAGCACATATCGGTGTTTTGGGACACATCATTAAAGCAACCAAAGTGCCAGAAGCACCAACTATTAATTTTCCTAGGGGTGATTATTCCTCATATAAAATTGAGGCAGATAAAGAAGGTTATGTTATAGAATATAAAGCAAACGATCCTGCTATTCTTGAGTCACAAAAATCTTTATCATTGGATAAAGAAAAGAAAGGATTTTTTGGTCGCGGTGGTCATGAAAATCGTCGTGAGTGGCGCAGAGATCAATTCACTATGGATGGCACTAGAAATCTAGGAGGTGTTGGAGGAGACGGCGAGGGAAAGTTGACTGCGAAAGAAGAAGAGTGTTTAGTGGCGGACGCTGGCGCACGGTCACAAGGTGCGATGGCGGGAAGTAGTATTGCTGCTGGAGTCGGTGTTCCTGCTGTTATTGGCGTCCCATATGTTGGATGGTTGGCTGCTGGATGGGTATCACTTTTGGGTGGTAAAATTGGATCTACGGTTGGTTCTACAGTTGGTAGTGTATTTAATGATTGTTAATGAATTTAATATTGCGTCCTTTAGATAATCCAAATGATCCTGTATGGTCAGTGATCTTTATGGTATTCCTTTCTGTTTGTATGGCAGTTTACGTCATCATATACATATTAGGAGTTGATGAGAGAGAAAAAAATGGGAGTCATGAAACCCCCAAGCAGGAAGAGTTGTTACAACTTCCGAGTGACGGAGATTAATCGTGTTCTTGACGGGGATACTATTGATGTCACCATTGATCTTGGGTTTGATCTATACAAGAAAGAAAGAGTTAGAGTTGCAGGAGTTGATACGCCAGAGAAAAGAACTAGAAACTTAGAGGAGAAAGCTCTTGGAATCGAAGCAACCAACTGGCTCAAAGAAAAACTGGAAGGCACGTTGGCTGGTGATGATGAGTTGTCTGTTAGGACTGAACTTGTTGGTGGTACTGGGAAATATGGCCGTCTTCTGGGTTGGCTTTACATCGGGGATGACGGAGTGTCCCTCAACGAACAAATGATCGAGGAGGGTTATGCTCATGCCTATGACGGAGGAACAAAAAACATGGACCTTGAAGCACTCAGAGAAATCAGAAGGGCACGCGGCACGATGGTGTAGAAGTGCTGTGTGTGGGTCTAGTGTTTTTATCCCAGACTCTGAGTTTGAAGGTGAAAACTGCGAATTAACTTGTGACATTGAGGAAAATTAAAAATGAGAAGAGAAATGTTAGAGGCTCTCAAGGCACTTGCTGTTGGGAACATTAAAAAAGCAAAGATGAACATTGAAGTTTATCTTGTTAATCCAGTTGGTATTGGTGAGCATCCGGATGTATTGGGTGCTATTCAAGATCAGATTGATTTGATTGCAAAGGAAGAAGAACGTTTAGAAGTTATTGAAAAATATTTTAAAGACTAATGATTCCAGAAATCCAAATAGGTAATATTGATATTGGAATTAGGCAAGTTAGTAATTTGTTCATCAATGAAACACCTGATTGGTTAAAGACACCATCACAAGCAATACCAATTTACCCACCCGTGTCTACACAGGTGGGTGTTCCTATTGTTAATATACCTGGTTGTGTTGAGTCTCATAGAGATAGTAGTGAGAATCAAACACTCAAAGATGAAGATAAGGATGGTGTTCGGGTATTTTGTGATGCAGGAACCCCTAGTTATAGTCCATTAGATTATGACCCACGCAGATTAGAGGTAACAACAACATCTCCACCTCCACCACCATATAAACCACCAGAGGCAGAAGAAATTACTCCTCCAAAAGCAAAGACAAATACACCACCACCTCCACCTGCAAAAGCAGAGTGTCCGAGTAGAGCACAAGAATTAAAAAACCCTGTAGGAAAGATCCTAGAGGGTAATAAAAAGATTACTAGGTATGAGACAGTAGGAAAAGAATGTCTCCCTGTATTTGAAAATTTAAATATACCCGATCAAATTGTCCAGAACATACCATCAGCAGGTATGATAACTGTTACTGCTTCTATTGCCGTGGTGGCAACGACCTCGGCACTGCTTGCAAAACCTCTTGCTGATCTTTTGTTAAAAGTGGTGAAACCTGTAACGAAGAAGGTTGTGAAGAAGATTGCTTCCTTACGGGGTAAGAAACCCCCTGTACTTTCTGCAACTGAGAGGAAGGCGGAGCAACGGGACCGGAACCGGGCGATAAAGATCCTACGGTCGGCACTGAAACCGAAGGGATAGAGTGACGATGTTGCTTGACGGTATTAACATTTTGAACTACCACATCTGCACACACTTTAAAATAAGGACTTCTGGGATGAAAAGAAATTCCTTGCTGCATTAACTGACCACAATTTTTAAGTCTCGCAAGTTCAAAATCTAATCTTTTATTAGCAATCAATTGTTGCTGCATTTGGATTTGAGTATCTGCTGCCTGCTTACAACGTTCTTGTAGTCCACCATCGAGTGGGAAAGAGATGGTTGCAGATAAACCAAGACTGGTGCTGTAATTTCTAGTGTCACCAGTTCTTACTGGTTTTTTCCAGAGTTCTGATCCAGGATTATCAGGTACACCATCACCCATCATTTCCATTGTTCTGATAGTCATGTCCTGACCATCTTCATATGCTCTTACCGTCTCACCATCAGAATTTACATAAGTTCTATCGTCATACCAGGATTCCCACGGCCAGTTCTTTACTACCTTTTGAGTTTCTACTAACTGACCTTCAAAGTCTCTGTTATCATACTGAGGTTCCATGTAGTGTGTCTCAAATGGATCCTTCTCATTACGAGCATGAGTAATAAATGGTGTGATATTAGCAGTCGGACCTTGGCAAGCAATACCTCCACCATATTGGTTAGTGATATATGGTCCTTGTAAAACCTGAATAGCTTGGTTCGTAACTGAGCCTGAGCTATTTGCGATTGGATTAGCAGTCGCAGAAACACCTCCCACATCAGCAGCACTGACAGGGGAGGCGATAAGAAGTGATATTACTGAGTAAAGATACTTGTGGTATCTGTGATGCTTGTAACCTCTGTTGTTCTTTGAATCACTGTTTGATTTGTTACACCCGGTCCCATGTAGGTCTGAGTGAACTGGAATGCTGCTCCTGGTTCTGCAATTGTGAAACTCTGTCCATTTAAATCTAGACCAGAGTTGGCGCTTGTTACTTGCCCCTCTGTTCCTCCTAATGGATTCACTATCACTGAGTTTGTCGTTGGGTTGGGACTGAGGGATTGCTCCCCGTTGGTCACGTTTGAACCCGATACTGAATATTGCCATCCTGTTGCATAATCTATAGAGTTAATAGTTTCAGTCACCTTCGATGTTGTCTCTGTGTGACTGGTCATGCTTCCCTGTGTGAAGTTTGGGACCACGGGGACCGCCAGGGCAACGGCAGGAATAAGACTTACTCCCACCGCAGACATCACAATATATATGATTGTCTTTCCAGAAGTCATGATTTCTGACCTCCATTATTTAGTGTAGGACTGAGAGCTCACTAACAAATTGTCCAGTAGCATTTGTACCAGCACCACCAGCCGTCAAAGTAATTGCACCAGTAGTAGCAAGAGTACCAGCAAGAGATCCAGCAACTCCTGCAGTTGTAGATGTAATATTACCAAAGTTTGCTGCATCACCAACAGTGACTGCACTGGTTGGAATCGCATCAGCCTGTGTGTAAGACTGAGAGAAACTAAAAGAGTTTCCTGGGGTGTCTTGGGTAGCAGCAATTGTGCCTGGAGCATAAACTCCACTACTAATTGCACCAGTAGAAATTGTGTTAACTGTTGTTCCGTCAGTAGTATCTACACCGTTGCCTGAAATTGAGAATGTACTGCCAAGTCTCGTGACGTTAGTAGCAGCAGCATCAACAGTTAGTTGAACACTAGAAGATAATTTGTGTGTAAGGGCACCTGCATTTGCTGCTGGTGCTGTCATCAGTAACATTATGAAAGGTAGAAACCGTTTCATAGATAACACCGAGAAGGGTATGTATTCTTATTTAGAACGTCCAATTTTTGAAGTGGCACTTAATGTTCCTCCTTATACCAATAAATGGGTTGACATGGGTGGAAAACCATAGTATTATAAATAAGTCGAGAGGTTAAGGAACCAACACATTCCTTAACAAGTCGTAACACCCTGCAAACCAAGACCTCTAGGGTGTCTAAACACGTCTTTAATACCTGTGTCTAAGGGTGATACAGGAATAGTAAAACCATCATTTCCCTGATGATCTTACTTTTTTTCAGTACAATGGCTAACGCTACACTACAACAAAATCAATCCCAATCAGCATGGAATAGTTTCTGTGATTGGGTCACAAGCACTGACAACCGTCTGTATGTCGGTTGGTTCGGAGTCCTCATGATTCCAACACTGCTTGCTGCTACAATTTGCTTCATCGTTGCATTCGTTGCTGCTCCCCCCGTGGACATCGACGGCATCCGCGAACCAGTTGCTGGTTCACTTATGTATGGAAACAACATCATCTCTGGTGCTGTCGTTCCTTCTTCTAATGCAATTGGTCTACACTTTTACCCCATCTGGGAAGCTGCCTCACTCGATGAGTGGCTCTACAATGGCGGTCCTTTCCAACTAGTAGTCTTCCACTTCCTTATCGGCATCTATGCATATATGGGACGTGAGTGGGAACTCTCTTATCGTTTAGGTATGCGTCCATGGATCTGTGTTGCATACTCTGCACCAGTCGCTGCTGCGAGTGCAGTATTCCTCGTCTATCCTTTCGGTCAAGGTTCTTTCTCTGATGCGATGCCTTTGGGTATCAGTGGTACATTCAACTACATGCTTGTCTTCCAAGCAGAGCACAACATCCTGATGCACCCCTTCCACATGCTGGGAGTCGCAGGTGTCTTCGGTGGTTCACTGTTCAGTGCAATGCACGGTTCTTTGGTTACATCTTCACTCGTCCGTGAGACGACTGAGCAAGAGTCACAGAACTATGGTTACAAGTTCGGTCAAGAAGAAGAGACCTATAACATCGTTGCTGCCCACGGGTACTTCGGTCGTTTGATCTTCCAATACGCATCATTCAACAACTCACGTTCCTTGCACTTCTTCCTTGCTGCATGGCCCGTTGTTGGCATCTGGTTCACCGCACTTGGTGTCTCCACGATGGCGTTCAACCTCAACGGTTTCAACTTCAACCAGTCCATCCTTGATGGTCAGGGTCGTGTGCTCAACACCTGGGCAGACGTATTGAATCGTGCAGGTCTTGGAATGGAAGTTATGCATGAGCGTAACGCACACAACTTCCCACTTGACCTTGCTGCTGCTGAGTCAACTCCTGTTGCACTTACCGCACCCACGGTTGGTTGATTAATCTGTTATAATCAATAAGAAGTGAGGGGTCTTCGGACCCCTTCTTTTTTATTTACAAATGTTAAGTTTTTTTACTTATTATGACTGGTAAACTTGAATGGTTCGCACAAACTTCGGATAAACCATATGATAGGCATCAATACCGACTTGTTTATTCCAACGATCAGAGTAAAGTATTTGATAGTTGGGAACAAGTTCAATCAGAATGGTTTACCACACCAGCACTTTTTAAATCACACATCGAAGTGTTGGATAAAAAACAAAAATCAAAAGGAGGTTTTAAATAGTGACAACATCTACACTAACACAACAACAAAGGGGGTGGTTCGATGTCCTTGATGACTGGCTTAAGCGGGATCGTTTCGTTTTTATTGGTTGGTCTGGACTACTACTTCTTCCCACTGCTTATATGGCAATTGGTGGCTGGCTTACTGGTACAACTTTCGTTACGTCGTGGTACACCCACGGACTGGCAAGTTCCTATCTTGAAGGTGCTAATTTTCTCACAGCGGCTGTGTCAACGCCTGCTGACGCTATGGGTCATTCTCTTCTTCTTCTCTGGGGTCCTGAGGCTCAGGGCGATTTCGTCAGGTGGATCCAACTTGGGGGACTCTGGAATTTTGTGGCACTCCACGGAGCCTTTGCTCTCATTGGTTTCATGCTTCGACAGTTTGAAATTAGTCGTCTCGTAGGAATTAGACCGTACAATGCTATTGCGTTCTCTGGGCCTATCGCTGTTTTTGTCAGTGTGTTTCTCCTCTATCCACTCGGACAGTCCAGTTGGTTCTTTGCACCGTCGTTTGGTGTTGCAGCGATATTTAGGTTCCTACTCTTCCTACAGGGCTTCCATAACTGGACGCTCAACCCATTCCATATGATGGGAGTTGCTGGTATCCTGGGTGGTGCATTGTTATGTGCAATCCACGGAGCAACAGTAGAGAATACACTCTATGAAGATGGAGATAAAGCAAATACTTTCAAGGGTTTCGAACCTACGCAAGAGGAGGAGACTTACTCGATGGTTACTGCGAACCGTTTCTGGTCACAGATCTTCGGTATTGCTTTTAGTAATAAGCGTTGGTTGCATTTCTTCATGCTCTTTGTTCCCGTCATGGGTCTCTGGACAAGTTCTATCGGTATTGTTGGACTCGCTCTTAATCTACGTGCTTACGACTTTGTATCTCAAGAAATTCGTGCAGCAGAAGATCCAGAGTTTGAGACTTTCTATACCAAGAACATTCTTCTGAATGAAGGACTACGTGCATGGTTGGCACCAGTTGATCAACCACATGAATCCTTTGTATTCCCAGAGGAAGTATTGCCAAGAGGCAACGCATTGTGAATCACTATCTAGTTTTTGTATATGGTGTATGCTTTGCTCTCATTGGGGGTGCTGCATTTGCAATGATGTGGGCGAATATCATGTCACTTGATATGAAACCCAAACCAACTAAACCACAACATCCTGAAGCACCAAAAGAAGGTGAAGAATTGATGTATGTGGATTTGAATAGAGAAAAACTAGAGGATTTATACAATGATTAAGTCATTAGGATTTTTATTGCTTCGTTTATCGATAGGCATCATGCTTATCCATCATGGATATGAGAAACTAGAAAACATTGAAAATTTTGCGGATGCATTTGTAAGACCATTACATTTTCCATTCCCAATCTTATCCTCATATTTCGCAGCATTCTCTGAGATTGTGGGGAGTTGGTTGATTATCTTTGGACTTGGCACTCGTCTGGGTGCCCTGGCAATCTTAGGTACCGTTTCTTTTGGAATCTATCACGCCATACTTACAGCAGGATTTAACATCTATCTGCTAGAACTCTTAGTTCTTTATTGGGGAGGTGCAGCATGTATCGTTCTCAATGGTGGTGGTGATTTCTCTCTAGACTACTTAATATTAAGAACACTCAAAAGAACATAAATTTATACTTTAATACAAGGAGGGGCAACCCTCCTTTTTTTATGTTATGATAAGTTATGAACTCAAAACAACTCTAGATGTAAAAATATGATATGATAATAGATATACTAGTTATATAAACAATAATGAAATTTATTCGTGTACTAATACTTACTACGATCGCAGCACTGGTTATCTTTCTACCTAAGAGTGCATATGCATTAGATATTACAATGGGTTCAAATGGGAACTTGATTTTTGAACCTTCTGATGTTACAATCAGTCCAGGAGAAACAATTCACTTCGTGAATGGTATGCTCCCTCCCCACAATATTATTGTTGAGGGTCATGCTGATCTTTCTAGAGAATCACTGATGTTTAATCCTGGAGAATCCCAAGATATTCTTTTTGCGGATGCTGGAGATTATAACTTCTTCTGTGGTCCTCATCAAGGAGCAGGAATGACCGGAGTTATCCACGTTGAATAATGAAGTATACCCACAATTACATGAAGATTTTTCTTGACACTGCTGACACAGAAATTATTAATGAACATTTTAAAACGGGACTGATAGATGGTGTCACTACCAATCCTACTTTGATTATGAAGAGTGGTAGAAATCCTGAAGAGGTCTACCAGGAAATCAAAGATATTGGTATCACTGATATTAGTATGGAAGTGGTTGGTGATGAAGGTGAAATGTATACTAGTGGAGTCTTACTATCTGAAAAGTTTGGTAGTGTATGCACTGTTAAAGTTCCTTGCACTCGCGAGGGTTTAAAAGTCTGTAAGGCACTTAGTGATGTAGGCATTAGAGTCAACGTCACACTCATCTTCTGTGCCTCTCAGGCAGTTCTAGCAGCAAAGGCGGGGGCAACATACGTCTCTCCCTTCGTAGGACGATTAGACGACCAATCAGTAGCAGGTCTGGAGGTTGTTAGATCTATCTCAGAACTGTATCGCATCCATGGAGTCAGGACTCAGGTTCTGTCTGCATCTATCCGTAACGTTCAACGTGCTATTAGGTCATGGTATAATGGTGCTCAGATTTGCACTATGCCACCTAAAGTGTTTGACCAAATGTATGACCACATCCTTACTGATAAAGGTTTGGAAATTTTTGATAACGATTGGAAACAGGTACAACAATGACATTTACAGTATATTCAAAGGACGGATGTCCTTATTGCACAAAGGTCCAGCAGGTATTAGAGCTTGCAGAAGTTAAGCATGTGATATATAAACTTAACAGGGACTATACCCGTGAAGAATTCTATGGTAAGTTTGGACGAGGTTCTACCTTCCCAAGAGTTGTCAAAGATGATGAACTTATTGGTGGATGTATGGAAACCGTTAAGTATCTAAGGGAACAAAAACTGGTCTAATGGAACAAAACCTCATCGACATCTATGATCTTATTGAACATGCTATTGACAATGCCTTTGAGGGGAGAATGAATCTAAAATTCTATGATTATCTAAAAGATAATAAAACTAAGAAACATGAGATAGATCATTTCATTGAAAGTAGCACTGCTGCTGAAATCAGTGAACTCACTATGGACCTTGATGAATATCTTGCTGGTGGTTCTGATAATGAACATAAACAACTTCGTGAAGGATATGGACACATTCCTAAACCACAAGCAAGAAAAATCAAAACATATTTGTACGGTATTTTAGAAGATGCATGGAGGTATAGTCGTGACAGAAGACCTGGACGAAGAAAAAAGCAATCTAAATAAAACAGATCCTCACATAAATCGTGGGGTAGAGTTGCTATTACGCAACAGGAGGGCAAGACCAAATCCACCAAAGACTTTTCAAGTAAAGTTTGGTAATATGGTTACTCTCTTCCGACGAGAGATTGTATTTCATTTGAACTTTTACTTGGACATTAGAAAGAAATAATTCTCTGGAGTAAAAACATGTTAGCAGTAACACTTACGATTGGAACCCTTGTTTCAATCATGTTCTTTTTTGTAGGAGGTGTGGTAGGATGGTTAGCAAGAGAGAATACATGGGTAAATCAACCAATTTATACGCATCCAGAGATGTTTGATGAAAATGGAAATGTATTACCCGACGAAATTTTAGCAGTACGATTTGAAAATGGCTATGACGAACTCGACACCGAAGAAGACGACAACTAGAAAACCAAGGAAACCCAGAGCAACAACCAAAAAACAGTTTACAGTTAAGGCAGAGCCAGAAACTTTGCCATCAAACCCCTTTGTTTTTGAAGTTCTTGAATTTGTTAGTAAGCAAAGAAGTAAAGTGAAGAAGGTTGATGCTCTTAGAACCTATGATCACATTTCTTTGAAGTCTATCTTTATTTGGAACTTCGATGAAAGTGTAATCTCTATGCTTCCTGAGGGAGAAGTTCCTTATGGAGATTCAGACGATCAATCTGTATACTCTGGAACTCTCTCAGAAAATATTGCAAAAGAAGCAAAGGGTGGTGAGTCTGCTACTGGTCAAGACTTGGATGGTAGAGGTAAAACTTCCTTAAGACGGGAGTATCAAAATCTCTACCACTTTGTAAAGGGTGGCAATGATAGTTTATCTTCTATTCGTAGAGAAACTATGTTTATCAATATGCTTCGTGGTCTTCATCCTAGAGAAGCAGAAGTTTTAATTCTTGTAAAAGACAAACGTCTTAATGAAAAATATAATATCAATTTAGATATCGTAAAAGAAGCTTATCCAGAAATTAATTGGGGAGGTCGTTCCTGATGACGAATCAACTAGAAGAACGTCCCAAAAAAACAGAGGAGAAAGAAATGTCCAATTATGAGTCAGAGGAAACAAAAATCAATCCATCTGATTATGATTGTCAAATTCTTCTTGAGAAAACGACACATGAAGCAGCAAACGATAAGTCTTTTCCAACGGATGCAAGACTTATCTGGTACATTGCTGATGGTGTGAAGTGTATGGATCTCACTCGATGTAATAAAGTATCAAAGATGTTTGATATGTATTACGATCGATATGGAAAAGGATCAGTTCAAAGAATTGATTTTGGATATGGATCCATCAACCCAAAACTTTGGGGCAATAAACCAAAGAAAGAGAAGGAGAAGAAGAGGAAATGAAACCCAGTGAAGAAGATTTAAAAAAGGCGGTTGATATTTTAATCCGTCAAGAAATTCAAGATAGTATTAATGACTATGTTGATTCAAAAGAGGAGACCCAACAAGGTGGTCTTGGTTTTATTGAAGAAGACGAATTGAAGTTGAGTGTCTCTCAAAAAGAGATTGAAAAAATTATCAAACAATATAAAAAATTGAAGAAGAATGAAAGATCCAATCTGTCTCATATCAAAAAGTTAGGAGACAGTTGACATCTTTATTAAATAGAACTATGATCATTAGCATGTATTATCCTCATCATGTATAAACCATACTCACCTGAGTGGACTCGCAAAAGGTATCTAACTGAAGCACTAGATCAATACTTTAATAATTATATTGATGTTGATATCATTTATGCAGACCTTATGGATATTCTTCAAGAAAGATCCGGAGATGCTTATGCTGAGTTTCAAAAAACTACAGACTTAGAATCTAAACTTCGAAAGAAATAAAATGCTCTCTACCCGATACAGACTCAGATTAGAGTCTATTTGTCAAAAGATTGCCAACAAAGAACAAGTAGATTTAGGAGATATGATATGGGCAGAGAAACTAGCTAAGTCACATACGACTGCTAGAGATTGGTTACAGAAGGCACGAAGGCAAGCATCGCAAGATATTGAGGAAGGTAGTACCGACGATTTTCTGAATAGGATGGGTTTAGGGGACCCCGATCCATCCAATCATAAAACGGGGTTCAGTAGTGCTGATGATATTAAAGATTGGTTCCAAAGAGATAAACCTGATGATTGGAGGCAACGTGACTAAATTTGACCACAAGTTTGAATATCAGTGGGGTGGTGTGGATACACCTTTCACTAAAATGAAACGGTGGGCAAAGAAACAAAATCCAATTGTTCAGCACCTTGCTCTAGGATTTATTGAATGGTTATGGCAAAAGTGGGTTGCAGGTAGGGTAGATATGGAAATATCGTCTGTAGATAAACAGGCGGAAGAAATTAAGAAACAATGGTCTGAGGAAGACCCAAAACCAACAATTATATCTGAACCCTCTGAAGTGGAAGGTCTAGATAATATAAGCATTTCTTGGAGGAAGCGTGACTAATTATGTCTGTGTTCAGACAGGGGATCCCATTTTCAAGATGATGAGGTATCATTGGGTGCATAAGTCTGAGAAGGATCCTGTGCAATTTGTAAAAAATCTCAACCCTAATGAGGTAGTTCTTTGAAGAAACTATTCATAGTTGATATTGGTAATGAAGAATGTGTAACTCATGATGGATACATTCAGATTGGTATCTTCAATCATTCCATAGAGAAGCATCTTGAATTAAATCACATGATTGACTGGCAGATAACTTATTGGATGCCCGATGTTTGGATGAATAGATATAAGAGAGTATCATTCCAAAAAACTGAAAAGAAAAATGAAGGTTCACCCAGAACCGATAATGCAGAAGATAGTCGTCCAAGAGACTTTCCAGATCAAGCAACTTTAAGATTAGAAAGAACCCTATAATAGGAGGGGAGCATAGTGCAAGCAGTAATTTACAGTAACGGTAGTCAAGAGTGTGAAAGAGCTGGTATGCTCTTGAAGAGTATTCACGAAGATTTCCATGAATACTTCTTGGATGAAGATTTTACAGGTAAACAGTTTCATGCAGAGTTTGGTGAAGAAGCTCAGTACCCACAGATTGCTATTGGACTCAAGCATCGTGGAGACCTAAAGGAAACCTTGCATTATTTGAATAACCATAATTATGAATGTTCGTGTTGATACGAAAACACTTGACTAAATAATGTATGAGGTCTATAATAGACCTGTCGTTCATCTCATGATAATGACATGATTTTTCTATTAGCATCAACTATCTTTGCTTCTCATTCAAATCACTTGGCAGAACCATACAACTGGCACATGTCTTGTGAAAGGTGGCAAATAAGATCTTTAGAGATTCAACAAGATAAAAATTTGGATTACGATTCCAAAAAATTCTTGGTTAGATATCTAAAGAGTAAAGTTGATGGTGAGTGTTATGGCATTATGTGAGACGCAAGTAAGTCGCGGAACGGAGCCGTTCATCCCATGATTGAATTACTTTTATATTCATCACTCACATGTGCTCAAGCCGATTCAATTATGTTTCGGATGAGAACACATGAGAATATTCCTCCCGAATATAAGGTGGAATTGATTGAGGTTATGAAGGAGTCACATCCTGATTGTTATTGGGAGTATTGGGACGCAAACGACTGAAGGAACGGGAAAAAACGGATCCATCGAAAGATGAGAAGGTTAATTTTCACCCAACTTCAGGAGTAAACAAATGAACACACTCAATCTAATCAAGCAGCAGATCAACAAAGCATCTGCACTTCACAACGCACAGATTACCCACACCTCATATCGTGGTGTTGAGTATTCCACTCGTTGTGTAGAAAGCAAGGTTCCACATGGCACCTTCTGCTATCGTGGACGCACTTATACTAAGTGATTGTCAAATCAATTGAATAGTGTTAATATGGGAGGGAAACCTCCCATTTTTTATGGAAAGAGATAAACTAAAACTGATAGTAAGAAATCTCAAACTTCTTGTTGAGTCTTTAGAAGCAGAGGTATATTCTAATACTGATGCATATACTTCAAAGCAAGAAAATTTTGATGATCCTGCTGCCAATTACATTTTAGATTACGACGAAGTTTTTGAGGATGATGATGGATAAGATAGATACACAAGGTATGAGTATTCCTAGTGGTGGTAAAACATCATCAAAGAAATCCTATCCACCATTGGTGATACCAAAAAGAAATGTATTTACTGATTTGGAAAGACAAGAACTAAAAGACATTATTAACGAGACACTTGATGAAAGAGAACAACGTAAAATTAGTCAGCGTAACTCCTGATGCTGAGAAGCACATGGCATACTGTGCCCGTGTATCTAATCCCAACAACCAGGAGAATGAAAAGTTCTCTGGTCTCCTGAAATATTGTGTGAAGCATCAGCACTGGAGTATCTTTGAGCAGGCATATATGACCTTGGAGTTGAATACCACTAGAGGAATCGCAGCTCAAGTGCTTCGTCACAGGTCATTTACTTATCAAGAATTTTCACAACGTTATGCTGATTCTTCCCTACTCGCGGAGACGATCCCTCTACCTGAACTACGCAGACAAGACACCAAGAATCGTCAGAATTCTATTGATGACATTAACCCGTTTACAAGGCAGAAGTTTGAAATGTTGATGCAACAACATTTTGTACAAGGAATGGATCTCTATCAGAGAATGCTTGATGAGGGTATTGCAAAGGAGTGTGCTCGTTTTGTGCTTCCTTTGGCATGTCCTACAAAAATCTACATGACAGGCTCAGTTCGTTCATGGATCCATTACATCGATTTGCGTTCTGCAAATGGTACACAGAAGGAACATATGGATCTTGCACTAGGTGCAAAAGAAATCTTCTGTGAACAATTCCCTGCTGTTGCAGAAGCAATGGAATGGAATTCATAAATATTTACACCAACAATTGATCTATGCCAACATACCCCGTTATTAATTTAGAAACAAAAGAGAAGAAGACACTCAGTATGACCATGAAGGCATACTCGGAGTGGAAAGAAGAGAACCCAGGATGGGATAAAGATTGGTCAGAAGGATGTGCAGGTCAGTCTACTGAGTTTAAGTGGACTGGTGAAGCAAAATCCAATGGATGGAATGAGATTTTAGATCGTTCGTCCAGACAACCAGGTGCTACTGTCCGCAAAAACCGTTACTACGGTTAATTCTTTTAATCTTTTATAGTGTATGCCAGCAAAAAGAAAGACTCAAACTCCAGTCCCATTTGGGATGTCCAATAGACAAATGAAAAGAAAAAAACCAATCAACTCAGACTTAATGAGGAAGATTGAACCCCTGACAGAAAATCAGGAGGAACTCTTCCGTTGCTATAAGAATGATCAGAACCTGGTAGCATATGGTGCAGCAGGAACAGGTAAGACTTTTATTACCCTCTACAATGCTCTTAAAGATGTTCTTGATGAAAAGACACCTTATGATAAAATCTACCTTGTCAGGTCTCTTGTAGCGACCAGAGAGATTGGTTTCCTACCCGGAGATCATGAAGATAAGTCTTCACTTTACCAGATTCCATATAAGAATATGGTAAAGTATATGTTTGAGATGCCAACAGATTCTGACTTTGAGATGCTCTATGCAAATCTTAAAACACAAGGAACTGTTTCATTCTGGTCTACTTCTTTTATTCGTGGGACTACACTTGATAATGCAATCATTATTGTTGATGAATTTCAAAACTTGAATTTTCACGAACTTGATAGTATCATTACAAGGATTGGACAAGAATCTAAAATCATGTTCTGTGGTGATGCTACTCAATCTGATCTCATTAAATCTGCAGAGAAGAATGGCATTGCAGACTTCATGAGAATTCTTAGAACAATGCCATCCATGGATATTATTGAGTTTGGCGTTGAAGATATTGTTCGTTCAGGACTGTGTAAAGAATACTTACTTGCAAAAATGGATCTTAATCTATGACATTTATTCATCATAATTTTCTAGGTGACCTTGAATTAAATAAGAAAGAAACAACTGGCATCCGTCTCTATAACTTACCTAATGGAGACTGGGTGCCTTCTATTACGTCTGTAACTTCTTTTTATAATAGACAAATCTTTGTTAAGTGGCGTAAACGAGTTGGTATTGAAGAAGCTAATCGTATTACAAAGAAAGCAACTACCCGCGGTACTGACTTCCACGAAGCAGTTGAAGTATACATGAGAAACAATGAAATAAATTGGGATGACTTTCGTCCTCTTACACAGTTCATGTTTCATCATGCCAAACCATACTTAGATAAGATAAATAACATACATGCTATCGAAAGGACTCTGTACTCTGAGTATCTTGGATTGGCTGGTAGGGTAGACTGTATTGGTGAATATGAGGGAGAGTTAGCAGTCATTGACTTTAAGACTTCTGAAAAAATTAAACCAGAAGCATGGTTAGAAAACTATTTCGTTCAAGAAACTTTTTATGCTGCTGCTTACTATGAACTGACTGGTATCCCCGTCAAAAAACTTATCACTATCATGGTTACTCCTGGTGGTGATGTGAAGGTGTTTGACAAAAGGAATAAAGGGGATTATATTAAACTTCTAGTTCGTTATATTAAAGAATTTGTACATCACAATACTGGGTCAGAGAATGGGGAATGAACTAGAAAAAGCACTAGAGAATAAGTTTTTCTGTCCCTCTCGTTTTGCACAAGAGATTGAGACTCTTGTTCTTAATAATAAGAAAATGAGTTACATTGATGCTATCATTCACTTCTGTGAGCAAAATAGTATTGATTTGGAGTCAGTTCCAAAACTGATTCCTAAACCATTAAAAGAAAAAATTAAATGTGAAGCTCAGGAACTTAATTTTCTTAAGAGAAGTTCCCGTGCTAAACTGCCCATTTAAATCTATTTTCTGGTAAAAATTTTTCCGGCAAAAAATCCCTTTATTACTTTTTTGATGATGCCGTTCGACGCATATAAGCAATATCTTTCTTTGAAGAACCACTTCACGAAAGAGAAATATGACTACCATAAGTATTGTGGAAAGAGTCGTGCTACAGTCCAGTCTTTTTATAAACGTAAAGATCGTTTCTGGTTTGAGAAATTAGCACGAAACAAAGATGATAAAGAAGTAATTGAGTTTTTTATATCTAACTTCATCACATGTACTGATCCAAGTAAACTTTGGATAGGAGAAATGATAAGAGAGGGTGAGGGTAGATATACTTCATGGAAGAAGAGAACTCAGTCACTATCATATCTTTTTAAAGAAGAAGTAGAATCGATTTTTTCAGATGATAACTTTGATGCCATGTTCTCTATGGATGAATCTACACATCCAAAAATTTTAAAAGAATATTTGAAAGATAATATATCAATTGAAACCTTTGTAATCCTTGACAGGATTCTAGGTTTTTCAAAGGATTGGAATAATAAATTATCCGATCCAGTGTGGGAAACCGTCAGTATGAGAATGAAGAAGTATTCACCATTCCTAAATATTGAGGTATCTCGTTATAAAAAAATTCTTAAACAGGTTGTATTAAAGTAATGAGTTTTTTCGATTCTGATGTAGTCCGTGCAGAAATGACGGAAATAAGTGAGTTGCAGGAAGATGTTTATCGTAACGTCTTTAACTTCCCCTCTATGAATAAAGAGGAAAAAAAGTTTCATGTTAGTATGATGGAAAAACTTCTTGATAAACAAAGAGTTCTTTATACTCGATTAAGTTTATCTGATGATCCTGAAGCAAAGATGATGAAGGATCGTATTATCGAATCTGCAACTATGATGGGTCTTCCACCCAATGCTGATATGAGCACTATTTTTAGTAACATGTCAAAAATGCTTAAAGTGATGCAGAATCAGATTGACAATATTGATTCTGACCTGTAGAATAAAGAGGTACACACAAGCCAAATCTAAAAAAATCCGAGGTAATCCGAATGTCATTCGCAAATCTTAAGAAGCAATCTTCGCTTGGTTCTTTGACTTCTAAACTGGTCAAAGAAGTTGAGAAGATGAACAATACTAGTGGCGGTGGAGATGACCGTCTCTGGAAACCTGAAATGGATAAGACCGGTAATGGTTATGCCGTAATCCGTTTCTTACCCGCACCAGATGGAGAAGATCTCCCATGGGCAAAGATGTACTCCCATGCCTTCCAAGGTCCTGGTGGTTGGTATATCGAAAACTCTCTGACCACTTTGGGTCAGAAAGATCCTGTATCTGAGCACAATCGTGAATTGTGGAACAGTGGTCTGGATTCTGATAAGGATACTGTTCGTAAGCAGAAACGCAAACTGTCCTACTATGCCAACATTTATGTGGTACAGGACAAAGCAAATCCTCAGAATGAGGGTCGTGTCTTCTTGTATAAGTTTGGTAAGAAGATCTTTGATAAGGTCATGGAAGCAATGCAACCTGAGTATGAAGATGAAACTGCAATCAATCCTTTTGATTTCTGGGCAGGTGCTAACTTCAAACTGAAACTGAAGAAGGTTGCAGGTTATTGGAACTATGACTCTTCAGAATTCGCAGCATCTACTCCTTTGCTTGATGATGACGATGCTCTGGAAGCATTGTGGAAGAATCAGTATTCACTGACTGCTCTGACTGCTGCTGACCAGTTCAAGTCCTATGATCAACTACAGAATCGTCTGAAGATGGTTCTGGGTCAGAAGTCTGCACCACAACGTTATGATGAAGAGACTTCAAACGAGGAGGATGATCGTGGATCTTTCACTCCTGAGTTCAAGTCCCGTCGTCCTGAACCAACTGCTGACTTCAATGCACCAGACATCACTCCCACTAAATCGAAAGATGAAGACGAGGATGATGCCCTGTCCTACTTCCAGAAACTTGCTGAGGAGTGATGAGGTATAATCAACTGTGCTTGACTCTTTTGGTCGTCGCAGCTTATGCTAATTTATTGGTAAAGTAATCAACTATAAAGTCTGATATTATCACCCGTTTTTAAGGTTCTAGTCTTATACTGACTGGAACCTTTTTTGTATGTCATGAGAATTTCAAGATCATCCAGTACAATCTGAGTATACCTTGGTTTTAATAAGAAAATATTTCTTCTATCTGTTTGTAGTTGATCTTCATACTGATAGTTTGTTACTTCTTTGACTGGTCTTGATGTTGTATATCCACCATTGTCAAGGTATGTAATACTATAATCTGATGAAACCTTAAGACCTGGTGTAACCATTACGACACCTAGACTGTTCTTAGTTTCTACAGTTTCATAATGATGTGCTGCATTTATATCTTCATAAGTTCCATACTTTTCTAGTAAAAATGCATCAAATCCACTTTGTGTGAGTGGCCATTCTGTTTGAACACTTTGAATATTATTACAAACTAAAACTAACCAATCAAAATTAGAATTTCCATAAAACTCAGAGGCAACATTATCAGGACGATCATCTCCTTTAATCTGATATTTTGAAAACACAGAAAGATCTTGGAAGATGTCTTCTCTAAGTTGACCTCTCTTAAATAAATTTTTTACAGGAATATAATCTGATATATTAGCATCTGGAAGTCTACTAACATATTCAAAATTTGGAACTCTGCTAAAGTAGTTTGACATTTTTAGAATCCTATTGCGTTGTCTGCAAATTGATCATAATCTTCGTAGAATACTGGCTCAAGTTCTTTCATTGTCATTGATATTGTATATGATGTCATAACTCCATTTTCATATGTAGAGTAGTTTCCATCTGGAGTATAGTCAACATCAAATGCTGTCATTGCACATTCTTTCATTCTTCCAATAAAGTTATGTTCACCTGATCCACCTGGTCCTCTATAAAGGTAGTGTACTTGAAAAGTGTTTGGTGCTTGTAAGAATAAGTTTGCAGATTCTCCACCACTTCCACCACCTTTTTGTGGTGCCATATTTTGTTTGAAGAATCTAATAATTCTAATTATTTCTTCTGCTTCGTCTGCACCTCTTGCAGACATTCTAAACTGAAAAGAGAATGGTCTCAGTGTTGGTTTTTGGAAAAGAAGTTCGAGGTTAGGATTGACGACTTTACCTTCTGTTCTTGCTAAGATATTTTTGACTCCTACTGCCGAGGATACGACAGCAGATCCAATCCCGTCTTGAAATGCTGCTGTATCTTTTTGTATTTGTTTTGCTACTTCACCTATTTGATCAGTCTTGCCTCTCTTGACAAGATCTAGTGCTGATTTTGCCATCATTGCTTCTAATGGATTCATTGTATCTTCACCCCAACCAGCAGAATTCTGATCTTTGATACCAGACTGAATGGGAAGAGTTACTGTTCCCTTGCTCCTACTACCTCCACCACCAGAAGTAACTCTAGGTCTTCCCGAAAAACTAAATCCTGATATCTCTTTTACTGCATATGAGAGTGCAGTAAATTGTATTACATCTTGATTTGCTGCTATGTTTGCAGGATATGTCATGGATTCAAATTTTCTAGTATTATTACCTTGAGTTGTTGTGGTTGTAGTCTGAGAGTCCCCTGTTGATGGTTGTGTTGCAGTATTACCAGAACCACCAGATGCTTTATCAATTACCTCAGGAGTAACTGGATCGATGTTACTTTCCAATGCTTTATCAGTAGCTTGTTTAGTTTGCTGATTTATTGAATTATTTAATGGAGAATTTGTACTTTGTAGTTCTCGTCTTTCACTTGCACTAGCATTTGTTGTAACCGTTGTTGTTTTAGTAGGAGGGCTACCACTAACGATTGTCTCTGAAATTTTTACATCATTATTTCCTTGAGCATCAGATCTATATGTTTCTCTCTTTAGCCCACCATTAGCAAGCGTAGTGACTTGAGTTCTGTAAAAAGATGTTTTTCTATTACGGACACTTGTTCCCGTTACTACGGTTGCTACGTCGCTATATGCGGATGCCATTAGATATGGTTCTTTTTTACTTATTTAGCACTATCTTTTCATAATCTAGTGATAGTAAGTCATCAAGTTCATCTTGCTGAACGATATAAACTTGAGTTCCCAGTTCTGCCCAAGTATATTGTCTGTAATCTCTGAGATGAAAGTTAATTCCACGAAACCCCCACGGAAATATATCACTCACTGCAACTAGTGGGTGTTGGTCATACCTTATGTTAGGTGTCTTTGCAAAGTATTTGAAGGTGCAGATGTTCCCTTCTTCAGGTATGGGTGTTACAGTGTCATTTAGTGCATACATTATAAGTTCCATTCTCTCTCCAAGATCTTTCTCAGATTTAAAGTCTTGAATATTGGATTCGATACGGTTCATTTGATTCCGAGTTCGTCCTCTGTAATTACTTTGAATTGAATTCGTCTGTCTTCACAGAACTCAACTGCTGCTTTCCACTTTGCTTGATTAACTGCAAAGGTCTTACACTCATAAATGTATGACTTAGTAACTCTTGATTTCTTTTTGGGTGCTATTGTCTGTCTTTTTGGTTTCACCTCAACAACATAAGTCTTGATATGACCTGTGTTCTCTTTTACCTTGATGATAAAGTCTGGAAAATATTTGTGGACTCTTCTATCAACTGGTGAAATATATGGAATCCAAAACTCCTCACTTCCCCACTCAAGAATGTTCTCATTTAGATCACAGTAACGACAAAACTTTCTTTCCCAACTACTACGACAGATAATATTCTCTGCGTTTCCTTTATATTTCCTCGGGAAGGAAGGTTTGTATTTACTTTTTATACTTTCTCCCATACATAGTATATAAGGTAAAAACTATTTATAAATGCCTAACAGAAAATCACTAAGTGATATAAGAGCAACAATACTGAGACCTGCGATGACCTCGCAGTTCTACATGCAGATTGACTTTCCTGAAGCAGTTAGAAATTATATTAAAGCAAGGACTAAAGTTATTGCAGATCCTCAGGGTGGAGTTCTCAGTGGTGGATTAAATCTTGCATGTTCTGAAGCATCTCTCCCAGGTTCTTCTTTAGCAACTTTAGAACTTACCAGTGATCATACTGGTGTAACTGAGAGACATGTGCATAGAAGAATGTTTGATGATAGAATTGATTTAACATTCTATGTTGATGCTCAAAAGTATCTTCCAATTAGAGTATTTGAATACTGGAAAGAATATATTACTGGAGGAAGTCAGAGCACTGATCTGGAATCTAACAGTCATTATTATAGAATGAATTATCCTGAGAACTATATGTTGGTTAAGGGTTTCAAAATTATAAAGTTTGAAAGAGATTTTGATGGATCATTTAAAGGAAATAATGGTGTTGTGAACCCAACTTCTAATGGAATTACATATAATTTTGTAAATGCATTTCCAATAGCAGTTGCATCTATGCCAGTGACTTATGATGCATCTTCACTTTTAAAATGCACAGTATCAATGTCATACATCAGATACTATATAACTGATGGTATAGGAGATGTCTCAAATAACACTCAAACAACTGCTGATGATCCAGCAGATACCAATAACCAAACAACTCCACCATCTCTCCAAAGTTTACTGAATATTGCGAACTCTATTTTTACTTAATTTAGAAAACCACAATAAATAATCACACTGAAACACATCTATAGGTCATTATGCCATTACCAAAAATTGTTGCCCCAACTTATGAACTTGAGTTGCCATCGACAGGACAAGAAATTAAATATAGACCTTTTCTAGTAAAAGAAGAGAAGGTTCTTGTGATTGCATTAGAAAGTGAGGATACAAAACAGATTACTAATGCGATTAAAACAGTTATTAAAAACTGTATTAGCACTAAAGGAATTAAAGTAGAGACTCTTCCTACATTTGATATTGAGTATCTGTTTCTTAATATTCGTGGCAAGTCTGTTGGAGAAACTGTTGAGGTTAATATCATTTGTCCAGATGATGAAGAGACTCAAGTCCCTGTGACGATTGATCTTGATGAGATCAAAGTGAAGAAGAATGATGATCATACCAATCAAGTCCAGGTTGATGATACCATTACCATGGTGATGAAGTATCCTTCTTTGGATCAATTTATCAAGAGTAACTTTGATTTCAAAGATCAAAATGCTATGGATCAGTCATTTGAACTGATTGCGTCTTGTATTGAATCTATCTGTACTGAGGAAGAAGTATGGGCAACTGCGGATTGTACTAAGAAAGAAGTGACTGAATTCCTTGAGTCTATGAACTCATCACAGTTCAAGGGTATTGAAGCATTCTTTGAGACAATGCCAAAACTTTCTCATACTATTTCTGTCACGAATCCTAATACTAAAGTTAAGAGTGAAGTTGTACTTGAGGGGCTTTCAAGTTTTTTCGCATAGCCCTCATACATATGAGTCTAGAGGGTTATTATCGTCTTAATTTTTCGTTGATGCAGTACCATAAATACTCACTAACAGAGATTGAAAATATGCTTCCGTGGGAACGGGACATCTATGTGGCATTATTACAACAACATCTTGAAGAAGAGAAGTTAAAGCATCAACAGAAGCATGGCATCTAGGACTACTACAGATCCAATAGAAATACTAATTGATTTGGGAATGGACCTAGGTGACTTCTCCGATCAGGATTATCTTGGTGCTTTGATGGAGGCGATTGCCACTATTGAATTTAAAACAAAAGGTAAGGGTGATGCAAGAAGTGCTGCTCTTAGAAAAGAAGTTATTAAAATAAGAAAGGGAAAGAGAAAACCACAAGCAAAGAAGACAAAGATATCTACAGATAGTTTTAAAAAGAGAGGTGCAAGCACTGCTAGTTTAGGTCAAAGAACACTACCATCTACAAACATAAAACCAAAGACTTCAATCATACCATATGCAAAACCTGATGAGGTTGATGAAGAAGAGGAAGGTGGTAAAAAGAAAAAAGCAAGAACAAGAAAAACAGATAAGGAACAAAAACTACTTGAAAAGATTGCAAAAAGTGTTAGTAATATCACTAACATTCTGAAAGATCAATATGGATTGAAGAAAAAGAAAGCATCTAATGATGCAAAAAAAGCAGAGGCAGAGCAAAGAAAACTTAAAGAAAGTGGATTAGAAAAGAGATTTAAAGGATTATCAAAAGTAGCAGAGAAAGTTATTGCTCCTGTTAAGAGTGTCATTGATAGAATTCTTGACTTCTTTCTTAAGATAATTGTCGGAAGATTCCTTGTTAAGTTCATTGGTTGGTTTGGTGATCCAAAAAATGCAAAGAAAGTTGATTCGGTTGTTAGATTTTTAGTAGATCATGGACCTAAACTTCTGGCAGCATTCTTGTTGTTTGGCACGGGCATTGGTAGATTTGCTGTTAGATTATCTGCCCTTTTAATAAAAGGTGCTCTGAGATTAGGTGCAGCAGCTGCTAAGTTTGCACTTAGATTTGCTATGAGAAACCCTGCTGCTGCAGCAATAACTGCGATAGTAGGTGGTGCTGCTCTTGGTGCTGTTTCACAGGCAAATACTCAGTCAAATGATCCAGATGCACCTGAGGGAAGAACTCAACTTGAAGACACCATGGATTATGGTGGTGTCACTGGAGACCCCATGGCTGGTGCATTCCAATATGGTGGCACAATACCTTACTATAATGATGGTGGAGGAGTTGGTTCTGGTAAGATAACAACAAACAGTGGATCTGATATCACAGGTGCTGGTCCTGATACTCAGTTGATTGCAGCACAACCTGGAGAAGTTGTAATTAATAAAAGAACGGTTGATGCTGTTGGTGCAGATCATTTCTTAGGACTTAATCAACAGTATGGTGGTCCTGGTGCAAATAAACCAAAGATGACAGAGGTTCAAGCTGCCTCTGGTGGTGGGTTTGTTCTTCCTACTTTTTCTACTGGTGGTTATGTTAGTGGCACAGATACTGGAAAAAGAGGAACACCTGATCCAAAGAAAGAAGAAAGTTCTGGTGGTGCAGGTCCTAGTATGGGATATAGACTAGGACAAATAAATCCCATGGTGGATTTATCTGCCATGGAAAAAGTGGCTGAAAAGGTTTATGATAAAGAACGAAGAAGAGGACAAGGTGGTAGACTAGTAGGTAGCACCACACAAAGAGCAGGTGAGGGAACAAAGATTTATAAGGATGGTCATCTAGTTACATCATATGACAAGTATGGAAGAAAGAAAGAGTATGGAAAACCTGAAGGATTCATGCGTGCTCTTGCTGGGGCTGGTGATCTGTTAACTGGAAACTTGTTCGATTTTGATAGAAGAAATGAAAAAAATGTTGGAATCTCTGAGAGTAGAATAGTAACAAAAGAATTTAAAGGTGGTAGAGACTTTACTGATGATACAACAACCAGTAAAATCATGTCTGCTATTTCTCGTTCTGATCTTATTAAATATCAGGATCAGATATTAAAGCAGTTGCCAAGAGGAAATACTATTGAGAATGTAATAAGTGGTGATATCTTTAGAGGTGTAGGTCAAGGTGGTAGAGAATTGGGTAGCACCACAAGAAGAGGTGGAAGTAATATCACTCCAGAAAAACTTGCAAGAATTCTAGCGAC
>VMHT01019266.1_pt1 | contig 27390 bp, 18 predicted proteins | sample 4693611 | NCBI WGS metagenome assembly VMHT01 (sample SAMN12280063, study PRJNA550983) | marine metagenome | isolation source: seawater sampled from same location over 5 years 0.02-0.2 micron viral filtrate | place: USA: collected off the coast of southern California halfway between the port... ...
ACCTTCGTCCATCGCGATAGGAGCAATCAGTTCTACTACGAACTTCAGGTTGTCGCCTGGCATTACCATTTCTACGCCTTCTGGCAGCTCTACAGCACCAGTTACGTCAGTTGTACGGAAGTAGAACTGTGGACGGTAACCTTTAAAGAATGGCGTGTGACGGCCACCTTCGTCTTTGCCAAGTACGTATACTTCAGCTTCAAACTTAGTGTGAGGAGTGATTGAACCTGGCTTAGCAAGTACCTGACCACGCTCAACTTCGTCACGCTTAGTACCACGCAGAAGAACACCAACGTTCTCACCCGCACGGCCTTCGTCAAGAAGCTTACGGAACATCTCAACGCCGGTACAAGTTGTCTTGGTAGTGTCTTTCATACCAACGATTTCAACTTCTTCACCAACTTTTACGATGCCTTGCTCAACACGACCGGTTACAACAGTACCACGGCCTGAGATTGAGAATACGTCTTCGATAGGCAGAATGAACGGCTTATCAATGGCACGCTCTGGGTCAGGAATGTAAGAATCCAGGGCTTCACCCAGCTCTACGATTTTCTTTTCCCACTCTGCTTCGCCTTCCAGCGCTTTCAGAGCAGAACCCTGAATTACTGGCAGGTCATCACCTGGGAATTCGTATTCGTTAAGCAGTTCACGAACTTCCATTTCTACCAGCTCAAGCAGCTCTTCGTCATCTACCATGTCACATTTGTTCATGAACACGATGATGTGAGGAATACCAACCTGACGGCCTAGCAGAATGTGCTCACGAGTCTGTGGCATAGGGCCATCAGTCGCCGCAACAACCAGAATCGCACCGTCCATCTGAGCAGCACCGGTGATCATGTTTTTAACATAATCGGCGTGTCCTGGGCAGTCTACGTGAGCGTAGTGACGAGCTGGAGTGTCATACTCTACGTGTGACGTAGAGATGGTGATACCACGGGCTTTTTCTTCAGGCGCGTTATCGATCATATCGAATGCCTGAGCTGAACCACCGTGCGCTTTTGCAAGAACAGTAGTGATTGCCGCAGTTAAAGTCGTTTTACCGTGGTCAACGTGGCCGATTGTACCCACGTTGACGTGAGTTTTCGTACGTTCAAACTTTTCTTTTGCCATTTTCTATTTTCCTAAGTTAAAAGTCCGACCGACATGACCGGACCGAACCTTCATTTAGATTTAACTTCTAGCATTAATAATTGCCTGTGCAACGTTGCTAGGCGCTTCAGAATAATTGAAGAACTCCATTGAGTATGATGCCCGACCCTGTGTCTGAGAACGCAGATCAGTGGCATACCCGAACATTTCAGAAAGTGGTACTTTTGCACGTACTATTTTAATACCCGCAACACCTTCGTCCATTCCTTCAATCATGCCGCGACGACGGTTAAGGTCGCCTACAACATCACCCATCCATTCTTCGGGGGTTGTGACTTCAACTTTCATTGTGGGCTCAAGCAGTACCGGATTAGCTTCAGCGGTACCTTTTTTGAAACCCATAGAGCCGGCGATCTTAAACGCCATTTCAGAAGAGTCAACATCATGGTATGAACCATCGAACAAAGTAACCTTTACGTCGAGGACGGGATACCCTGCTACGACACCACTTTGAAGCTGCTCCTGAATGCCCTTGTCCACCGCGGGAATAAATTCCTTAGGAACCACACCGCCTACGATATCATTAACGAATTCGTAGCCAGCACCTTCTTCCTGCGGCTCTATCCGAAGCCAGACATGACCAAACTGGCCACGACCACCTGACTGACGAACAAATTTGCCTTCCGTTTCCACCGATTTTCGAATCGTCTCACGGTATGCAACCTGAGGATTACCCACATTGCATTCCACTTTAAACTCACGCTTCATGCGGTCGACAATGATATCGAGGTGAAGTTCACCCATACCAGAGATAATGGTCTGACCGGTTTCATCATCGGTTTTAACCCGGAAAGATGGGTCTTCGGCAGCCAGTTTACTAAGGGCAATGCCCATTTTCTCCTGATCAGCCTGAGATTTTGGCTCTACTGCAATTGAGATAACCGGGTCAGGAAATTCCATCCGTTCCAGGGTAATCACATGGTTAGGGTCGCAAAGCGTGTCACCGGTAGTGACATCTTTCAGGCCAATGGCAGCAGCAATATCTCCGGCCCGAACTTCTTTAAGTTCAGCCCGTTCTTTAGAATGCATTTGCACAATTCGACCAAAGCGTTCGCGCTTACCTTTAACCGGATTAAACACAGTATCACCGGTGCGTACTACACCAGAGTAGCAGCGGAAAAAGGTTAACGTTCCAACAAACGGGTCCGTCGCAATTTTAAACGCCAGGGCTGAAAATGGTTCATCATCATCGGCACGACGTTTTTCTTCGGTTTCGTGCTTATCATCAAGCACACCGGTAATTGGCTTCACTTCTGTCGGAGACGGTAAATACTCAATCACTGCATCCAGTACAGCCTGGACACCTTTATTCTTAAACGCACTACCGCAGGTAGCCAGAACAATTTCATTGTTCAGAGTACGAATACGCAGCCCCTGACGAATTTCATCTTCGGTCAGCTCTTCGCCTTCCAGATACTTATCCATCAATTCATCAGACGCTTCGGCCGCAGCTTCCACCATCTCGGTACGATACTGCTGCGCTTTGGCTACATATTCTTCTGGAATATCTTCATAGGTAAAGGTCATCCCTTTATCTGCAGCATTCCAGTCTATCGACTTCATTTTTAATAAGTCGATGACGCCGCGAAAATCATCTTCGGCGCCAATATTCAGCTGAATCGGTATGCAGGTAGCGCCAAGGCGCTTTCTGATTTGACCTACGACCCGTTCAAAATCCGCACCGGCCCGGTCCATCTTATTGACGAACACCAGGCGCGGTACTTCATATTTATCAGCCTGTCGCCAGACTGTTTCTGATTGAGGTTCTACCCCGGATGACCCGCAAAATACTACTACGGCACCATCTAACACACGCAAAGACCGTTCTACTTCAATGGTAAAGTCTACGTGTCCGGGAGTGTCGATAATATTGACCCGGTGCTGTTCGTGCTGCTGGTTCATACCAGCCCAAAAACAGGTAGTCGCAGCAGAGGTTATGGTAATACCACGTTCCTGCTCCTGCTCCATCCAGTCCATGGTGGCAGCGCCATCATGCACTTCACCAATCTTGTGGGAAAGCCCTGTATAAAACAGAACACGCTCCGTAGTGGTGGTTTTACCCGCATCTACGTGCGCCACAATACCAATATTACGATATCGTTCAATTGGGGTCTTACGAGGCATACGTCTCTCTCAGTTGATCGCTAATAATTAGCGATATTACCAGCGATAGTGAGCGAACGCTTTGTTCGCTTCGGCCATACGGTGTACGTCTTCACGCTTCTTAACCGCAGAACCTTTGTTATCAGCTGCATCCAGCATTTCAGCTGCCAGGCGTTGTGACATAGACTTTTCGCCACGTTTACGTGATGCGTCTACCAACCAACGCATACCCAGGGCATTACGACGTACCGGACGAACTTCTACTGGAACCTGATAGGTAGAACCACCTACACGGCGAGATTTAACCTCTACAGTAGGACGAATGTTGTCCAGTGCATCTTCAAATACTTCCAAGTGTGCCTTGCCGGTTTTTTCAGCAACAATATCTAGCGCACCGTAAACGATTTTTTCAGCAATTGATTTCTTGCCGTCGAGCATTACGACATTCATGAACTTAGCAAGCAGCTGAGAACCAAATTTTGGTTCAGGTAGGATTTTACGTTGACCTACGACTCTTCTTCTTGGCATCTTCTATTCTCCGTGGAATTCAGGGTTAACCCAAAACTCGGTTTACTTCTAGTTTGGCCTTACTAACGGAGATCCGTTATGACTTAGGCTTCTTCGCACCGTACTTAGAACGGGCTTGGCGACGATCATTTACACCTGCGCAGTCTAATGTACCGCGAACTGTGTGATAACGTACACCTGGCAGGTCTTTAACACGACCGCCACGAATCAGAACAACACTGTGCTCTTGTAGGTTGTGGCCTTCACCACCGATGTATGAAGAAACTTCAAAACCGTTGGTCAAACGCACACGACAAACTTTACGTAATGCAGAGTTTGGTTTCTTTGGCGTAGTGGTATATACGCGAGTACATACACCACGTCTTTGTGGGCACGCTTGCAGCGCAGCTACGTTGCTTTTCTCAACGGGCTTTTTACGCGGCTTACGTACTAACTGGTTAACTGTTGCCATTAACTAGCTCCTGATTAATAACTACGAAAACCCGAACCTTGTGTTCGGGTCCATCTGGTTGCGATCTTTTTTCTCATCGCCCAATTCTGTGCTCGTCAGAATTGCCTGGCTTTGAAACAAAAAAACCGCGCCCCATCCTTTTGTCGTCCTAAGACTGTCCAAAAATCGGGTCGCGGAATTCTAATGATCAAAGCACGCACTGTCAAGGTGTACAAAGGATAACCACAAAGATTAATGCCTAAGCACTACCCCTTAACAGTCCAACATGAGAAGGCAAACGCCTTCCCAGTGCTGATTTTTACTGGTCAGAAGATGAGTCACCGCTAACTTCAGCATTCAATGCTTCAGTAAGAGCTTGTTCTGCTTCTTCTGCAGAGACTGACATTTCTTCCAGAACTTCCTGACGCTTCTGCATCCGGCGCTCATGATAAGCAAAGCCAGTACCGGCAGGGATCAAACGACCTACAATAACGTTCTCTTTCAGACCGCGCAGATCATCTTCTTTACCCTGTACCGCTGCTTCGGTAAGAACCCGTGTTGTCTCCTGGAACGAGGCCGCGGAGATAAACGATTCTGTCGACAGCGAGGCTTTGGTAATACCCAGTAACTGTGTTTCGTACTGTGCAGGCATTTTACCCTGACGCTCAAGTTCACGGCTGGCAATCTTCACGTTTGCCACCTCAACCTGTTCCCCTTCAAGGAACTGGCTGTCGCCAGGCGTGGTGATCAGACACTTACGCAGCATCTGGCGGATTACCACCTCAATGTGCTTATCGTTAATCTTAACGCCCTGTAAGCGATAAACTTCCTGAACTTCGTTCACAATGTAGTTAGACACTGCGCTGATTCCGCGTAAACGCAGGATATCATGTGGAGATTCAGGACCATCAGCAATAACTTCGCCGCGTTCAACCTGTTCACCTTCAAACACGTTAAGCTGACGCCATTTCGGAATCATCTCTTCGTATTGATCGCCGCCATCTTTTGGCGTGATGATCAGGCGACGCTTACCTTTGGTTTCTTTACCAAAGCTAACCATACCTGACACTTCTGCCAGAATCGCCGGCTCTTTAGGCTTACGAGCTTCAAACAGGTCAGCAACCCGTGGCAGACCACCGGTAATATCCCGTGTTTTCGAACTTTCCTGTGGAATCCGTGCCAGTACATCACCAGCCTGGGCCACTTTGCCTTCTGAGGCTTCAATGGTCGTAAAGCTAGGCAGACGAATTTCCTGCAGTCCAATCTCATCACTTTCCAGAATCAGCTTAGGCTCTTTGGCGTTGACCTTAGACAGGTCTTTAACCACAACCCGGGTCAGACCCGTAAGTTCGTCCTGCTGCATTTCTGTGTTGGAGTCATCGATGTCAGAGAAGCTGACTTTCGACGGACGCTCAACAATGATCGGGTGACTATGCGGGTCCCAGGTAGCAACGATGTCGCCAGCGTTTACTTCTGCACCTTCATCTACCGACAGCACCGCACCATAAGGTACCTTGTAGCGCTCTTTCTCACGACCGTGAGTATCGGTGATGGTCAGTTCGGTTGAACGCGACACGATTACCATCTTGTCTTCGGTATTACGCACACCTTTGTTGTTCTGCAGTTTCAGAGAACCGGCGGTTTTCACCTGTACACTGTTTTCTGCTGACGCCCGAGATGCCGCACCACCAATGTGGAACGTACGCATGGTCAACTGAGTACCTGGCTCACCGATGGACTGTGCGGCGATAACACCTACAGACTCACCTTTGGCAACCATGTGACCGCGTGCCAGATCACGACCGTAACAGTTGGCACATACACCAAAGTCGTTGTCACAGGTAATAACTGAGCGTACCTGAATCTGGTCGATAGAATGTGCTTCAAGCAAATCAACTAATGCTTCATCTAGCAGCACATTACGCTCGATAAGTACTTCGTCGGTACCTGGTTTAATGACATCTTCTGCCACAACCCGGCCCAGTACCCGTTCACGCAATGGCTCTACCACATCACCACCTTCAATCAGCGGCGACATTTTCACCCCTTCAAAGGTGCCACAGTCACTGTTGGTAATAACCAAATCCTGTGCCACATCAACCAGACGACGCGTCAGATAACCTGAGTTCGCGGTTTTCAGTGCTGTATCGGCCAGACCTTTACGTGCACCGTGGGTTGAGATGAAGTACTGCAGTACGTTCAGACCTTCACGGAAGTTAGCCGTAATGGGCGTTTCGATGATTGAACCATCTGGTTTCGCCATCAGACCACGCATACCCGCCAACTGACGAATCTGTGCCGCACTACCCCGGGCGCCGGAGTCGGCCATCATATAAACAGAGTTAAATGATTGCTGCTCTTCTTCTTCGCCCTTGGCGTTAACCACGATGTCTGATTTCAGGTTATCCATCATGGCCTTAGCAACTTTTTCATTGGCATTTGACCAGATATCGATAACTTTGTTGTAACGCTCACCGGCAGTAACCAGACCGTTCTGGAACTGTTCCTGGATTTCGATAACTTCGGCTTCGGCAGCGTCGATGATTTCTTTCTTCGCTTCCGGAATAACCATGTCATCGATACCCACTGACGCACCGGCAATCATTGCATAATGGAAACCGGTATACATGATTTGGTCAGCAGCAATTACGGTGTCTTTCAGACCCAGCGTACGGTAGCAGGTATTCAGCAAACGTGAGATTTGCTTTTTGCCCATTGCCTGGTTGATAACTTCAAACGGCAGACCTTTTGGCAGAATCAGTGAGAAAATAGCCCGACCTACTGTGGTTTCGGTCAGTGTCACTCTTTCTGTTTTGGTGCCATCTTCAGCAATATCATATTCAGAAATACGTACTTTTACCCGGGCGTGTAGCTCAGCAGCATCGGTACGATACGCTTTTTCTGCTTCGTTCGGGCTGGTGAAGACCATGCCTTCGCCTTTGCCATTAACCTTGTCACGGGTTAAATAGTACAAACCCAATACCACGTCCTGTGAAGGTACGATAATTGGCTCACCATTGGCAGGCGACAGAATGTTGTTGGTCGACATCATCAGGGCACGAGCTTCAAGCTGCGCTTCAATCGTCAGCGGTACGTGTACCGCCATTTGGTCACCATCGAAGTCGGCGTTGTAGGCCGCACAAACCAATGGGTGCAACTGAATCGCTTTACCTTCAATCAGGGTCGGCTCAAACGCCTGGATACCAAGTCTGTGTAGTGTTGGTGCACGGTTTAGTAGTACCGGGTGTTCACGGATAACTTCATCCAGCACATCCCATACTTCCGGCGCTTCACGCTCTACCAGCTTTTTAGCAGCTTTGATGGTGGTGGCCAGGCCACGACCTTCTAATTTGCCATAGATAAACGGCTTGAACAGCTCAAGCGCCATTTTCTTAGGCAGACCACACTGATGCAGGCGCAAGGTAGGACCAACGGTGATAACCGAACGGCCTGAATAGTCAACCCGCTTACCCAGCAGGTTCTGACGGAAACGACCTTGCTTACCTTTGATCATGTCGGCCAAAGATTTTAATGGACGCTTGTTCGAGCCAGTGATGGCACGACCACGACGGCCATTATCCAACAATGCATCTACCGCTTCCTGTAGCATCCGTTTTTCGTTACGTACGATGATATCCGGCGCAGCCAGATCCAACAAACGCTTCAGACGGTTGTTACGGTTGATAACACGGCGGTACAGGTCATTCAAATCGGAGGTGGCAAAACGGCCGCCATCCAGAGGTACCAGCGGACGTAAGTCTGGCGGTAATACCGGCAGCACGGTCATGATCATCCACTCTGGCTTATTGCCAGATTGCTGGAACGACTCAAGCAATTTCAGACGCTTTGTGATCTTCTTACGCTTGGTTTCAGAATTGATGCTAGGCAGCTCTTCACGCATCGCCGCAACATCAGCGTCGACGTCCAGAACTTTCAGCAGGTCAAAAACCGCTTCGGCACCCATTTTGGCATCAAACTCGTCGCCATTTTCTTCCAGCGCATCAAGATACTCTTCTTCGTTTAACAGCTGGCTGCGCTCAAGCGTGGTCAGACCAGGTTCTGTTACAACGTAAGATTCGAAATACAGTACCCGCTCGATATCACGCAAGGTCATATCCAGCATCAAACCAATGCGTGATGGCAATGATTTTAAGAACCAGATGTGTGCTACCGGGCTAGCCAGTTCAATGTGACCCATACGCTCACGACGTACTTTGGTCAGGGTAACTTCCACGCCACATTTTTCGCAGATAACACCACGATGCTTCAGACGCTTGTACTTACCACACAAACATTCATAGTCTTTTACCGGACCAAAGATACGTGCACAGAACAGACCATCACGCTCTGGCTTAAAGGTACGATAGTTAATAGTTTCAGGCTTTTTAACCTCACCGAATGACCAGGAACGGATCATTTCAGGTGACGACAGGCCAATTCGAATATTATCGAATTCTTCTGTCTTGTTTTGTTGCTTTAGAAACTTTAATAAGTCTTTCACAATACTCTCCCAGCGGAGTCAGTCTCTATAACCCGGCCTAACCGGCCGGGCTATCAAATCAAACTATGGCAAACGCCGTCTTACTTTTCTTCCAACTCGATGTTAATACCCAGCGAGCGAATTTCTTTAAGCAGTACGTTGAAGGATTCAGGCATGCCTGGCTCCATTCTGTGATCGCCATCAACGATGTTTTTGTACATTTTCGTACGACCGTTAACGTCATCCGATTTCACTGTCAGCATTTCCTGAAGCGTATAAGCGGCGCCGTATGCTTCAAGAGCCCACACTTCCATCTCACCGAAGCGCTGACCACCAAACTGAGCTTTACCACCCAGCGGCTGCTGTGTAACCAGGCTGTAAGAGCCGGTAGAACGCGCATGCATCTTGTCATCAACCAAGTGGTTAAGTTTCAGCATGTACATATAACCCACTGTTACCGGACGTTCAAACTCACGACCTGTACGACCATCGCTTAACGTGATTTGGCCACTTTCAGGGATATCGCCCAGTTTAAGCAGTGCCTTGATTTCTTCTTCACGAGCGCCGTCAAATACCGGCGTGGCAATAGGCAGACCTTTGCGCAGATTCTCAGACAGACGAACCACTTCGTGATCGGTGAAGTTATCAATATCTACGGTCTGATGATTCTCGCCTAACGCGTACACTTCTTTTAAGAAGTCACGTAGTTTGGCCAGTTCAGCCTGTTCTTTCAGCATGCGGTCAATCTTCACACCAATACTGTGTGCGGCCATGCCCATATGCGTTTCAAGAATCTGACCGATGTTCATCCGCGACGGTACACCCAGCGGGTTCAGTACGATATCAACCGGATTACCAAACTCATCGTAAGGCATATCTTCTACCGGTACGATGGTGGAGATAACACCTTTGTTACCGTGACGGCCGGCCATTTTGTCACCAGGCTGGATATGACGTTTCACCGCCAGATACACCTTAACAATCTTCAGCACGCCCGGCGCCAGGTCATCGCCCTGGGTAATCTTACGACGCTTAACCTCAAACTTCTTATCGAAGTCTTGTCTGATTTCAGCGTACTGCTCAGCAATCTGGTCCAGCTCATTTTGAACATCTTCGTCTTTCAACGTGATATCAAACCACTTTTCCCGTGGTGTGCTGTCCAGTTTGCCCTCGTCAACGCCGGCTTTAACCAGAGCGTTACGAGCACGTGAGAAAGTACCGTCAGCAAGGATATTGAATTCGTCCGACAGGTCTTTTTTGACCTGACGTAACTGCATGTCTTCAATTTCCAGCGCACGTTTGTCTTTTTCTACCCCATCACGGGTAAAGACCTGTACATCAATAACGGTACCATGTACTGAGTTTGGTACGCGCAAAGAGGTATCTTTAACGTCAGAGGCTTTCTCACCAAAAATGGCACGCAGAAGTTTTTCTTCCGGCGTTAGCTGGGTTTCACCTTTAGGCGTCACTTTACCAACCAGAATATCGCCGCCTTTCACTTCGGCACCGATATATACCACACCAGACTCATCCAGTTTGCCTAATGCTGATTCACCCACATTTGGAATATCAGAAGAAATTTCTTCTGGCCCCAGTTTGGTGTCACGCGCAATACAGCTCAATTCCTGAATATGAATTGTGGTGAAACGATCTTCTTCGGCAACGCGTTCTGAGATAAGAATCGAGTCTTCGAAGTTGTAACCATTCCAAGGCATAAATGCGATACGCATGTTCTGGCCTAACGCCAGTTCGCCCAGATCCGTAGACGGACCATCGGCCAGGACATCGCCTGCTACAATCGGGTCGCCAACATTACAAGTAGGCTTTTGATTGATACAGGTGTTCTGGTTAGAACGGGTATATTTGGTCAGATTGTAGATATCGATACCAGCTTCACCAGCCAGCATTTCATCTTCTTCAACCTTAATTACGATTCGGCTAGCGTCAACATAATCGACCACACCACCACGCTTCGCAACCACGGTTACACCAGAGTCAACCGCAATGGTGCGCTCCATTCCAGTACCAACCAGCGGCTTGTCTGCACGCAATGTAGGTACGGCCTGACGTTGCATGTTCGCACCCATCAGAGCCCGGTTCGCATCATCGTGCTCCAGGAATGGGATAATGCTGGCAGCCACAGATACGATTTGCTGAGGTGAAACATCCATGTAGCTGATTTCAGCTTTTGGCATGAGTACAGTTTCACCACGGTGACGTGATGGAATCAGGTCATCAACTACCGCGCCATTTTCGTCCAGCAGAATGTTCGCCTGAGCGATTACATACTGACCTTCTTCAATGGCAGACAGATAATCAATTTCATCAGTAACCACACCGTTAACAATACGACGGAATGGCGTTTCCAGGAAACCAAAATCATTGGTTCTGGCAAAGCTGGCCAATGAGTTGATCAGACCGATGTTTGGTCCTTCCGGGGTTTCGATTGGACACAAGCGACCATAGTGAGTCGGGTGTACATCTCGAACTTCGAAGCCCGCACGTTCACGTGTCAGACCGCCCGGACCAAGCGCCGAAATACGACGTTTGTGGGTAACTTCTGACAACGGGTTGTTTTGGTCCATAAACTGAGACAGCTGTGAAGAACCAAAGAATTCTTTTACGGCAGCTGAAATCGGCTTCGCATTGATAAGATCCTGCGGCATGATGTTATCAAGATCGCCCAGACTCAGACGTTCTTTAACGGCACGCTCAACCCGAACCAGACCTACACGGAACTGGTTTTCGGCCATTTCGCCAACAGAACGGATACGACGGTTACCCAGGTGATCGATGTCATCAACTTCATCTTTACCATCACGGATAAGAATCAGACGCTTCATGACTGCCACGATATCGTCTTTGTCCAGAGTACCTGAGCCAATCAGTTCTTCCCGGCCTAAGCGGCGGTTGAACTTCATGCGACCTACTGATGACAAGTCATAACGCTCTTCAGAGAAGAACAGATTGTCAAACAGGGTTTCGGCAGCATCTTTTGTCGGTGGCTCACCAGGACGCATCATCCGGTAAATCTCTACCAGTGCTTCCAGGCGGTTAGTTGAACCATCAATACGCAGGGTGTCAGAGATATAAGAACCATGATCAAGTTCATTGATGTACAAGGTTTCAAATTCTTTAATGCCTGCCTGGCTCAGCTCAGCCAGTGACTCCAGGGTCAGCTCATCGTTAGCATTAACGATAACTTCACCGGTGTCTTCATTTACATAAGTGCGCGCATAAACACGGCCCACCATGTATTCTGCCGGTACCGCCAACTCGCTTACGCCGGCTTTATCCAGCGCACGGGTATGACGTGCAGAAATACGACGACCGGTTTCGACCAGTACGTTGCCTTCGCCATCCAGGATATCAAATTGAGCGGTTTCACCACGCAGGCGATCCGGCACAACTTCCATCATCAGCTTATCTTTTTCGATGCGAACCTGGACTTTGTCGAAGAACATTTCAAGAATTTCTTCCGTCGACATTTCCAACGCACGCAGAATGATAGTAGCCGGGAGTTTACGACGACGGTCAATACGTACAAACAGGTTATCTTTCGGGTCAAACTCAAAGTCTAACCACGAGCCACGGTATGGAATAACACGAGCGTTATACAATACCTTACCTGATGAGTGAGTCTTTCCTTTATCGTGGTCAAAGAATACACCGGGTGAACGGTGTAACTGAGAAACGATAACCCGTTCAGTACCATTGATTACGAAGGTTCCGTTTTCAGTCATCAACGGAATTTCGCCCATGTACACTTCTTGTTCTTTAATATCTTTTACAGTACCTGGAGCGGCTTCTTTATCAAACAATACTAAACGAAGTTTTACTCTTAACGGAGCAGAAAAAGTGACACCGCGAATTTGACATTCTTTTACATCAAATACGGGTTCGCCCAGGCGATAGCTTACGAACTGAAGTTCGGAATTACCTGAGTAACTTTTAATTGGAAATACGGAACGAAATGCGGCTTCTAAGCCATGTTGTGCGTTAGGATCCGTCTCAATAAATTTTTTGAAAGAATCTAGCTGAATTGAAAGAAGGTATGGAATTTCCAATACCTGTGGGCGTTTGCCAAAATCCTTACGGATACGTTTCTTTTCGCTATAAGAGTAAACCATGGGTTCCTCAGCCTGCTGATTTTTGACCCAACCTGCTGTCTGAGTGTCTCAGACAACAAACTTCCAAAACCCTTTTCCCGGGTAATTTCACCAGCATACAACAAAATTTAACCAATTATTAGTTAACTTGTTGGTTTTGTGCTTCTTATGTGGTGAACCGGGTGCGCCTTACAAGTGACAATAAAGGGTTAAAAAATTGTCTACTCTACAGCGCAAAAAGGCTGGTGGTTATAAAACCACCAGCCTAGCCGTTTAAGGCAGGTAATCTGACTTAAAGCAGATTACTTAACTTCAACTTCTGCGCCAGCTTCTTCAAGCTCTTTCTTCAGTGCTTCAGCTTCGTCTTTGCTTACGCCTTCTTTGATAGCTTTAGGAGCAGATTCAACTACTTCTTTCGCTTCTTTCAGGCCAAGACCAGTTGCGCCACGTACTGCTTTGATAACAGCAACTTTGTTCGCGCCGAATGAAGTCATTACAACGTCAAACTCAGTCTTTTCTTCAGCAGCAGCAGCTTCGCCGCCAGCAGCTGGAGCAGCTGCAACAGCAGCAGTCGCTTCAACACCGAACTTTTCTTCGGCAGCTTCGATTAGCTCAACCAGTTCCATAACTGGCATTTCAGCAATCGCGTTCAAGATATCTTCTTTGGTTAGAGCCATTTCTCTAAACTCCTGGGTTTAAAATGTTAAAAAAATCAATATGCCAAAAACGAAACTTATTTTTCGTCTTTGATCGCCGCCAATACACGCACAAATTTGGTAGGTACTTCGTTGATAGTTTGAACGAATTTGCCAACCGGTGCTTTGAAGGTTGCAAGAAGTTTTGCAAGCGCTTCGTCGCGGGTAGGTAGTGACGCTACTGCATCCAGTTTTTCTGGACCCAACAGACCACTGCCAATAGAAAGTGCTGTAACTTTCAACTTATCGTTAGTCTTCCCAAAGTCTTTGAACAGACGGGCCGCGCCACCAGGTGCGTCCATTGAGAAACCATAGATAAGAGGACCAGTTAATGCACTGTCTAAGTCAGAAAATTTGCTATCTGCTAATGCGCGTTTTGCCAGAGTATTACGTACTACTTTTACATAGACGCCTTGCTCACGGGCTTTAACACGCAGTTCAGTCAGATCGCCAACTTCTATCCCACGGTATTCAGCGACGGCAACGGATAGAGCTTGAGATGCAACTTCGGATACCTCTGCTACAATCTCTTTTTTTGCTGCTAAACCTAGTGCCACTGAGTTCACCTCTTTGTATCTGACGTACTAATCATTTTGACTAGCTGCGTCAGGGTTCACAGATTGATATTGACAGCAAATGCTGAAAATACCGCTCTACGGTGTTTGTTTCCCCAGAGAGTCTGAGCCAAACCACCGTCTGCGCAGGTTGATGTATTAAGCTGTGCATTGAATGCAAAAGGTCTCTTACTTCTTTCGCTGCACCGCACCTGCGGTCTAGGACGGGAGCTGTATAGGTACAGCTCCAACCCAAAACCTTAAGAGAATCAGTCTATGACATCATAGGCTGATGGAAGCTATTACTGACCTACGCTAGCCTTGTCGACCGCGACACCGGCACCCATTGTGGTGCTCAGGCTAACTTTCTGGATGTAAGCGCCTTTAGCAGAAGAAGGCTTCGCTTTCTTCAGGGCATCCAGTAATGCTTCTAAATTTTCTTGAATCTGTGCTGCTTCGAACGCAATCTTACCAATGCTGGCATGAATGATACCGTTCTTATCATTGCGGTAGCGAACCTGACCAGCTTTTGCATTTTTAACTGCAGTTGCAACATCTGGAGTTACCGTACCGGTCTTAGGGTTAGGCATCAGGCCACGAGGACCTAAGATCTGACCCAGCTGACCAACAACGCGCATGGCGTCCGGGCTGGCAACAACTACGTCAAAGTTCATTTCGCCTTTTTTGACCTGCTCGGCCAAATCGTCCATACCAACAATGTCAGCACCCGCTTCTTTAGCGGCATCAGCGTTTGCACCCTGAGTGAACACAGCAACACGAACATCTTTCCCTGTACCGTTTGGCAGTACCGTAGCACCACGAACGTTTTGGTCAGATTTCTTCGCATCAATACCCAGATTTACAGCAACATCGATGCTTTCTGGGAAGTTTGCAGTGGCCAGCTCTTTAAGCAGGGCAACGGCTTCGGAAATATCGTATTCTTTTGTCGCGTCAACTTTGTCGCGAATCAAACGAGCGCGTTTTGTTAATTTAGCCATCTGATTAGTCCTCTACGTTCAAGCCCATTGCACGAGCAGAACCCGCGATAGTACGAACAGCTGCATCTAGGTCAGCTGCGGTTAGGTCCGGCTCTTTTGTCTTGGCAATTTCTTCCAACTGAGCGCGGTTAACTGTACCCACTTTTTCAGTGTTAGGACGGCCTGAACCTTTCTTGATTCCAGCTGCTTTTCTTAGCAGGAATGAAGCAGGAGGCGTTTTCGTTACGAAAGTGAACGAGCGGTCTTCGTATACCGTAATCTCTACTGGTACCGGAGCGCCTTTTTCCAGACTTTCTGTTTTGGCGTTAAACGCTTTACAGAATTCCATGATGTTTACACCATGCTGACCTAATGCAGGGCCAACTGGTGGACTTGGGTTAGCAGCGCCTGCTGCAACCTGTAGCTTAATTAAGCCTGTTACTTTCTTAGCCATTTTAATGCTCTCGTTTGTGGGTCAATCGCCTGGCAAATATCGAGAATATTTGCTTTCTCGGCTCCCCGTTTCCGTTTAAAAGGGCGCGCATTATATAAGGTGATTAAAACCTATGCAAGCCCTGTTGGCACATAATTTGTACTTCTTTACCTCAGACTTTGTCACCCATTGCTAACGACCAAAGCTCACCTTCTGGAGGCTTTTTTAAGTCCTTGTTAGACCTGGATTTAACTTTCTGATGCACAAAAGTGAAAATCGTCTGCGGCGGCTTTGCCCATAAATCAGGAAGAAAAAATTTTTAGCGGTGGTTTTAAACAGCGGGTAAGTCACGCTTTTCCTTTCACTTATGCACTTTGCCCTGTTGCTTGGATTTATTATGTCCTGATTTTGGGAAAAATGCAGATCCTGGGGAGTGCTTGTTCGCAAAAGAGATATTCGCCCCCAGTTATGGGCAGTTGCTAAGAAGAGTACTACAGCAGGCCGTGGAGGATCCAGACCCGCGCAACTAAGTGACCGTGCTATCTTGCCCCTGTAGCCCCCCAGTATCTCACAAATCGAGCCCTTGAGGCTAAGCCCGGCAATTAATTCGTACGTTAAGCGGTAAACAACCTATTGTGAACCATGAAGATGCCTTTACTATAGAAATGATAATAAGTATCATTTTCAAACCATAAAATACGGAATGCATCATGAGTTCTTACACATCTTATAAATCATTGTGCGCGGCGATCGCACTTGGTCTTTCGGTATCTACACTGTCATTTAACGCTCAGGCAAATGGTGAAATTACTGACCAGGTTAATCATCTTAAAGATCACCTGGGTGAATACAGTGAAGAAGTCACCTGGCTGAATGATAAATATGACGCGCTGGTGACCCGCTATGAAACAGATGGTGCCAAAGCGGTTGATACTCAGAACCTTCTTGATTACTGGGAAGAAGTTAATTTTCATTCTGCTATCGAAACCCAGTACATCCCGCTATATGCCACTATCTGGCAAAATATTTATGGTATAAAAACCAGCATCGAAAATGGGGACGACGCGCAACAGGTCCGTCAACATCAGCAGGCGCTTACTCAGACATTCTGGCAAGCGCTGGGCGCCGTCAAACTGGCTGCCCATTATCAGGATAAAGGGGTCATCGACAAGGTGAAAACCACCGATACAGCCCCGACTACCGGGCCGGCGGTAATTACAGATATCGAAAAACGTCTGGATAAAGTGGTGGCCAAATACGCTGAGCAGCTAAAAGAAGTCGCCACTACCATGGTGCACGATACCTATATGGAACGCTTTGAAGGTATTGAAGGCGCCCTTATAGAACAGAATGCGTCGCTGGTCGAGGCATTGGAAAAAGATTTTAACGTTACCCTTCCCCAGGCTATCGATAATGGTAAGAGCGTGGACGAGGTTCGCGGTATTATAGAAGACATGAAACAAAAGCTTGGTAAAGCACAAACACTGCTGGAAAAAGCTGAACAAAACCGCAAAGACGTGTTTTAAGGAACAGGATATGCTACGTAGAACATTTCTTCAGTCTGTCGCCGCTGCAGGTGCGTTGGCGGTGATGCCGATGGGTATTCGCTCAAGCTTTGCCGCTCAGGCAGGGACAGTCTCGGTTAAAGACCTGCCTGCGCTTGAAGGCGACCTGACGCTCTATCTGGGTCGTGGCGAAGGCGGATTGTATGAAAAAGTTCTCGAAGCTATCCGGCAACGAAACCCGAAGCTGAATTTGCAAATCAGACGGGGGGCCACCGCCGCCCTGGCCAATACGATTGTAGCTGAATCTCAGGCCGGCGTACGCCGCGCAGATTTGTTCTGGGCGGTGGATACCGGCTCTATCGGCATGATCACCGATGCCGGCCTGGCGCAACCGCTGCCTGATGACTTCAGTGAGCAGCTTAAACCCGGGTTCAAATACCCACGCTGGTCGCCGGTTACGGGCCGGATTCGGACCTTACCTTATAATACTCAGCGGCTCACGGCAGAGCAGGTGCCTGACGATATTATGGCATTGGCAGACAGTGATTTGTCCATTGGCTGGGCCCCTGCTTATGCGTCTTTTCAGTCATTTTTAACCGCCATGCGTATTCTTGAGGGTGAAAAAGCCACCTTATCCTGGCTCAAAGGTGTCAGCAGACATGCCAAAAGCTATGCCGGGGAATTAGGTGTGGTAATGGCTGTGGAACGCGGTGAAGTCGATGTGGGTTTTGCTAACCATTATTACACCTTACGGCTAAAAGCCGGCAAACCTGACGCCAATGTGGATTTGGCATATACCAAATCTGATGCGGGCTGTCTGGTGAACGCTTCTGGTATCCTGGCTTTAAGCGAAGGCGATCTCCCGGTTAACTTTATGCGCTATCTTTTGTCCGCCGAAGTCCAGGCGTATCTTTCTTCTGAAGCGTACGAAATCCCCCTGGTAAATGGTGTAAAGGCGCCGCAGGGCTTACCTGATCTTGCATCACTGACCCCGCCAGATCTGGACCTGAGAAAATTAGCAGACCTGCGCCCGACACTAAATCTGATGCGAGAAGCAGGCGTTTTGTGAGACCAATCCCAAAATCTTATCCAATTGCGTTTCTGATAGCCTTTTTGGCGGTGTTGCCGCTATCTGTACTTTTCACCCTGGCCCAGGACACCTCCGCGTTATTCGATACGCATAACCTCAGGGTGCTGGGCAATACCATGGCCCTGGTGGCGCTGACTATTGTGGGTGCAGTGCTACTAGGGGTACCGCTGGCGCTGCTCACTACCTATGTCAGAATGCCCTTGCAGCGATTCTGGCTGGTGTTTTTGGCCGCCCCCCTGGCCATGCCCTCTTATATCGGGGCGTTTACCTTGTATTTTGCCATGGGACCCGGCGGTGAAATAGAAAGCCTGCTCGGCATCCCTACCCCCGCCATCGGGGGGTTGTGGGGCACTGCTGTAGTAATGTCACTCTACACCTATCCGTTTGTAATGCTAACCACCCGTGCTTCCCTGCTAAGCCTCGACGGCAGCCTGGTGAATGCCGCCCGAACGCTGGGGATGTCCTTACCCGCAGCATTAATGAAAGTGGTCATGCCCCGGATATTGCGCGCCATTGGCGCCGGTGCCCTGCTGGCAGCCCTGTATGCCTTGTCTGATTTTGGCACCCCGGCCATTTTGCGGTTAGACACCTTTACCCGGGTGATTTTTGTCGAATACAACGCCTTTGGCCTGAGCCAGGCGGCCATGCTTTCTATTCAGTTGCTGGTGATTGTTGGGTTCGTGCTGTTTATCGAGTCCACCATCAAAGGCAGTACAGAACGCCCTGGCAGACAATTGTGGCTCTGGCCTAAGCCCTGGCAGCGTAACCTGATGCTGATTGCCAGCCTCCCTATTGTGGTGATGGCCATTGTTTTACCCCTGGCGATATTCACGGTATGGCTGGTGCGCGAAGGCGCCGGAGACTTTGATATCAGTTATGCCCTAAATTCGGCTTATGCCTCATTACTGGCCGCTCTGGCGGCGGTTATCCTTGCGGTGCCGGTGGCGCATGCCGCCATTAGTGGCCGGGCCGGAAGATTGATGGAACGCATCACTTATTTTGGATTTGGCGTGCCTGGCATCGTGATGGGGACGGCCCTGGTCTATGTAGGTCTTAAGCTGCCGTTTTTGTATCAGACACTGGCACTGCTTGTTATCGCTTACGTATTGCGTTTTTTACCCTTGGCGGTGGGCTCGGTAAGAACCACAGCAGAACGCCTGGACCCTTCATTAGTCAAAGCCGCCCGCTTACTGGGTGCGTCCCCCCGGGAAGCCTTTCGCCGTATTACACTGCCGTTAACCTATCGGGGCATGGTCGCGGGCGCTGCGCTGGTCTTTTTAGAAGTTATGCGCGAACTGCCGGCCACACTGATGCTCGGCCCGACCGGATTTGAGACCCTGGCCACCTATATGTGGCGGGTGTATGAAGCGGGCTATTTTGGAATGGCCGCTATTCCAGGGCTATTGCTGGTCTTTTTATCGGGTATCGGTTTAACTATTATGCTCACCGGCGAAGGTGGCAATAAATTCAAACTCAACGAGGAGTAGCCAGGTCGTATGCTCACAGTCTCTGATTTATCCGTTAAATACGGAGAAACCCCGGTCGTCAATCATCTTGACCTTACCCTGGACAGTGATGAAATCCTGATGCTGGTAGGCCCTACAGGCTGTGGTAAAACCACTATTTTGCATGCCCTGGCCGGTTTGATTCCGATCTCTACCGGAGAGATTTCTCTGGGGAAATGGCAGGCAACGCCTAAAAAGCTTATTCCGCCGGAAAAGCGCAATGTCGGCATGGTGTTTCAGGATTTTGCGCTCTTTCCGCACCTGACTGTGGAACAAAATGTTTGTTTTAAACTGAAAAACACCACCCTGGCTGATCACTGGCTAAAACTGCTGGGGTTGGATAAGTTCAGAAACGCCAGACCCGAGCGGTTATCGGGTGGTCAGAAGCAACGTGTCGCCCTGGCCCGAACGCTGGCCCACGACCCTGACTTCGTACTGCTGGATGAACCTTTATCTAATTTAGATGCGGCGCTAAAAGACAGTCTTCGTTGGGAGATTCACGAAGCATTGAAAGCGGCCAGTGTGCCGGCTATCTGGGTGACCCACGATCAGGATGAAGCCTTGTCTATAGGCGACCGTGTGGGCGTTTTAAACAAAGGGGTACTGGCACAGCTTGATACCCCGGAAAATTGCTTCTCGAAGCCCTCCAGCCGTTTTGTGGCTAATTTTCTGGGGGACGCCAGCTTTGTTCCGGGCCGGTTCGACCAACAGCTGGTAAGAACCTGTATTGGCGCGGCGCCGGGGATCCCTATCGACACCGCCTCTGGCGAGGTCGATTTGCTGCTACGGCCGGATGATATCAATATTCGCCATAATGATCATGAAGGCAACGGCTGTGTCGAATGGGTGCGTTTTGAAGGGGGCTCGCGGTTGTGTGCGGTCTCTCTGGATGAGCATGAAAACACCCAGGTTAAGGTGCGGGTTTCCCATGAAAACATGTTCCGTCCCGGCGACCGTGTGCAACTGGCCGTGGACTCCACCCATGCACTGGCCGCTTTCGCGCGCTAACCGCCAGACCAAAAAAAACGCTGCCAACTGGCAGCGTTTTTTGTAATACATTTGAGCCTGGTACTTAGCCTTTTTCGACCTGACCAAACTCAAGATCAACCGGGGTTGAACGACCAAAGATAAGTACCGACACTTTTACGCGGCTCTTTTCATAGTCAACTTCTTCAACCACACCGTTAAAGTCAGCAAATGGGCCATCGGTAACCCGAACCACTTCACCTGGCTCAAACAATGTTTTCGGTTTAGGCTTATCAACAGATTCTTCAAGACGATTTAAGATTGCATCTGCTTCACGCTGTGAAATAGGCATAGGACGGTCCGAAGAGCCGCCGATAAAACCAAGGACCCGCGGGACGCTTTTCACCAGGTGCCATGAATCTTCATTCATTTCCATCTCAACCAGCACATAACCAGGGTAAAATTTACGCTCTGATTTACGTTTCTGGCCTGCACGCATTTCTACAACTTCTTCGGTAGGTACTAAAACCTGGCCAAAGTATTGCTCCATTTCGTGCATTTTGATGTATTCAAGCAGGGTCTTTTTCACCCGAGATTCGTACTGAGAATAAGCTTGTACTACGTACCATCTTTTCTTTGCTTCTTCAGACATACGTTACGCTCCAATTCCAGTAATAAATCCGACCACACGCACAATAATGCCATCCAGACCCCAAAGGATCAGTGCCATTACCAGGGTGGCTACCATAACAATCAAGGTAGTTTGATTGGTTTCTTGCCGGGTCGGCCAAACGACTTTACGAACTTCCATCCGCGACTCTTTGGCAAACGTGATAAAGGCACTGCCTTTTTCTGTGGTAGCGGCAATAAAGCCAGCCAGAGCCACAATAACCACGGCGGCGATCGCACGATAAAGTACGGACAGTTCACCATACATGTAATTGGCGGTAATCACGCCCGCCAGTAAGGCAAACACGACCACCCATTTAAACATGTCCAGAGGGTTGGACGAATTTTCCGTTTTTTCGCTCATGATACGATCCTAGCAATACTGCGTTGTTTCTCTGTGGACACTCCACAGAACAATCAATCTGGCAGGGGTGGAGGGACTCGAACCCCCAACCATCGGTTTTGGAGACCGCTGTTCTACCAATTCGAACTACACCCCTTTAGTACCGACTAATACGGCATTTAACTTACATTATCCTTGGGAATTTTGCGTCTTATCTTATGGAAAGTGCGGATTCGCAAGGAGGGATGCGCATTATACTGAACATCCTCGCAGATACAAGGGCTTTATCGGTTTAAGCCATCCTGTAATCACTACATGTTCATGGTCATAACACCGATTAAAAGGTTTCTAATACACTGAGTTTTTTTCATACTGCAATTTTGACTTTTCATCCCATGCCAGCTCATGAGCCTGTAGTAGCGCTTCTTCTGCCAGCAGATGCTTTCCCTGTGAAAAATAGCTACTGGCCAGGCCCATACAAATATCATCCAGATAAGGTGCCAGATGCAGTGCTTTTTTAAACAGAGCCTCTGCTCTTCGGGGCTCTTTTGCGGCGAGCCGTTCGTGGCCCAGGGCCACCCAGGCATAGGGATTGTCGTCTTCGTTGTCCAGTATCAGTTTGTCTATCTCATCGGCTTGCGCATACTTACCGAGCATTTGCAGCCGCTTGCTGTCGTTGCTTAACAAAGCGACATTATTTACCCCCGCCTCGACACTCCTTTGGTAAAGATTGTCTGCTTCTACCCCTTTGCCAATGCGTCTTAAAGCCAACGCCATTGCGGTAATATTTTCAGGGGCGCCCGGAGCCAGAGTTAATGCTTTATGGGCCAGCCAGAACGCCTCAGAATAGCGTTTTTCAATTAATGCCTGGGCTACGTGGTTGCGATAAAACATGGCTGTTACCTCATCCCCGGTGACATACCCGCCTGTCACGTTATCGAACTGGGAAAAATAATCTATAATAATCCCTCCACGGGCAATTTTCAGGGTATTTTCGCTAGCCGTATCTTCCTTAAGAACCGGCTTTAAAATCTTGGTTCTAACATGAGAAGAAATAATCAGCAGATCGCCGTATTTTTTATACGAGGGGGGACTATTGACGGTCTGAAATTTAACCTCAAGACCCGCCAGACGGGCATAAGCAGCAGTAAGAATCGCCAGACTTAGACAGTTTCCCTCCCCCGCGTTAGCTGCTTCTTGCGCTGTATGAGTGCTACCACTAAAAGAAAATCCGTATAGGGTCTTTTCCAGAAAAGCGGCCAGGCGGTTATGGGGCTGTAAGTGCTGCTGCGCGGGCGCCTCGAACCATGTTGAAAACTTTTCACGCTGAGTTTCAGATAAGGCGTACACATCATGCTCAGTAAGCACCGGTACCACTGGAACGCCTTGTGCCGAATAATACGGGTGCCAGTTTAGTGGTGCCGGTGTCTCTTCAGTCGATACCCGCGGGGCTGAGCAGGCGCAGGCCCCGAGTAATACCATCAGGATAATAAAGATAGTTTGTTGTGGTCGCATTGTTTACTTCCTTTTAAACACTGTACCTATATTAGTACACGGTTATTCCACCCCGATAAAGCCCCCGGTCTGGTGAGCCCATAATTTTGCATAAATGCCCTTTTTGGCCACCAGTTCGCTGTGGGTCCCCGACTCGACCACCTGGCCGTTGTCCAGTACCAGTAACCGGTCCATCTGAGCAATGGTGGATAACCGGTGGGCGATAGCCAGCACGGTCTTGTTTTGCATTACTGAGTTCAGACATTCCTGAATAGCAGCTTCCACCTCAGAATCCAGTGCCGAGGTTGCTTCGTCCAGAATAAGGATAGGCGCATCTTTTAACAGCACCCGGGCAATGGCAATACGCTGGCGCTGACCGCCAGAGAGTTTCACGCCGCGCTCGCCCACGTGGGCATCGTAGCCGGTACGCCCGGCACTATCGGTCAGACTCAGAATAAACTCATGGGCTTCAGCCTGCTTAGCCGCAGCCACAACCTGCTCGTGGGTGGCATCGGTACGGCCATACAAAATATTGTCCCGCACCGAACGATGCATCAGGGAGGTATCCTGCGTCACCATACTGATCAGTGCGCGCAGGCTCTCCTGCGGCACTTCATCAATGGCTTTGTCATCAATCCGGATGGCCCCGGACTGCGTATCGTAAAACCGCATAAGCAGATTCACCAGGGTGGACTTCCCCGCCCCGGACCGTCCCACCAGCCCCACTTTTTCGCCTGCCCGAATATGAATATTCAAGTCGTTGAAGACTTCTATAGGCGTATTATTGGCCCCCATATAACCAAAATGGACCTGATTAAACTCAATCTTGCCGCCATTAACCTGCAAATCCCGGGCATCGGGTTTATCCGTTACCGCTACCGGCTGGGCCAGTGTGTTAATGCCATCCTGCACCGTCCCCAGATTTTCAAACAACCCGGAAACTTCCCACATAATCCAGTGAGACATCCCGTTTAAACGTAAACACAAACTGATAGCAATTGCGATATCACCAGGCGAGACCGCTTCATGCAACCATAAATAAATAGATAACGCCCCCACTGCAAAGATCAAAATGGCATTGGCCATCTCCACACAGCTTTCCAAAATGGTGACCAGGCGCATCTGGGGATACACCGTATGTAAAAAGCCATCCATGCTTTGTTTGGCATAGTCGGCTTCCCGGCGACTGTGGGAAAACAGCTTTACGGTGGTGATATTCGTGTAACTATCCACAATACGGCCGGTCATTACTGAGCGCGCGTCCGCCTGGCGCTGAGACACGGTTTTTAGGCGGGGAACCAGCGCCCGTAAGATGCCGATATAGACAAAAAACCAGATAACCAACGGGACCGCCAAGCGCCAGTCAGTGGCAAAGATCAGTACCACCATCGAGATAAAGTACACGCTGATATAAACCAGCAAGTCCAGCACCTTCATTACGGTTTCACGCACCGAAAGCGCGGTCTGCATTACTTTGGTGGCCACCCGGCCGGCAAATTCGTCGTGAAAAAAGCTTAAGCTTTGTCCCAATAAATAGCGATGGGCCTGCCAGCGAATCCGCATAGGATAATTTGCCATCAGCGCCTGTCGGCTAAATAGCGAACGTAATAAAATAAAGCCGGGGATCAACACCAGTACGGTGAGCCCCATGCCCATCAGTGTCCATTTCTCGTTTGCCAGAAAGGTTTCGCGATCATGTTCAGAAAACCAGTCAACCAGCTGACCTAAAAACCCAAACAGGGTCACTTCTAAAATCGCCACTATGGCACTAAGTAATGACACCGTCGCAATGATTTTCCACATGCCCTGACTGTAATGACGGCAAAATGCAATGATGCCTTTCGGCGGCTGGGCGGGCGGCTGGTCTGGAAACGGCTGGGTCAGCCGTTCAAAAAATGAAAACATAAAGACTCTTATAGTTAAATGCGTGACAGCGACAACGTATTGAAGACCAATACGGCGGGCAATCGATAATCGATGATACGAGGCTACACAAGATTGGAGAACCTGAGGCTACCGGCCATCGGCCCCTGTAATGATAACACTGAAAATAACAGTTTCCCTATCCTGCCTGAGAGTATTCGGGCGATTTTATCGGCTTTCATGATAGCGGACGGTGGCTGGCAATTAAGATGTTACAACTTGTGTTTTTTTGTCACATAAAGATGATTTTTATAGCCGACCCGTGGTACTAAATAAAACGCATATTTTTTCACAATAGTTTTAGACGACAGTTGAAACAGGAATAACAATGAAAAAAACCATTCTGAGTTTATCGGTGCTGATGGCACTGACCGCTTGTGGCCCTACGCCTCAAAACTCTCAACCCGAGCAGGAAGCCAGTCAGCAGGAACAGCAGCAGTTAACCTCCGGGGTCATAACAGAAAATATGGACACTTCGGTAGACCCGGGTAATGACTTTTATCAGTACGTCAACGGCGCCTGGCTGGACAAAGTTGAAATTCCAGCAGATAAATCTTCCTATGGCAGTTTCCAGATTTTGCGTGATGCGGCTCAGGATGATGTGATTGAAATCATCAAAGCATCAGCCGAAGGCGAATTTGCTAAGGGTACTAACGAGCAAAAGGTAGGTGATTTCTATAAAAGCTATATGGATACTGAAACCCGTAATAAATTGGGTTTGTCACCGCTGCAAGAAGACCTGAAAAAAATTGAGAATATTGACTCTTATCAGGCCTTAACCGAGTACTTTGCCTACGCCAATAAATACAATTTGGGCGCGCCGTTTGTGCTGGGTCAGTACGCGGATTTTAAATCGCCTGACACTTACATGATTTACGCTTACCAAAGCGGCCTGGGCTTGCCGGACCGGGAATACTACTTTAACGATGATGAAAAATCGATAGAACTGCGAACAGCCTATCAAACGCATATTGCGAATATGCTGAAGCTGGCGAAAATTGAAGACAGCGAGCAAAAAGCCGAGTCCATCATGGCACTGGAAACCGAGATGGCCAGGTTGCACATGAAAAAAGAGCAGACCCGCGATTGGGCAGCCAACTATGACAAAGTCCCCTTGGACAAGCTTGATACCGTCATGAGCGAGTTTGACTGGGAGTTGTTTATGTCAGAACTTCAGCTCAGCGATTTAGACGGGCTGGTGGTTATGCAAAATGACTATCTGGGCCAGCTGGATTCTCTAATCACAAAAACGGATTTGCAGACCTGGCAGACCTATCTGAAATGGCACCTATTGCATGCTAATGCCACCCGCCTGAGCACCGATTTTGACGAAGAAAATTTTGCGTTTTATGGCAAAAAAATAAGCGGTGTTGAAGAGCAGCGCCCGCAATGGCGCCGTGCGGTGAGCTTGCTAAACGGCACTGTAGGCGAGGTGATCGGTAAGGTCTATGTGGAAAAACACTTCCCGCCTGCCGCCAAAGCACGCATGGAAGAGCTGGTGGATAATCTGCTGGCCGCTTATAAAGACAGCATCACTAAGCTGGACTGGATGACGGATGAAACCCGCAAAGAAGCCTTGGATAAACTGTCTAAGTTTACCGTGAAAATTGGTTATCCTGATCAATGGAAAGACTACTCTGCGTTAGAAGTTCAACCGGATGATCTGGTGGGTAACCTGAGACGTTCGGCTGAAGTGGCTTATCAGGAGATGCTGGAAAAACAGGGCGGTCCGGTATGGGATCATGAATGGGGCATGACGCCACAAACCGTCAATGCCTATTACAGCCCGGCCATGAATGAAATTGTGTTTCCTGCAGCCATTTTACAACCGCCGTTCTTCAATATGGAAGCCGAAGATGCGGTGAACTATGGTGGCATCGGTGCGGTTATTGGCCATGAAATCGGTCATGGCTTTGATGACTCGGGCGCTACCTTTGACGGCGATGGTGCACTGCGTAACTGGTGGACGGACACAGACAAGAAAGAGTTTGAAAATCGTACTAATATGCTGGTGGAGCAATACAACAGCTTTGAAGCTTTGCCGGGTTTGAATGTTAACGGTGAATTTACGCTGGGCGAAAACATTGGTGACTTAGGCGGCATCAGTATTGCGTTAAAAGCGTATGAAATGGCGTTAGGCGACAAGCCGGCTCCGGAAATGGATGGCTTTACCGGGCAGCAACGGGTCTTTATTGGCTATGCTCAGGTATGGGCCAGCAAATATCGTGAAGAAGCGTTACGGACGCAGGTTCAAACCGACCCCCATTCTCCGGCCGAGTTCAGAGCGAACGGGGCCGTACGCAATGTACCGGCATTTTACAACGCGTTTAATGTGACCGAAGAAGACGAGCTGTACTTACCTCCGGAACAACGTGTGAAAATCTGGTAATTGCCATACTGGCTTACAGCACAATGCCTCTGAAACAAGGCA
>VMHT01145668.1_pt1 | contig 27389 bp, 14 predicted proteins | sample 4693611 | NCBI WGS metagenome assembly VMHT01 (sample SAMN12280063, study PRJNA550983) | marine metagenome | isolation source: seawater sampled from same location over 5 years 0.02-0.2 micron viral filtrate | place: USA: collected off the coast of southern California halfway between the port... ...
GCTTCGTGATGCTCCCTCTCTCCAAAGACAACTCCTTCAGAGTTTGTCAAATCAGAGACTAACCGGCAATTGACCCATGTCAGATCGCCTACTGTACGATTAATTCGGGCTTCAACACGGACTCTCATTGTTCCTTTCATGACCTTCACAGGCAATCCGAATTTGACGTTTTCAAATCCAGCAAGGCAAGAATCTGGACAGAGCAAAAGTGCATTTTCTGCAAACATCTCCATCGCCATGACACCAGGATGGTACGGAACACCGTCGATCGCATGATCACTTAGGAAAGGATGGTCTGCAACGGAGAGGGTGCTTTGTGTCATCACCATTTGGTGCTCATCAAATTGTAGTACTTTGTCAATGAATGGAAATCGTCGTGGGTCAGCCATTATGGCTGCCATCTCACCTGGTAACATCAACGGAGCTTCCCTGAACGAATCGTATTGATCCATCAATCCGAGGGAACCGCAAGCAATCACTCGACGCTTACCTCCTCGTAGTGCCTCATCAACGAAGATTTGTACTCCAACATCAACAGGAAGTGTTTCAATTCCTGCCGCTTCGAAGACAGCTTCTATACTGCCTCGTGTTGCCATTCCGACATCCCTCCAGCCGGTCCATCCAATTGCTACAGCACGAGAAGTACCCTTCGCAGTGAGCCGTGCCATCTCGGCATCAAGAATCGAATTTGCAGCAGCATAATCTGTTTGACCGCCATTTCCAAACCGACCAGCTACCGAGGTGAATACTGAGGCAAATCTCAACTCACCCTTTGATGCTTCAACAGCCTTCATCAGGGCGCTCCAACCATCAATCTTGACACGAACGACCTTGTCAAACGTCTCCCAGGCTTTGTCGGCAACAAGTTTGGAATCCTCCAATCCAGCACCGTGGACGATACCTGTAATCGGATTGGACAATGATGACCCAAGCGTGGAAAGGGCTTCAGCATCGGTCACATCAATGGAATGGTAGAAGGCTCGATTACCAGTTGACTCGATTTGAGAAAGCGTCTGATACACATCTCTGCTTCGAGTGAATTTCTGCCATGCATTGTTCCATTCGACCATGGTCACCTTTCCGTTCGACGAAGCGGCGGTAAGACGCTCTCTCAGAGCCATTTTCTCTTTCATCAATTCCTCTTCACTCCAGCCCAACCAGTTTGCTGTCTGTTCGATCAGTACAGAACGACCAAGCAAGTGGAAGGTCGCTTCAGCACCTTGGCTTGATTCAGCAACACCGACAATACACGCAGCGGTTACACCAGAACCTCCACCTGAAACAATCCAAACATCATCTGACTTGAGAGATTCAAGTTCTCCAACCACGTCCTCAGCAAATGCAGCAAGGAGCCAACGTCGACCATCTCGGTCGAGTCCAATTTCAACTTCACCTGCTCGTTCAAACAACTCGGTTTCGATTTGTTCTGCTGCATGTTCTGCATCGAAAATAAGTTCAGGATGTACATCAAGAGCTCGTGTTCGCAAATTCGGGCGTTCAAATGCATAGGATTTGGTAACACCCGATGAGGCGCATTGAATCGAATTAAATCGCTCACCAATGTTTCCGTGTCTGCCATCCATAGCAGTGACGCTAGCAACAATTCCTTGTTTCAGTCCTGCCATTTGAGCATCCATTCCTTTCAAAAGTCCAAACCATCCATGGGCCGCAAGTGAAATCTGCCCTGATGGGAGCGTATCCTCAGACCAACTTGCTGAGGCCAGTTTCATAGGTGCAAGATGTAGTAAACCAACGACATTCATTGTAGAGAGTGCAGTCGTTATGGATTCGATGTGTTCGGGATTTCCAGGATCTCCTCGATGGACGGTACGGCCTTGCTCAGATTGGATTGAAACATCGCGTATGCCAACTTCAAATCCTATTCGAACCGTTGAAAGCCCTCGCGCCTCAAGTCGCGTGCACAGATGCTCGGCAATCCCCCATCCATCATCGGTAATAGCAATCGTTCCATCCAATGCAAGCGTTGAAGCGATGGATTCTGCTTCCTCAACTTCAATTTGCCATCGCCGACAACCCTCATGTGTTACTGAAGGGGTGGATTGAGTTGCTTGTGATTCAAAATTTGATTCCACCTCAGCAATTGATTCTGATGGAGTTGAACCTCCTTTCATTTTCACAATGTATCCAACGAAGTGATTCAGTGTAGGATGGTCGGAGAGTAAGAAATCCTCATCCACAGGGAGTGAGAAAATCTCACGCACGTCAACCATGATTTCGGCCTGCTTGACCGTATCGATACCAAGTTCGCCTTCCAGATCTTGATCCATTTCAATGAAATCTGCGGGATAACCTGTATGCTTAACCACAACCTCGATTAAAGATGTTTGAATTCCCTCATCACTTGGAAGGGGAGAGGGCTGAGTTTCGACTGAAGGAGTTGTGAGGACAACAGGTTCAGGTTTTTCCAGTGGAGTAGGGATAGGAGCAGTAAGAGATGTTGCCTCCCCTCCTGTCATCCGCACAATGTAACCGATCATATGCGAGAGTGTTGGGTGATCCGAAAGAAGGAAGTCTTCATCGACGGGAAGATTGAACAGTTGACGTATATCGACCATGATTTCGGCCTGCTTGACCGTATCAATGCCAAGTTCACCTTCCAAATCTTGATCCAATTCAATGAAATCTGCAGGGTAACCTGTATGTTTGACGACCACTTCAATGACTTGTTGAGTCATTGCATCATTATCGACTGGAGGTGCAATCGATGGTTTCACTTCTGCAGAAACCTCTTGTGGGGTCTCTGGAATGGATGCTGAGACCGTTTGCTCCACTTCTACTTGAGGAACAGGAACAGTTCCTTCCCCACCCTGCATTCGTTGAATGTATCCAATCATGTGGTTCAGGGTTGGGTGATCGGAAAGAACGAATGTTTCGTCAACTGGAAGATCGAAGTGTTGTCTGATATCAACCATGATTTCAGCTTGTTTGACCGTATCGATGCCAAGTTCACCTTCCAAATCTTGGTCCAATTCAACGAAGTCCGCTGGGTAACCGGTGTGTTTGACAACAACATCGATCACAGTTTGGACCATATCGCCACTTACCTCTGTAGGAACTGGAGCAGGAGCAAGGTCAATTGCTGGAGCTTCAATGACTGTTTCTTGAGGTTGAGGCGTGGGCAGTTCTGCCGTAGTGGTCTCAGTCGCTAATCCTTCGTAAGGTGCAGTTATCTCGTAGGATTCACCCTGAATTCCTCCATGGAGATTGTCATCACCATCCACATATGCGACGAGTTTGTTGTCAAGTATCCTGAGTTGGATGTCCTGTGAACCAGCTAGACCTCGACACCAAGCAAGGAGACGTTTGCCATCAATACGTTCGCCTTCAATTGGCCAAGCACGTACAAACGATAGTCCAATTTGTGAACCAAATCCTGCCGCAAAGCGAAGACCGTACTTCAAATTTGGATAATCTCCACCTTTCGACAGATGCAAATTGCCTAACTCCTCATCCAAAACTTTGTGGTTTGCAATCGGGGGTATTCTCTTTCGAAGCAGGCCATAAAACATGCTCGCATCTTCGATTCCAACACCCATCGGATGTCCAGTGAATCCTTTGGTATTTGCAATCACCATGGAATCCGTACTCTCTCCAAAGGTCTGTCGCAATGCTTTGACTTCACTCTGAGCACTACCTCCGCGAGCAGGTGTGTAGGTCTCATGTGAATAGAATACCAAATCCTTGGCAATTGCGTGTCGATTGAGCCCCCAACGTTGTTCCATCGTTCCTACAAATTCGTCCACTGTTTTTGCTACATGCTCAACATCAAGCCTTGTTCCATGGTAAGCGGAATTCGCAGTCTTTGCGCCAAGCAACTCTGCTATCGGCTGAACACCTCGTTCATCTGCTGAACTCTTTCGTTCAACAACAAATGATGCGGCACCCATACCGAGAACCAAGCCATTTCTGCGTTTGTCGAATGGTAAAGCTGCTTCTTCGATGACATTGCTGGTTGAAGCGGCTCCTGTTGAGGCAAAACCGCTACCGATCCATTCCCACAAGTCGTCGCCAGTGACATCATCGGCTGAAAGAATAACAACACGGTCAACACGGTCAGCTGCGAGCCAGTCCTCAGCGATTTGGAAGGCACCAGTTGCTGAGGCACATGCAAGATTGATGGTTGTCGTAGGGCCACGAATCCCTGTAAATTGCGCAAATTGAGAATGACCCATCGTCAAGACTTGGAACAAGTAACGACGGTCAAACTTACCCTCTCCATCATCACCATCGGTCTTGGCGTGCTTCATCGCCATCTGAAGTCCTGAGAAACAAGATGCAAAGACGATTCCTGTTCGGTCGCGATGAATGCTAGGAACTTGCCAGTTTCGGATTAGCCTGAGCCCACCTTTTCCAGTTTGTTCTTCTGGTGTCAATGGTATTCCTGCATCGCGAAGTGCGAGTAGACCCGAGGCCATAGCCAGCTGAGTGGTAATGTCCCAGGCCATAATCATCTTCGGATCGATTCCAAATTCTTCAGCGAGGTCAAATGCTGCTTTGACACCTGCAAGTTGAGGAATATCTCCGAAAGTCGTTGCTTGTTCCATGTTTACTGAGCCATCTCTGCCTTTGATGAGGCGCGTGATGTTCTTGTCCAACAAGCGTTGCTTGTATTCATCTGAAACTTCCTGAAGGCATGTCTCACCTCGAACGAGGCGCTCAAAGACATCCTCATCGAAAACTTTCTCTCCACCGGGAAGGCCTAAACTGATTCCAGAAACAACATATGGGTCCGCCTTACGTTGCATCATTGGATCGTGGACAGATTGTTGTACCTGAGACGAGGGTGCTTGTGATACGTTAGCTAAATGGACACGAGGCGCCCATCCTGAAGGTGGATGAGTTACCCATCGTTCCAGATCTGCGGCTGTTGTCACCGCTTGAACATCGACTTCTGCATCTGTTCGTGCTTCAGACCGGATAGTTGCAATGATGCTTTGAATTGAAGATTCTGATAATCCCAAACCGAGACGGAGATTGACCATACCTTGGCAGAACATAGCAGGATAACCAGAATGTTGTGCGATTCTGTCTCCTACGTAATCAGCGACGCTTGTTTGCTTCGGAGATGATGTTGGCACAGTTTGTGTCACAACAGCAACGGTTTCGCCACCTGTGTTTGGCAACGGTCGTGCTCGGACACGTAGATCCTCTTCGTTTGCACGTTGTGGCAAAGGCGCCTCGACATGCGCTTCAATAGGGCCTGCACGGAAGGCTTCGCTGAATATTTCCGAAGTACCTTCAACTGTTTTAGGGGGTCGACCTGCTAGTGCTAAAGCACCTATTGCAGTCAAGAATGAAGCAATTCCGCCCTGTTTAGGATGGTTGGTCATGACTGCGAGATGAGGTTGATCTTCGAGGATTTGAGATGCGAACATTGTCAGTGCTCGCTTTGGGCCAACCTCGACGAAAATACGTGCACCTGCATCGTACATGGTATTGATTTGAGAGGTCCATTCAACCGAGGATGCCATTTGGGGTGCAAGTTTCGAAAGAATACCTTCCTTAGCATCGGGGCCTTCAGTTGGATAGAACATCCCATCCACATTCGCAGTTATTGGAATGGATGGCCAATTAATTTCAAGAGAGGAAAGGAAACGTCGAAGCGGCTCATTCGCTGGAGCCACAATACTGGAATGGAATGCATGGCTTGTTGCGAGAGGCACACAATTGAATCCTTCTTGTTCAAATTGTTTCATCACGCTTTGAACGGCTTCAGTAGCCCCGGCGATGACGGTCATCTTCGGTGAATTCTTATTGGCAGCGATAACATATCCGTCAGCAGCATCAAGGATGCGTTGAACAGCTTCATAGGGAGCAGTTACGCTCGCCATGAGACCCTTATCGTCGATCTCCACAGAACCCATCTCAGTCCCACGGGCAGCTGCGGCTCGTAGAGCGCCGTCCATGTTGAGAATACCAGATGCCATCAAAGCGGCATATTCTCCAAGAGAGTGCCCCGCTACCATATCAGGATGGTGTCCGTAGGCATTGAGTGCATGTTCAATCGCTAAATCAGCGGTTAGCATTGCTGGTTGAGTATATTCGGTTTGCTTGAGTTTGTTTTCTGCAGCCATTCTCTCTTCGTCGCTCAATCCGCTTCGAAGAACAAATGAGGAGAGGGTTTCTCCATCTAAAACTTCAACCATTGTCGAATCCGACGCATCCCAAACCTCCTGGACTGGAGAGTAACGTTGGTTCAAATCAAGTGTCATCCCGACATATTGTGAGCCCTGTCCAGGATACATGTGGGCTATTTTCGCACGTTCAGGCATCGATGGTTGGTCGCTGACAAGAACGCCTTGGGCTTGCATAAAGCCCCACTTACCCTGATCTGAAATGGATTTGAGAGCCAATGTCTTACGTTTTTCGAACTCAGCCCAAGAAGTTGCTACGAGTGCTAAACGACAGGAATGAGAAACATCAAACGCGCTACTCGCCGATTGAAGTTCTATGGAGAGGCGTTTTCCTTTTGGATCGTCATCAAACAACGGCCCTGAAAATGAAGTAGCCTCCAATGCTGTCGCAAGTGCTTCAATTGAATCACCAGAGAGAAGCAACACACCTCCTTCAATCGCTTTCAATTCATCATGCGTAAGCGAAGGGGTTGCTGTGTGGTCAAGAATTGAGGGTGCTGACGAGGAGGAGGTTTTCGAGTAAGCATTCCATCGTTGTTGCCAATCCTCTGCCATGGTGTGGTGATAGGATGGGTCGTAGCCTTCAAGAGCAATGTGGAAGTTCGTCCCACCAAAACCGAATGCAGAAACTCCAGCGCGACGTGGATGAGATGTCGGCTGAGGCCACTCCAGTGGAGATGTAGGTACGAAAAACGGAATGTTCTGCCAATCGACGGTTGGATTTGGTGTCTCAAATCCAGCAGATGGAGGAATCGTTCGATGATGAAGTGCCATGACCGATTTAATGATTCCAGCAATACCGGCTGCAGCTTTCAAATGACCGATTTGTGATTTAATAGAGCCAACTGCGACGTTATCTCCTGATGAGGCATCAGTCCAGAGGCGTGTTAAGGTTGAGAGTTCGGTAGCATCGCCAACTTTTGTTGATGTTCCGTGTGCTTCAACCAACTCTACAGATGATGCAGGGTAACCTGCTTGATTGTATGCTCGAGCGATGGCTTGAATTTGGCCACGTTGACTCGGGGCAGTGATGCCTTTACCACGTCCATCGCTTGACCCACCAATTCCTCGGATGACCGCATGAATTGTATCGTCATCTGCAATAGCATCACTGAGACGCTTGAGGACCATCACACCTGCACCTTCACCCATAACGAACCCATTTGCTCGAGCGTCGAAAGGCGTTGAATGCGTGGGCGAAAGTGCGCCGATTGCACTGAATTTAGCATAGGTTGCGGGATCCATCGTCCGATCAGTTGCACCGGCGAGCATGACATCAGCTTGTCGTGTTTGCAGAAGTCGGCAAGCGTCCATTACTGCAGCCATTGAGGAGGCACATGCCGCATCCATTGCGTGATTTGGTCCTTGCAAATCAAGTAAGTTTGCGACTCGGCCTGAAACAACATTTGCAAGTTCCCCAGGCATTGTATCTTCATCGACCTTTGGAGCATGTTCGTTTACTGCATCCATGAAGGCATCCTTTGAGGAATCTGGCATTCCGTGTTCTTTTGCCAGTTCCGCAGTATGGTTCGACCACACACGAATGTTCGACATGTTTCGGTTTTCACCGCCCAGTGCATTTGCAAACACAACACCAGCGCGTTCTCGCGGGAATTCTTTCTCGCCTTCACCGTAACCTGCCTGCTCGATGGCTTTGGCTGAAACTGAAACGGCCCACAGTTGGCATGGGTCGATTTGAGGTATAGTGCCGGGAGGCTGCCGCCATCGTCTCCAATCAAATTCGTATCCTTCGACAAAGGCTCCGATCTTAGCATAGGTGAATCCGTGAGCAATGTCGCCTGGCTTCCCTTCAGCCCAGAAATGATCGACAGGACCAGGCCATCGACCCTCTCGAATCTCCTTGATGCTTACGTGCGAATCGATAATGTTCTGCCAGAACGAGGCCAAGTCTTCAGCGTCTGGCATCATTGCTGCAAGGCCAATAACTGCAATCGGTTCGAATGGTCCTTGTTCCAGACCTTCGCATGGTTTCCCGTCATCGGTTGTCATGGTCATGATATCACCTCACACATCCATGATACTCTGAGGTACCATCGTGATTGAATAGCCTGCATCGACGTGGATGCACTGCCCAGTAACACCAGCAGAAAGGGGACTAGCGAGCCATAGTGTTGTCCCAGCAACGTCGGATTGGTTGACGTTACGCCGGAGTGGCGCGTTGGCTTCAACGTGATCGAGGATTTTATCGAATCCAGGAATACCTGATGCAGCTATTGTCCTGATAGGCCCTGATGAGATACTGTTGACGCGGTGGCCGTGTGGGCCCAAATGGCATGCAAGTTCTCGTGTCCAGCATTCAAGTGCCGCTTTCGCCATCGACATGATTCCATAGGATGGGACGAAACGGGTCGATGCGGCATACGTAAGAGTGATTGTTGACGAACCCTCGCTCAGGTACGGCATTGCGAATTTGAGGCAACGCTGGAGAGAATTTGCTGAAATGGTCATTGCGGTATTGATATCAGCATCTTCAACAAAGAGTATTGGACGGTCGAAACAACTTCGTGGAGCAAATCCAATTGCGTGCACCAACACGTCTATTTTCCGTCCAGGGTGATCCTTCGAAAACTCATCGAAGAATTCTCGAGTCGTATCGTCTTGTGCAACATCCAGAGGGTAAAATCCTTTGATTGCAGGCAGTTTATCCTTGAGTTGGAACACTCTAGACATGAAGCGTTTCTGATACCCCAAAAAGAGGTCTGCGCCTGCTTGAGCTAGTTGTTGACAAATGGCCCATGCAATCGAATCTTCGCTTGCAACTCCAAACACGACGGCGGTTTTTCCTTGTAGACCTAGCATTCGCATCCCCAATTCGCAGGTGTTACCGAGCACACCACGTCTTTGAGTATTCCCCCTCTTTTACAGGAAAAAAGGGGCTTCCGAGAGGTTTCAAAATCAGCGGACGGCGTCACAAATCGTCCAACATTGAATCGAGGTCGTCTGCGAGGAACTCATCATCATCAAAATCAAGGTCAAAATCGAACTCATCATCATCGTCAATTTCGATCGCAGGTTCTTCTGTGTTTTCCTTCGCCAACTTGTTCTTTGAAGTTCGCTTTGAAACACGACCAATGATGATCAGCAAGAAGATGACAAACAAAACTCCGCCACCGATTGCACCGTACAGTGCGAGATCGTCTGTACTCACTTCAGACAACCCTGCTCCGAGTCCAGCAGAGTCTTCCTTAGCCTCAACAATGAGATCAAAATCGACAATATCGCTGGAAGCATCGTTTGTACTCGACGCCTCAATCACGATGGTTTTTCGGATTTCTTCAGCAGCCTCACTGGGTGCACGGATGATGAACTCAAGTTGTTCGGAAACACCATCAGGTTGGACATCCCTTGCGCTAAGGAAGTCACCACTTTGAATAACGAATCCGAGTGCCTCCAATTCGCCTGCATTGCTGATCCGAATTTCAATCGTATCGACTGCGTTTCCGTCGTTATCAACTTGGAACGTGATTGACACTTCTTCACTCGTCTTCATGTTTCGCGAAGATGTATCGGGGATGTCAAGAGTCACCTGCCCGTATTCATTGACCGTTATATCGCCTGTATGATTGGCAACATTCGAAAGTGGAGTGTTCTCTACAGGAATTGGACCCCAAGCAGTTACAGTAGCAGTGATTGTGAATTCGTAAGTGATTTCTGCATCAAGCCGTGCTTCGCCTACGAAAGTGACCGTGAAGTCCTGAGAATCGCCCGCTTCGAGTGTGAAGGAGTCTTCGGAAATACTCATGCTGATGAATACACCATCCCAATCTTGGGTAATTTCAACATTCTCCGCAACAAGCGTTCCGTCATTGGTAACCGTACATTCAACTGTCTCGTCTTGGTATTCGCCTGGTTTGACATCCATCTCCGGGTCATCCGAGCATTCCATCGAAATGCTACCAATCAAACCTTGGGCAGAAGAAGGCATTGGCATAAGGGAGAGAAAGAGCAAACCTACAACCAGTGTAGCGAGAGCCTTCCCTTTGCCTGCCATGAACCTTCGATGCAGGAATACGTCATGAATGTGATGGATGTTTGATGAGGCTTTGAGCATCATTCTGCATCACCATAGAGAGCGTTTGGAATGTCCACATGACACTTCCACAACATCTCTTCATCCATTCCAGCTTCGAGCAATTGTTGAGTACGCTTTGGGACTGTCTTGGGACCGAGAACTGCCCCTGGCCGACGAGGGTCGTCCATGTAATCAGTTTCAAGCATAAATCCCGTCTTATTTTTCTCATAACTTGCAAGAAGAGGTTCAAGCGCTCCCTTCCCAACAAGTACGCTTGATGTCAATCCACGGGTAATTGATTCATCAATCTGAGGAGGTGAATAATGACGTATCAACCGATGCGTGGGGAGATTTGCTCTTGCAGCCATTTCCGATAGATCGCGATAGGTTGAATCCAATTCACCTTCAACGTGGAGTTGCAGTGGAATTTGTTCACGTGCGGCAAGTGTCATTGTCTCTTCAAGCAACTGGTTGGACAAATCCCATATTTCTTCGGAAACATCCCAGTGCGGACGGCCAACCTCACCAATGGCATGGGCTTGACCTTCCTTGACGAAATCAAGAGCTGCATCGATGCTGTCCCGGTAATTTTCACATGCTCTATCAATTCCCTTTTCCCCGTCTTGTTCCATCCAATTGATGAATTGGTGAGCGAATGCAGCAGGGTGAGGGCCAAGAACAACTCGCACATGCAAGTCATGTGCACTGCGGACCTCTTCTGCCATAGCTACAGTATCAGCGTATGTCTCTTGATGTTCTCTTAAGGAAGTTGGAGGGGAGGAAAAATCAGGGCAGTGGACAAGGACGAGGTGAGTACCTCCGACATTTTTGAAATCTTTTGCGGCGTCGAGGAACCTTCCCTTTCGATTCAAGTGGAAGTGGTTGTCTAGAATCGGACCTTTCCAGAGCCGATGAGCATCAACCATGCATTCCCCTCAAAAACCTGCAATTCCAAGGTCTGAAAACTTCGATTGCCAATACACTGCAGCCATTGCAACCATCTTCGGATGACGCCCTTCGGTGACGACACATCGTCCATTCCCCCACACATGGAGGACAAGGTCATGTCGTTCATCGTTAATGATGCCACAGTCGAGACGGTCGTCGTAATGGCCTTCACCAGCCCCAAGTTGGCCGACGATGGATTGAACTTTAATTGGAGTATTGAAGAAGAATGATGCTATGATTGGACCGAGTTCCGTCTTCAGACCAGTATCATCTTTACCAAGTCGAAGGAGTAGTTCCTTGGCAGCATCTCGAGCCGCTTCGATGCGGTGTGTTCCGTGGACAGTAATTCTCCCCTCAGGATCGATCACGAGAGTTGCTCGTGGTCGACGGAGTGCCTTAATGACCATCTTCCCAACTTGCTGGCCTTGAAGATGCTCAACAACTGCATTCCCATCAATGGGTTCTGGAGCAATGAATCGTACAAGTTGATTCTCAACAGTAACGTCAATATTCCCGCTCATCATTCCTCCTCCTGTCTATCCGAAGGCCCTGTTGATGAAATAATCTCCTCTGGTTCTGGATTTGTTTCGAGCATGGCGAGAATCGAAGGACGCCATGTTTGAACCATGGGCAAAATCAGGGTTGCATCATCGCCGTGCTGTGCACGTTCGGCTGCAAGCGCCCCCCGTAGACGTTTTGCGAATCTCAAATCACGGGCTTTTGAGAGTTCTGGCGTAATCCGAGCTTCTGTCAAATCCCACCATGCGGCCGTCAAGACTGACGCTGTAGCCATATCTCGAGGGACATTTTTGGGAGGAGGAACTGCATCAAAGATTCGTACTTTGACCGCCTTTTTCCACTTCTTCCCGATGCGCACCATTCCCAGAAGTTTACGCCAATGTGTTGAGACCTTCGCCTCAAGTGTTCGTTGTTCTTCCCAATCTGAGTCATCAAGAGTGGGTTCAATACAGTACACTGGTCGATTGTGCCGAAGAGCCAAACGGTGCAATCTTCGTGGTTCTGGATCGGGAAAACGTCCAGTTTGAATTTCCTCAAGTTGGGTCAAATCCTCAATCATTGCGGAATCAAGACCACCTCCGAGGATAGATGATGCGAGATTAATTCCAGGAGATTCTTTTTCAGATTCTTCCTCTAGTTGCCACACGTCTTCAATCTCTGGACCCTCAAGAAGAGCTAGAGCATGCCACTCTAAACGAGGACGCAATGCTTGGGGGTGGACGGTCGTTGGAAGCACACCATGTAGCACAATGTTGCCCCCATCTGGATCGCTCCAGACGATGTCTTCCCACGACAAATCCACACTCAAGTGGTCACGTCCTTCACTGGTTTTCAAGCCAGTCTTGCAGGGATTTAATGTCCCATCCTTGATCGAAGTAGCCTTGGATTTCTTCCTGAGACCACTGAGGGAACGCTTGCATTGCTTCTGCCATCTGAGGAGTTACATCTGCAGGCGGAGTTGCCGCTTCGGTATACTGACCAGGTAGTGTTGCATACGCCTTGGTTTCGGTTTCTTCCTCGTAGAGATAATCATCCGCATCGTTACTTCCTCGTCTCATGATAACAAGGCCAACAATGGCCATAACCAAAATCAAACCGATGAGAACGACGATGATCAACATCAGCATACCTGAGTCGTCTCCCTCGCTCGCAATCTTGACATTGAAACTGTCTCCGCTACTGGAACCGTTGTACAACAATTCGCCTGTGACATCATCAAAGATGAGATAGTACATTCCCGTAGTAGGATTGACAAAGGATTCCAATGCCACTTCAACATCGACTTCACCGTCGATGTCAATCAGACTCGATGTGACTGTCTTTTCAGTTACTGGGATTCCACCATCAACCACAGACTGGATTCGTAGTGTCGCTTCCCCAGCTTTTGAACCGGTATTGACGACCTCAATGACCAATGTCATCGCATCGCCAACTTCTGGAGATCGTGGAAGTAAGTCGACTTCCTTAACGGAGTAACTCGCCTCTTCATAGATGAAATCGTACAAGGAATTGTACCGTGCTTCTGAAGAATAAATTGGTGCTACTGAACCATCGCCTGTTGGACCGCCCCCAAGCACCGCAGAACCTGCTGAATCTGCTCCAACAACCCAGAACACAACCTCAATGTTGTTGATCTGCTCTTGGGAAGGAAGTTCTTGTTCAATCGATGGCCACAGATCGACACAATCCGCACTTGCAGCGTAGCCACCAGCAACTGGCGTCAAGGAGAGCGGGGCTGTGAGCGGGTCAATACCATGAATTTGTCCAAAGAACGGCCATGTAACATCGTTGCTCGGATCAACATAGAATTTCCATGCGACCGAAACATCGCCTTGGAACAAGGCTTCTTTCTCATCGATTTGCAATGAGATGTCAATGCAACGGAAGTTCGATGTTGAAACGGAATTTTCGAGAACACTGCCAGCTTCATCCTTCGCTGTCCAGGTGTTGGACCGAACTGCAGGAGCGTTGGCATCTACCTTGACAACGAATTCACCACAACCAAATGATGTTGATGTTGCACAGAAGGCTTCCGTGGTATCGAGTGCTCCTGTTGGTAGGTTCACGAGTTGGAATTGATAGGTATACTCATTTGTCGAGGTTGGTGCTGTGATGTTGATGTTGAACGCGCCACCTTTGAACGTGTGATATGTCGGTTGTCCGTCTTGCTTTGTTCCATCTGCACCACCTGCGCCGTAAGCGAAGTATTGAACTCCCCCAGCAGTGCTTGGTTGTGCTGCAAGTCGCGTGACCTCAAGGGTCAACTCCATCTCAGGAAGGATGTATACACTGTCGAGAATTCCGTCGATGTAGGCATACTGTCCTTCGAATGCAACCGTATCACCAGGGAACACATATCCTTCGCGCACATCAGAAGTGAACGGTTCGCTAATGTCACTGAAGTACGGTGTGATCATCAAATCGTTGACAGCGTCGGTTCGTACATCAAGTCGAATACCGTCGGAGTAGTACCATTGTGTGATTTCTGTTGTTGAACCAACAATCTTACGCTTGTCGTTTCCATCCAAATCTGCGATTGAAATGACCGGCGAAGCAAGATTTTGCAAGCCAACAATACCCCAATTAATTCGAATTGGCAAATCGAGATAGAATTCATCGGTAAATGGATTGACAAGGTAGTCACCATCCATGCGCAACAGCTGTGGACCATCAGAATCTTCGCCATCCTCTACTATGGTAATGTGAGGACTCTCAGTCCATGCTGTCTCATTACGAGGGAAGTAGTAGAGCGTGAGGTCATCTCGATCATTGGTCAAATCGACCTGTATGTAATCGATGTCTCTCCAACCGTTTCGGTCCTCAGCCTCGACAATAAGGTGGTATTCGTTTCCAGCGTACATGGTCTGGTTCCAATCTCCTTCGTAGGAAGGGTGGTTCGAATTGAGGAGCGGGCGTCCTGCTGAATTCTCAATGCTGAACTTGAGAATCTCAGGAGACTTCGATGGCATCGAAGCATAGGTGACCTCGTCGTTGAAGATTCCGTATGAACCTCCATCGATTGCGTTTCCTGCAAGATCATAGCCTTCAAGGAACATGCTCACACGTCCTACAGGGTCTTTCTCCTGATTTGCCAAGTCGTTGTAGTTTCCAGTGTAGTTGGCGGTAGGATATTGTCCATCGCCAGTCAATGATACCATGGCATACTCACTTTCATCAGCAACACCATCGCTGTTGGCATCATGTTGATACTCTACCCAGTAATGCAAATCAAGCGTTGCTGGGAGATCTTGGAAGTCAGTCACACCGACCTTGAGGTATTGGTTGTTTGAAGGAATGACCCATGTATCGTCAACCAAACTTCTCCAGTTTGCCTCGTAGTTTGGATCGACCTGGCCGTTCAGTACCTTGACTGAGACGAGTTCAGGTGCGAATTGATCGATTGTAAGGTTAAACGGAATTGCACATTCATCATCTGGCCGATACTCAGAGCCCGGACAGACGGCGTCTCCACCTTCATATCCTGTCATTCGGAATCGATAGTAGTGTTCTCCAGCAGTGGTTGGACCGAGGTCAATTGTCCAATCGAAGTTTCCACCGATGGTTCCTGTTTGATTTGCAATTTCAGTCCATTCAAAGACGGGTTCTTCTCCTGAACTGTTGATGCTCCGCTCTTCGACGACAGTGAAGTAACTTAGGGGGTCTGGAGCGACTTCCAATGCTTCGAGACGAACGCTTCCGGTCATGCGGACATAACGGTTTGAGTTTCCATCGTCCAAATCTTGGACGACACCTTCCTCGTTGAGGACTGAGAATGAAGTTACACCTGCATCGTTTTCAACTGCATTTCCGCCGATTGGAGCGAGGATAATTGCATCAGGCAGTCCGTTTATTCCATTGGCTGCGGTTTGGCCCGCATAGATACGAACAACCTGAGTGTCCTCCCAGACGTTGTTAACAGTGAAGCGCCAGGTGATTTCCTTGCCTTCCGAAATGTCTGATACGGATGATGCTTGCAACGTAATATACGAATCAGCGTTCTGAACTTCAGTGAAGCCATTCAAGTCTGAGTAACTCAATTCGATAATTCCAGTTTGAGATTCAAAGATGAGAGAGGCTTGTTGGAAACTTGATCCTGTCAAAGCAGAGACCGTATGGGTCGAAACAACCTCGTAAATTTCGCCGTTTGGATAAAGTCCAATCGGATTACCCACTAGAGTTGCTGATGTGGCATATCCAGGTGATGTTGTCACAGACAAGCTCGAGAATGAGAGCCCTCCACCGCTGCTTGCGTGAACAGTGATTGGAACGGTTGCTGAACCACTGGTTGCTGTGGAGAGAGCAACACCTTGAGCGAGTTCATTCGCGAAATCGTTTGCAGTGGAGAGGTAATGTGTTACATCATAGACAACGTCCAAGCCGAGTAGATCAATCGACGAACCGGTGGTTGCATTAAGACTCTCAATACTGAATCGGAATTTCTTCCATCCGTTTCCGTTTGCATCGATGTGCGCTGTTGGCGTGAGGCTACTTTGCATCAAGGTGTTCAGTGCGGAGGTGAGGTTCATTTCTTCTGGATAAATTTCTTGTGTGCCACGCGTGATGTTTCCGATGTCTCCGAGATCGACTTCTTCCAAACCGGACATGAGTTTCCAACTGAATCCTTCGTTTGTATTGGTCGTTGAAACAATTTGGTTGTTATCAAAGGACACCTCTGAGGCATGGATGGTTGCCCCTACAGGAAGCATGAATTCTCCTCCATCAACCGAACCAGATAGACTGAGTGACAATGTTCGGCTGTGAGAGCCGTAGTGAACATCGTTCGCATCCTTGGAGCTGATGAACATTGTTTGGCGCCCAAACATATCGAACGCTGGTTCTGTGAAAGCGTATTCAACATCGCCGTCACCTGCAACGTCAATTTCAATTTGGCCTGCATGGTGGGCGAATTCAAGATCAAACCACATGCCTGCAACATTGCACGGATTCTGGTAGGAAAGGATGGATGTGAAGCCAAACGCAGAGGCTGGCATACCTGCTGTTTCTCCGAGCGTGTACTTCACGTTGTTCTGCATGATGATGTTAGATCCGTTCATTGCTACTGAAATTTCAGGCGATTCCACACAATCGTCTTGGATGTATGGAGTGATGGAAGCAATCGGGTAACTAAAATGCGAACGACTCATTGGAGGGTTGAAGGAATGATCAAGAATTTGTGGATTGTACATCATCAGATCGCCAAGACCTTGGGATGCCCAGATTCCATCTTGTGGTGGATTTGGTGAAATAATCGTCTGATTAAAGCCAGTTCCAACTCGACTACCTATCGAGAAGCCGTGGAAGACTGGTGTCGAGAGTTGCTCGGGTCCCGAGTCGAAATTGAACTTCAAATCAACAGTTGGGTAGGTCGATGAGTTGATGTTCCAGAGTTCGTGAATAGGCCCCACAAGTCCAGACATTGTGTTTCCATCATTGTCCATGACGGTTTGACCTGTGAGTGAATCCACAACGTCAACGGATAGAACTGCTGTCGTTGTCGTCTCAGCTTCTATGGCTAAAATACCATACCCGTTTGGATGATTTTCTCCACCTTGCACGTTTGGAAGGATGTTTCGAACACCCATCCAACCGGACTGTGGCAGAGTGCTACCGAATCGGAAGTTATCGATATACCAACCCGGCATAGAAGTAGTGTTGAGGATGGAGTAACTGCCTTGAGTATTGACGGCGTTGTATTCCATGACGAAGCGAAGCTCTACGTATTGGCCGCCGAAATCGGAGAGGTCAATCTTGATGTTTGCCCAACCGCTTGGATTGAAGGTCGAGATGGAACTTCCACCTAGGGCGTAATCGTTGTATGCAACTCCGTTGCATCGTCCGTCAATTCTGTTATTGGTGAACTGATTTCCGACCTGGTAGTATCCTGCTCCGAATGAAAGCCCGGTTGAGTTTTGGATATCGATGTCGATATGACTCCAAGGTTCGTTTGGGTCGATAACAGACGCAGGAGAAGACCTCATCTCGACGTAGGCACAGTCAGGATATCGATAGGTTGGGTTTGTTCCAGATGTTGCATGCGTCATCAATTGATGGAAGGAATCGAAGTAGACGGATGGGTCCTTGATCGATCCTGAACTGAGATCAAGCTGAGGAGAAAGAAGGATTTCCTTGAACGTTGAACCACCGTTATCGTTGGTGTAATCTGTGTCAAAGAGTCCTGTTCCCCAGCAGTCGCTTCCTGAAGCACAGTTCGTAGGAATCACAGAGCCACCGAAGAGTGAACCGTGGGACCACGGTGCTCCTGATTGAAGAGGAGTCGTCGCATCCATGAAACCAGCCATGTCGCTCTCGAAATCGGTCAGTATTCCTTCGGCGAGAAGAGAAACAGGTGTTGAAACTGAACCGTCTTCAAACTGGAAATCTTCTGCTACTGAGAACGATGTTGTTTGACCGTTGTAGGCAGGATTCCAAACCCGTGGCATGGTTTCAACATCGATGCGGGTGTGGGCCCCGTGAATTGCAGGATCAGAACTAATGGCCATGCTGGCAGATGTGATTGATTCACCAATCGGCAAATCTACGGACCCATCTACGTTATCAGAATAGGTTGTTGCATCGTTGAGAAGAATATCCACTTCGCTTGTTCCTGAACTGAAATCGGTTACGCTTGCTGCACTTGCGAGCGGAGTCAGAACCATCAACATCACGAGGAAGAGCGCAATTTTTGTTCGTCGGTTTTCATTGGCCATGGTGTCACCTAACACTACCGTAGAAACACTGGACTAAAACCTCGTCGCTCTATTGTCCTAGTACGACGAGATTCACAAATCGTAAAATCAAGAGCCATTGCCGTATTTGACGCTAAGGGTTCATATCATATGGAAGCGTGGGAGAGTCATGAAACCATTCTCAACCGAACCGGTCACACTGATTGAAGAGGTCTTTCCACAAGATACGAACTCCTACGATACCTTGTTTGGCGGTCGATTGCTTTCTGTCATGGACAAAGCAGCAGGCATTGCTTGCTCAAAATTCGCACACCGTGAATTTGTTACCATTTCGATTGATACATTGACCTTCAAAGCACCTGCTCGGCAGGGTGATCTTATCGAAGTAACCGGCCGTGTTGTGTTCACAAGCACACACACCGCTGGAGTCAAAGTCACAGCGTGTGCAATGACCAAATCCGATTGGGAAACCCGTGTTATCTGCGAGGGATATTTCTTCATGGTAGCCATCGATTCGATGATGCGCCCAATCCCGATCCCACAACTTGAGCCTTCGAGCGAAGATGAGAAGAAAGAGTGGGAGATTGCGCTCGAGATTCGGAACAACATGTTGTCAAAACGGAAATCACAACAAGAGGGTTGATGAAAGAACGTTTGGTGGAGTTGATATGCCCGTCTTGAACATCGCAATGGTTGGTAGCGACGAACTCGCACGAGAACTTGCCAAACCCACGGACCAACGGGACGTTCATACCTATGTTCACAAAGAAACGAGCGATGGCCAAATCCGTATTCTCTCACTGATTCGTCCTGCAAAGTATCCTGAACGTCTTCGCCCTTTGCTCAATGCGCTCTCTGCCGCTCGAGCAGGTCTGATTGAGGTCAATGCTGTCGATGCAACGCTTGGGGAAGCACTCGTTGCGTTTGCAAGCGCCGGAATCGATCATGGTGTCGCTGTTCTCCGCCCACCCCAGGGCGAATGGATCGATGAAGACATGGTCAAATCACTATTCAAGCAAGCTGGGCTCAACAACTGGACGTTTGAGAAGGCCGATGGTATTGAATTGCGCAATGCATTCAACGCCATCATGGACAACGTCTCGGAACTCCTCGCTTCCATTGAAGCACAACCGTTGGTCGTTCCCATCGACCAGCACTTCAATGTCAAAGGCATCGGATTGGTTGCCATTGGATATGTTCAATCAGGCGTTGTTTCCGTTCACGATGAAGTTACAATGCTACCTCATGGAGGGACCGGCTCTGTGAAATCGCTCCAAGTCATGGATGATGATGTGAGTCGAGCAGGAGCAGGAGATCGGGTTGGCATTGCACTTCGAAACGCAAAGGAAGAGAGCCTGTCAGGGACCTGCCTTATTGTACATCCAGAAATTGAAGACAAGAAGACCAATACCTTCAGGCCACTTGCTTTAGAGTCTCACGTCCTATCAACAATGACACTATCCACATCACCCTTCCAGAAGAAACAACTTGATGTTGGCGATGTTGTCCATGCATCGATCGACCTCCAATTTAACGTTGGCCGGGTTGAGAGTGTTGATGGCTCAGTATGCACAGTTCGCTGGGAAACTCCTCTCCTCCAACGTATCGAGGACGCACCTTCTGTCCTGATTGCTCAACTTGATTCGAAGCCTCGAATCATGGGCAGTGCTCAACTCAGCAAAGTAGAATGATGCGGCGTGAATCCTCTGAACGGGGAACAATTGTTTTACCCATCAATCCAAGGGATGCATTGATAATAGGTGGCTCAAACTGCACGTCGGGATGCAGACGAGAGGGCGCAACGAACGCCTTGCGGAGTCTGGGGGGAAAATGATTCTCCACGGCTTGCGCGTGGCTGGTGAAAGCGGTCGAGCGAGAGCCAGCCTTGGCGAGTCGCGCCTTTCGATTGAATTCAAGAATGGAAATTGCATCGATATTCGCTATGACCAAATTTCACGAATGCAACATCACAATACAACCCTCATCCCTGGCTGGGTTGCTTTTGTTGGCTTCTGTCTTCTTTACGCATCGTGGCGAGTGATATCGCCTCCAAACATTCGGTTACTTGGCCTCGGCCTTGGCCTTGCAATGGTTTCAGGATGGATTTTGACAAAGCGTCCAACCTTAACTCTTGATACAGAACTCAGAGACTGTCACGTCCTACATGCCATCGATTCTCGTTTGTTGAAACTTTCAACAATGATTCAACGGATGCAAGATGGGTTGACCCTTGAGGAAGCTCGAATTGGCGTTGAACTGATCAATGAAGATACTGAATTTCCACGACATGCTGCGCAGATTGCTGCCGAAGCCATCCCTGCACCAATGAAGAATTTGGAACCCGCACGAAGCCTCTCAAATTTTCTTGGAGAACCAATGTCCGAGGGTGATGAATTCGAGATCGATGAAGATATGCCACGGTGGGCCAAGGACAGTATGAGGCAAGACAACATAATCTCTGATGAATTTGAGTTGCATCAACATGGGTTTATTCAGCGGGGCATTGCAAACGCTCGTTCAGGCCGAGGCCACGTAAGCCCATTGGACATTGAGCCAACACCATCGTTGAGTCAAACTCACGAACCTCATTTTTCTGGCGATCAACCACTCCCAATACCCATGCATCAACAGACTATCAGTTCAGCACGAATGATTCAGGAAGCAAGAGGCACCTCAAGCGAACCTGTTAGCCAACCCTATACGCCCGTTCCAACACGATTTGTCCAAAGTTACGTTGGTCCAGATAGCGCTCCTATTTCATCAAACCCTGATGCTTTCATTTCGCCTGATTTGCCCTTGTACAACAACGAACCATCCGCTGAGGAACAGGCACCATCGCTTGTTGAGCAAGGGTTGGTCCGAAACGCAACTCCTCAGAATCAGAACGCACCGGCAAGACGAGGTCTTCGTAGAGATTCAAGAGGACAGCCGCGCATTCTACAACGGAAAAAGAATACAAATCGTCGTGTCGTATCATCTCGAAAAGATTCCAACACAAATCGGCCGAGAAGATTTTCATCAATGCTCGATAAGGTCCGAGACCGAATACACGGCCTTAGCGAAGAGGGTATTGATACTGAGATAATTGAATTACTCGGCGAACACATTCCTGAAGATGAGGAAGAGAAGACCGTTCCATCCTCATTCAGTGCTCTGACGGACTCGAGAGAAGTTGCACCCGTGCAAACAAGCCAACACGGCCTACGCCGAATCGACTGATGTTCCAGATATTGAACAGTAGTTCGACAATCGTGTGCTATAGGACTCAAGAGTCATTGACTCAAGGCCTTTGGTTCCAAAGCCCTCCAAGGTAAAACTAGCAGAAACTGTTGCATGGATCAACGCATGTCGAAGTTCATCAGTACCAATCGATCCTTCCTTGTTTGCTAAGCATGTTGCCAACGTTCCTGCAAAGGTATCTCCACAACCTGTTGGATCGACCACTGTCTCCGTTGGATACGCAGGCAGAGCAATCAAGTCATCATCATGAAGAGCAAGAACGCCATGTTCTCCTTTCTTGATGATAAGTGTAGGAATCGAAGCCATGGATTGAACCTTTTTGGAAGCCTCGACGAGGTTTTCAGTACCAGCAAGCATGGTTGCTTCCCCATCATTAATGACGACAATGTCAACTCTCTTCATAGCCTTGATGAGATCCTCGAGAGCGATGTTAATCCAGAGGTTCATGGAGTCAAGAATTGATGCTCTCTTCGGATTTGATTGATCAAGAACAGACAGTTGAATCGCTGGATGAAGATTTGCACAAAATGTGATTGTCGAGGAGGCGCCGTGTTCAGGCACCTTGGGCTCAAAGGTTTCAAACACATTGAGATGTGTTTCGTGAGTTTCGGCCTGTGCCATATTGCCATGATATGAGCCGACCCAGTGGAATGTCGACCCTTCGACGACTTCAACACCCGTAGTATCGAGCCCAGCATTAGTCAATGTTGCAAAATCGTCATCCTTGAAATCTGTCCCAACTACACCAACAAGTCCAACCTTGTTTAACCCCAAACGTCGTTGATGAAAAGATGCAGCTAAGCCCGCATAGGTTGCCGAACCACCGAGAGTGTTCGGAGCAGAGCCTTGAGGTGATGTGATGCTATCGTAAGCGATACTTCCAACAATAAGGACGTCCATGTCATCACTTACCCAAGAAGTTCTTGATGCATATCGATATACTGAATGGTAATATCACCGTTCATGAAGTCTTCTTCATCCATGATTCGCCGATGCAGTGGTATCAAGTGTTCAACACCGGTGATGACCGTTTCATCCAGCGCCGTTCGCATTCGACGAATGGCATCTTCACGGTCTCGACCCCATACGAGAAGTTTGGCGAGAAGTGAGTCGAAACAACCAGGCATTTCGTAGCCAGGGTGTGCGTGAGTATCGACACGTACTCCAAAACCGGAAGGGAAGTGGCATTCCCAAAGGCGACCTGGACTCGGGATAAACTCTGCTGGATCCTCTGCATTAAGTCTACATTGGATACTGTGACCTCTCCATGTAATATCTTCCTGCTTGAGTGGAAGTTCTTCACCTTGAGCGACGCGAATGCCCAATTCGACTAGATTGTGTCCGGTGATAAGCTCCGTAACAGTGTGTTCGACTTGAACTCGAGGGTTGACCTCAAGGAAGTAGAAGTCTCCATTCGCATCTCGTAAAAATTCGAACGTTGCGAGTCCTTTGTATCCAACAGATTCTGCACCCTTACAAACCAACGAGCCGATTTCGTGGCGTTTTTCCGGCGTAAGCCAAGGTCCTTCTTCAACGAGTTTTTGATGACGGCGTTGAATGGAGCAGAATCGTTCACCGAAATGGATCGCATTTTTTCCATCTCCAAGAACTTGGAATTCTACGTGCTGCGCCCCTTGGATGTACTTCTCTACGAAGACACGGTCATCGCCAAAAGCAGATTTTGCTCTCGATTGACAGAGTTTGAGAGCACTTTCGAATTCGCTTTCCTGCTCGACAATTTGCATGCCGATTCCACCTCCACCAGCAGCGGCCTTAATGATAACAGGATACCCAATTTCATCAGCCAATGCAGATGCAACAGACGCCTCGGAGATCGGCTCAGATGATCCCTTAGCCGTCGGCAAACCAGCAGCCTCCATGGCGGCACGTGCTTCGATCTTGTCTCCAAGAAGTGTGATGACATCTGCACTAGGACCGATGAAGGTAAGTCCTTCTTCTTCCAATCGCTTAACAAAGCCAGCATTTTCTGCGAGGAATCCATAACCGGGATGAACTGCATCACAACCCATGTCTTTTGCCGCCTGAACAACGGCCTCGATATCTAAATATGCATCAAGTGGATTGATTACGTCACGGAACGTTGCATCGTCTGCAAGTTGAACAGGAAGTGACAAACGGTCTTCCTTGCCATAGATGATGGCTGCTTCGATGCCCATGTCCCGTAACGTTCGCATGATACGGAGAGCGATTTCGCCTCGGTTTGCAATCAGGACCTTCGAGAAACCCATGACTATTTCCAAGTCGAGGCATCCTATGAGGAAAGCGGTTGGATTCATTTTCGTAATGGCCTTGTTTAATAAAAAATAAAGGTTTAATAAGTTTGGAAGAGAGAGATACTCGGTGATACTATGTCAGAAAGAAAAACACGCCCCGCAAAAGAAGAAGATTTGATTGTTCCGAATGGAAGTCACGCAATGAACCCAGGGGACGGAAGTCTGTTTGAACTCCGCCCCGCCCTTGTCGATGGGATTCCGGCAAACGTTGGGATTGATTCATTTGGAGGTTACAGTGAACGGATTCGGATTGATTTTGATCATCAGCATGACGCATTTGAACCAGGATTTCAGACCAAATATTACGTCATCCGAAATGATGAGCCAGGCGTTTGCTATTGGGGTCATAACGGAGAATCGTTTACCATCGAAGTGTTCATCGATGATGATCAAACTTGGCAACGTCCACAATAATCCAGGCGCCTACCACTTAGTCTCGTATGTGTGATGAGCCCCCCGCATGAATGACAATTCAAGCCGTCACGAGTAAACACATAATGCCGTGCTTGACGGCGCGACATGCCTTGCTCACGCAACAAGTCGTACAGGCCTTTGTCCACGGTCACTCCTTTCTGAGTGTAAGCAAGTTGCGTTGTCTCAAGAGCAGCTTCGGCAAGTAATGCTTGTTCGTCTGAAGTAAGGGATTTCAATCTGCGATGAGGGTCGAGTCCTGCATTGAACAGAATTTCGCTTCGCAGATAATTCCCTACACCTGCTAGGAACGATTGATCGAGGAGGAGGTGGCACAATTGCCTGCCTCCGAATTTCGGATTCTGAACCTGCTCAAGGACTGGCGCAATTTCAAGTTCTTGATCTGCTACATCTGGACCGAGCCTTGCAATGTAAGGGTGCTGTTCGACCTCCCATGGTTCGAGTAATTCAATATCGGTTGCAGACCACAAGCACGCAACATGTGATTCAGTCTGTAATTTGATTCGTAAGGATCGATTTGTTTTTCGTTCTTTACTGGTCACTTTTTGCACTGTCCAACGTCCATAAAGCTGATTGTGACTGTACAAGATATCTTCACCAATGTGGATTAGCATGGCTTTCGAACGGGCTTTTACACTGATGACTTCTTGTCCAAGAAATCGATGCTCTTGTCCACGAATTGTTGTGTATGGGCACTCGACATGCGTAATGATTTGTCCTTCCAATGCCTTTCGCAGGTTGTCCGCTGCCCGGTGTATTTCAGGGCCTTCTGGCATGGCTTAAGACCCGCACACAGGTGTTTAAACAGGTGTTTCAGGTTCATCATCCATGCGCAAGCGGTGGACGGAAGAACGTCGGTTGCAACGGATGCAAGCAGATTGGATCGTTGGCTACCTAAGGACCAATGGCCCCAAAACGACTCGAGAAATCATCGAAGCAATGAATCAAAATGACCTACCAGTTCAAGCCCACATCCTATCGAGGGCTTTGCGCAAGTCACCTTTTGTTACTTGCATCGACAAAATCATCACCGACGGACAACAACAATCCGTTTGGGCATTTGATGTCGATAACGTGACTTGAATCAGTAAACGTCACGCAGGTAGCGCTTTTGCTCTTTCATCATGGTCTTTTCAATGAAATGGGTTGCATCATCTTCCGACATTCCACCATGTTCTCTTGCGATGTCGATCAAAGCTCGATGAACATCTTTTGCCATGTATTGCTTGTCGCCACAGATGTAGAAATATGCACCGTTTTCAAACCATTCCCAAACTTCTGCACCGTGTTCCTTCAAGCGATGTTGAACGTAAATTTTCTCTTCTTGATCACGAGACCAAGCGGTTGTGAATTTGTACATGTGCCCGCCATCAAGCCATGCTTCAATTTCATCTTTGTAGTAGTACTCAGTTTTCTCAGATTGATCTCCAAAGAATAACCAGTTTCGACCCGGCGCTTTGTCATGTACACGTTGTTCCATAAACGCACGGAACGGTGCAATTCCTGTTCCTGGTCCAACCATAATGATGTCAGTGTTTGGGTCATCAGGTAGAATGAAGGATTTTGTCGGTGACATGAAGACGCCAACGTCTGTTTCATTGACGACGACTTCATCAGCCATGTATTGGGTGCACAAACCGCCACGTTTCCTGTCATGGTAACTGAACCGAACAATTCCGACGGTCAACTCGACAAAACCAGGATGGGCATCATGTGAGGAGGCGATGGAGTAGAGGCGTGGTTTGAGTCGATCGGCTAATTCAAGGAATTCTTCAGGAGAATACTTGACATTGAATTCTCGCATAATGTCGACATAATCTCGTGTCCATAGGTAGTCCTCGATGGCCTTTGCATCCGCAACAATCGCTTTCACCTTTGATGCAGGGTCGTCCGAAGGCATGCTCGAATTAAGACCGGGTGGCAAATCTCCCTCGGAAGTACTCGACCAGTCCAAATTGTCACGGCTTCGCTTAACGATACTCATTGAGATGGACATTCCAGATGAAACGATTTTGTCCGTTAGGGATTGTACAAACTTCTTGTTCGCCATGTGAACTTCATAGTCTTTCTTCAGAGCCGAGTAAAGGTCCTTCTCACCTTTGTGGGACGTAACCATTTGTTCTCGATCCCATCCTTGAACCTCTAGGAGTTCTTCAACAATGTGGGGTGGGTTTTCTGCAAGTACACCAAGAGCATCGCCGACCTTGTAATCAAGACCTGAGTCGCCCAAATCAAAAACTACGTGACGGGTTTCTTTTCGTGACCCTTCGCCGTTAAGGACATAGCATTCAGTGATTTTGGAGTTGTACGGGTTTTTTGCAGACCAGTTGCTCATAGGTACACCACATGTCTCGCGACGTTTTTTCCAATTGTGGCCTACTTATCATCATTCTCTAGCGTCCATAGTCCTGCATGATAGGGTTGAAAGAGTCGGTGGATGACCGTAGCCCATGACCCACGAGGTGAGAATGCTTGGAACCGGAAACGCATTCCTACCTCATCAACGCTACCATTCCTTCCTCATTTTTGATAGGAAACACATCATCGATGCGCCTCCAACGGCTTTACTGAGTTTGCGACGCGAAGGCATCTCGCCCGCAGATATTGAAACAATTTTCATTACGCATTTGCACGGAGATCATGTCTTCGGGTTACCGTTCCTCCTTCTCGAGAGAAAATACATCTCGGATCGTGAAGGAAACCAACCTCTAACCATCGTTGGATCATCTAGTGTGAAAGATAGACTTGCACAACTCTGTGGGCTTGCATTCCCCGGTAGTCTTGATGATGCACTGGACAAGGTACGGTTTATCGAAGCTGAAGAGGGGGACATTCACGGGTGGAAATGGGAACGATTCCGTGTTCATCATGATGATGCTGTTGACCCGTTTGGATATCGGTTTGAACATCCGGATGGATGCTCTTTTGTTCATTCAGGGGATTCGGGCCCATGCGAAAATCTTGAAGATGCAATCCAACGTTCACAACTGGCAGTCGTCGAAATGGGTTTTCCAGAATGGGTTCCATCCGATCACCATCACAAACCTGGTGACATTCAATCTCTTGCAGAACGTCAAGCAAA
>VMHT01035435.1_pt1 | contig 27388 bp, 32 predicted proteins | sample 4693611 | NCBI WGS metagenome assembly VMHT01 (sample SAMN12280063, study PRJNA550983) | marine metagenome | isolation source: seawater sampled from same location over 5 years 0.02-0.2 micron viral filtrate | place: USA: collected off the coast of southern California halfway between the port... ...
AAAGGTAATATAGAATTAGAAAATGGTTCTAAAATATATGCCTATGCAACATCAAACTCAGGTGTGCGAGGCGGCACATACAATCTAATTTTTCTTGATGAGTTTGCTTTCGTGCCTCATAATATGGCACAAGAGTTTTTTACTGCTACATACCCTGTAATATCATCAGGTAAAACAACAAAAGTAATTATTGTTTCTACACCAAATGGTTTGAATATGTTTTATAAAATGTGGACAGATGCAATAGAAAAAAGGTCAACATATAATCCAATTGAAGTTCATTGGTCTAGTGTTCCTGGTAGAGATGATGATTGGAAAAAAGAAACAATACGAAATACATCAGAAGAACAATTTAGACAAGAGTTTGAAACTGAATTTATAGGTTCTTCAGCTACTTTAGTATCTGGATCTAAACTTAGGTCACTTGCATTTTTCAATCCAATTAGTACAATTGACAAATTAGATATGTACGAAGAACCAAAAGAAGGTCATGTTTACATAGCTACAGTTGATTGTTCAGAAGGTGTTGGTCAAGATTACTCGGCCATAAATATCATAGATGCAACAGAAACGCCTTATAGGCAAGTTGCAAAATATAGAGCAAACGATTTACCTTTATTATTTTTTCCAAATATAATTTATTCAATTGGTATGAAGTACAATGGTGCATATATTCTAATTGAAACAAACAATATTGGCCAACAAGTGGTTGATATTTTACATTATGATTTAGAATATGAAAACATTTATAAGATAGATCAACATCACATAAAAGGTCAGACAATATCAGGAGGGTTTAGACGAAACTCATCTTTTGGTATTAAAACCACTAAATCAGTTAAAAAAATTGGTTGTGCAAACTTAAAAACACTTATTGAAAGTGATAAGTTAATTATTGTTGACTTTGATACAATTGCAGAACTTAATTCATTTGTCCGTGTTCGTGATTCATACGCAGCTGAAGAAGGTAATAATGATGATTTAGCTATGGGACTTGTATTATTTGGTTGGTTAACAGCACAATCTTATTTTAAAGATAGTACAAATGTTGATGTTCGTTCAATCTTATTGAAAGAACAAAGTCTATTAATAGAAGAAAGTTTGACTCCAGTTGGTATAATTGATGATGGGTTACAAGAAGAAGTAACAGTTGATAGTGGTGATGTTTGGACAAAAAGTGGTCAGTTTAACACAAGATTGTAAAAACACTAAATAGAGAATAAATCGAAATCATTTTTTTAATTGTCTAGTCTAAAGAGGAGAAATCCATGGCATTTCAGCTATCACCAGGAGTAAACGTATCTGAGATTGATCTCACTACAATTGTTCCTTCAGTTGCCACTTCCATTGGCGCTACCGCTGGACAGTTTGCTTGGGGACCTGCAAATGAGGTTTTTACTATATCGAATGAAGTAATATTGCAGGAAAGATTTGGGAACCCTGACGATGGAAACTACGAATACTGGTTTTCAGCGGCAAACTTCTTAGCATATGGAAATAATTTAAAAGTTGTAAGAGCAGTAAGTACAGATCATGCGACAGGCTCACTAAATGCAGCTGCAAATGTTGGTGGAGCAATACTTATAGAGAATGATGATGATTATGATTTAAATCATAGCTCAGGAAATAATAGTGTTGGCCCTTTTGCAGCTAAATGGGCAGGTGCAAGAGGTAATTCATTAAGAATCTCTATTTGCCCAAGTACAAACGCATTTTCACAAAATATATCACAATCACCTGCAAGTTTTTCTGTTACTGCAAACGCATTGAATATCGTTAATGATGTTACAAATGTAATCAATGTTAAAAAAGTAGATGCAAACGGATATATTACAGGAACGCCTACAGGACCTAAAGTAATAGAGGGCGATAAAGTTTCAGTAGATGGTGGCACAACTTATAAAGATGTTGTGGCCGCAAATGCTACTACTATAACAGTTGCAGCTGCTCAAGCATTTGCAGCTAATATCGCAAACAACACAGCCATTCTTCGTAAATGGCAATATGCTGACGATTTCAAGATCGCACCAGGAACTTCAGACTATGCAAATGGTAGAAATGCTACAGGTGATGAATTACACGTTGCAGTTCTTGATGAAGATGCAGAGTTTACAGGTACAGCAAATACATTTTTAGAAAAGTTTGTTGCTGTTTCTAAGGCTACTGATGCTCTTAATTCAGAAGGTGCAACAAATTTTTACAAGAATGTAGTTAACGATCAGTCTGAATATGTTTGGTGGCAAGCACATCAAAATGGTGAAGCTAATTGGGGTACAACCACTACTGCTACATCAATATTTACAAATCTAGATACACCGTTTAGTGCATCAATGGTACAAGGTGCTAATGGCGCTGTTACAACCGCTAATGTTGTAACTGCTTTCGATAAATTTGCAGATCCAGCCGCAGTTGACATTAATCTAATTGTAACAGGCCCAGCAGTTACTACTGTTAGTGCTTATGCAATAGATAATATTGCATTAACTCGTAAAGATTGTATGGTATTCTTATCACCTGAAAGATCAGATGCTTTAAATAACGCTGGTAGTGAAGCTACTGATATAATTGCATATCGTAACACACTCACATCAACATCATTTGCCTTTATGGATTCTGGATACAAATATCAGTATGACAAATACAATGATGTATTCAGATATGTACCATTAAATGGTGATATGGCAGGTCTATGTGTAAGAACAGACCTTGAAAGAGATCCATTTTTCTCACCTGCTGGTTTGAATCGTGGTATTATCAAGAATGTAGTTAAACTTGGTTATAACCCATCAAAAGCAGATAGAGATGATCTTTACAGTAATGGTATTAACCCTGTGGTTACATTCCAAGGTGAAGGCACAGTATTGTTTGGAGATAAAACATTACAATCTAAACCTTCAGCGTTTGATAGAATTAATGTTCGTAGATTGTTTATCTTGTTAGAAAAGGCAATATCAAGAGCTGCAAGATTCTCACTCTTTGAATTTAACGATCAATTCACACGTTCACAATTTGTTGCTCTCGTAGAACCATTCTTGAGAGATATACAAGGGCGCCGTGGTATAACAGACTTCAGAGTTGTTTGTGATGAATCAAATAATACTGGTGAAGTCATAGATCGTAACGAGTTTGTAGGTGATATTTACATTAAACCTGCAAGGTCTATTAACTTTATACAACTCAATTTCGTTGCAGTAAGAACGGGAGTTTCATTTGACGAGATTGTAGGACGCTTCTAAATAAAGGATAACACAGGAGAAAATAAATGGCCTTTAACGTAAACGAATTTAGAACACAGATGGTGGGCGATGGCGCCCGCCCAAATCTGTTTGAGGTCGGCTTACCTTTTCCAGGCTTTGCCGCTCCAGGCAATGCACAAGCAAAAACAACTTTCATGGCTAGAGGCGCTCAGATTCCTGGTGCTTCACTCGGTGTTGTACCAGTTACATACTTTGGTCGTGAATTAAAATTTGCAGGAAATAGAATATTTGCCGATTGGACAATAACAGTAATTAATGATGAAGATTTTATCATCAGAAATGCAATGGAAAGATGGATGAATGGTATCAACTCTCATAGTTTGAATGTCAGAAATCCAGCTGCTTTAACACCATTAGGTTATACAGTTGATGGTGATGTAAAACAATTTGCAAAAAGTGGGGATGAACTTAAAAAATACAAATTTATCGGTCTTTACCCAACGGATCTTTCACCTATTGAATTAGAGTGGGGATCAAATGATACGATTGAGGAGTTTACTGTAACATTTTCATATCAATGGTGGGAAGCCGAAGAAACTGGTGTTATTTAAGAGGGGGCTTTTTAGCTACCCCAAAATATAGGATGGATATATGGCGATAAAATTATTTGGATTTACTCTAGGCAGAAAAGATCAAGCAAAAGAGCAACCTTCTGAACAGGCCTCTTTTGCTTTACCTAATGAGGCAATGGACGATGGTGCTGTTACAGTACAGAACAATGCTTATTACGGTACATATGTAGACTTAGAGGGTTCTGTTCGCAATGAATTAGAACTAATTACACGATACCGTGAGATGGCAAATCACCCTGAGTTAGATGGAGCTATTGATGATATAGTCAATGAGTCTATAACACATGATATTGATGGTAAATCAGTAGATATTAATGTTGATAACTTAAAACAACCTGAAACCATTAAGAAAAGAATCATGGAAGAGTTTAACAATATAAAACATATGTTAAACTATGGTAACTTGGCTGATGATTTGTTTAAGAGATGGTATATAGATGGTAGATTATACTTTCATATTGTAGTTAATGATAAAAAACCAAAAGAGGGTATCAAAGAATTAAGATATATTGACCCTAGAAAAATAAGAAAAGTCCGTGAAATAAAGAAAGACCGTGATCCTAAAACCGGTGCAATGGTTATCAAATCAATCGGTGAATATTATGTCTACAATGATAAGGGTACAACAACACAAACATATACAGCAAATATGAATAGTGGTTTGCGTATAGCTACAGATTCAATCATATACTGTACATCAGGTATGATGGATGCGAGAAATACATTTGTTATTTCTTATTTACATAAGGCGATTAAGCCTTTAAATAATTTAAGAATGATAGAAGATGCGATTGTAATATATCGTATATCAAGGGCACCAGAAAGAAGAATATTTTACATTGATGTAGGTAACTTACCAAAAGGTAAAGCAGAACAATACTTGCGTGATGTAATGATTAAGTATCGTAACAAAATGGTTTATGATGCTTCAACTGGTGAGCTTAGAGATGATCGTAAACATAAGTCAATGTTAGAGGACTTTTGGTTACCTCGTAGAGAAGGTGGTAAAGGAACAGAGATTACAACACTACCAGCTGGCCAAAACTTAGGTGAGTTGGAAGATGTTAAGTATTTTCAAAAGAAACTTTTACAATCACTAAACGTACCAATCTCACGTTTAGAGCCACAATCAGGTGGTATGATTGGTTTAGGTAGAGTTTCAGAAGTTACAAGAGATGAAGTTAAGTTTAATAAATTTATTATAAGACTACGCAATAAATTTGCACAAACTTTTGACCATGCTTTAAGGGTACAATTATCACTTAAAGGTATAATGAGTACAGAAGAGTGGGATATTGCAAGAGAAGATATTTACTATGACTTTAAGAAAGATAATAACTTTTCTGAAATGCGAGAAGCAGAGCTTCTTCGTGAAAGACTTAACTTATTAGGTACAGTTGATCCATATATTGGTCGTTATTATTCAACAGAGTGGGTAAGAAAAAATGTTTTACAATTATCTGATGAAGAAATAATGAAGATGGATAAACAAATGAAAAAAGAAGGTGCTATTATTCAGCAACCTGAAGTAGATCAAGATGGGATCCAGGCACAATCACCACAGCCACCAAACGGGTCTGGCCCATCACCCAACAATGCAGATAATTTAGATACAGCTAGAGGTTTGAATACTGAAGGTATATTACAGTTTATAAAAGAATCTGATAGAGCCGTACTAAATAGAAAATGAATAAACTAAAGTATATCATAGGAGATAGAGATGCCTGATTTAGATGATTTTATTGACAAAGTGGTAGGCGGCGAAGCTTCAGCTGCGAGAGAACAGTTACAAGGAATGTTAGCTGGAAAAACTGCTGATGCTTTAGAAACCAGAAAGCAAGAAATAACAGATGCTTTATTTAATGATGGTGAAGAGGCAGAGGTAGAAGAAGAACCCATAGAAGGTGAAGAGGGTGAAGAAGAGTTTGCAGAACTAGAAACAGACGAAATAGAAGAGGTTGACCCATATACAGGTCAACCAATAGAACCAGAGGCAGAAATAGGAGAAGAATGAAAACTTTACAATCACTAATGCAAGAAGTTTCGGGTGAGGCTCGTATGAAAAATACGTCTGACTTTAAAATAGTCATTGGTGCTGATGGTAAAAAGAAAAAGGTTCGAGCTCACAGAATAAAAGTAGGTGATAGAGCTCCAAGAGTTGGTGATGATCCAGAGCAGGATATGGTAACAGATGAAACATCACTAATAAAAGATCCACCTTTTGTTTTAGTTTTCAAAAGAAAGGCAATCAGACCATATCCAGGTGGTATAAAGGTTGCAATGTATTACAATAAAAATTTAGACAAGTATGTTACGGTGCCTTATGGTAAAGGTATGTTAGATAATCCAATGCAAGCAGAGGAATTTATGAAAACATTTAAAGAGTTTTCTGAAAAAGAAATGATAGAAGAGATGAAAGTTATGGATCATCTTCATGATATTGTTAAAAACAAACAAGCTAAAAGAGTAAAGTTTGCTGATGGGTCATCCAGAACTGTGGATCATTTTACAGCATCTGCTGTTACACAGGTGCATAAAAAAGTAAATGATGCAAATAAAGAAAAATTATCAAATATGGTACACAAAAGTCCAAGTCATTTAAAGAAGGCGGCTGATTTTGCTTTTGGTCAAGTAAAAAGAAAATGAATTTAGATTTTCTTTTAGACTTCTTACGAGAAGCGCCACAAAATATTATGAAAATTGGGCGCACTAAAAAGATTAGAAGAAGAATCAGGCGTGATAAAACTGGTAAGATAGTAGTACAGAGAAATAGAATTAGATCAGGTGTAAAGGGGTACGCAGCTACAGGTAAAGGTGGTTCAGTAAAAAGAATACCTGCTACTGCAAGAGTTAAAAAAGCGAGATTGTTAAAACGATCTTGGAAAACAACAAGAAGAGCTAAACTTCGCCGTTCTCAACTAAAAAGGAAACTTTCAATGAGAAGGCGAGCATCACTAGGACTAAGATAAATGAGTACAAAAGAATTAGTAATCACAAATAAACTAAGAGGCCCATCTATTATTAGAGTTAGTAGTAGAGTTGGTGGCGCCGGCGAATCACATACAGATGTGGCAAACATATTCATGGCGAACTTATCAGCCACAGAATCTACGTCAAACAGCTACGGTGGTTTAACAATCGAAACAGTAACAGCGGCTAGCATACAATCTTTATTTTATAGCAGTAACGGTGTTATAGAAATAAAAAGAGTTGGTGATGCTGGTGTGGCTGCTTCTGCTAATGCAAATCTTTTATCATTACAGGCTGGAACAGATGAAATTAACTTTACTAAAAACTTTAATGCACTTGATGAAGGTAAAACAAAAAATATTTTCATTGAATTTGTAGATGATGCTCAAGGTACTGTTATCTTAAAAGTGGCTAAAGTAGCCACTTATAACCCTGCTGCTGATACATTCTAAGGAACGAAAATGAAACTCATATCAGAAACATATTTCTCAGAAGTAAAAACTCTTATAGAAGAAGCTGATGGGAAAAAGAATCTTTATATAGAAGGTACTTTTCTTGTCGGTGATACTGTAAATAAAAATAATCGAATGTATAAAATGGATACTCTTCGCAATGAAGTAGCTCGTTATGATAAAGAGTACGTTCAAACTAATCGTGCCTTAGGAGAGTTAGGACACCCAGATACACCTACAATTAATCTTGAAAGAGTATCACATAAAATTGTGTCACTAAGTGAAAATGGTAAAACATTTCACGGTAAGGCAAAAATCTTAGATACACCATACGGACAAATTGTTAAGAATTTTATTGACAATGATGTAAGTGTTGGGGTTTCTTCAAGAGCATTGGGTTCTTTAGAACCACAAAAAGAAGGATATAATTTGGTGCAAGATGATTTGAAACTTGCTACGGCTGCTGATATTGTCGCTGACCCATCTGCTCCAGGTGCTTTCGTAAATGGCATTATGGAAAATAAAGAATGGATGTTTGTCGAGGGGCGCTTCATAGAAGCTGATTTTGACAAAGCAAAGAAACAGATTAAAGAAGCAACAAAATCTGAAATAGAAGGAGTTGCTCTCAAATTATTCGATAATTACCTTAGAAAACTTTAAAATTATAAATATTGTTTACAAAAACAAAGGAGATAAATCAGATGTCAGATCAAAATCAACTCATGGAAGCAGCTGCTGAAGTATTAAATAGAAGTAGAGCAGATGCGTCCTCACAGCCAATGCAAAAAGCTGACGCCTCTTCAGTAGGTGGTACGCAAGATTTAGGTGGACCAACACCTGAGAATTATAAACAAGATGATGATTCAGCAAAAGTTAAAGTTGCTGCTATGGCAGCTGATAACTCTGCTAAAAATCAAGCAGGAATAAAAATGAAACCTTCAGCGGCTTCAACTAGACAAGAAGAAGTAGAAGCTGAAAAAGAGGTAGTACAAGAAAAAAGTATGCCTCAGGGTTTAAAAGATTTCTTAGAAAAGAAGAAAGAGAAAATGAAAGAGGACATACACCAAGATGTTGAAGCTTTATTTTCTGATGATAAAAGTATCTCTGAAGATTTTAAAGCAAGAGCTTCAACTCTCTACGAAACAAGAGTCAATGACCGTGTTACACAAATACAAGAGGAAATTGACAATCATTATGCAGCTTCATTTGATGACGCTGTACAAAAAATTAGAAATGAACTTACAGAAAAAGTTGATGATTACCTTAACTATGTTGTTGAGCAGTGGATGACGGACAATCAAATCGCAGTAGAGTCTGGTCTCCGTGCAGAGATGACTGAAGAGTTTATTGTAGGTTTAAGAGATTTATTCAAGGAGCACTACATTGATGTTCCTGAAGAAAAAGTTGATCTAGTTGATGAATTAGCGACTAAAGTTGAAGAGTTAGAATCTCAACTTGATGAGGAGATGGAGAAAGGTATGACATTTGCTAAGGCGTTAGTTGAAGCAAGAAAAAATGAAATTACCGTAGATGTATGCGAAGGACTTACCAAGACTCAATTTGAAAAAGTCAAATCACTTGCAGAAAGTGTAGAATTTTCCACAGAGGAAGAATTTGTAGAAAAGGTAACAGTCATTCGTGAAAATTACTTTCCCACAGAGGGAACAGTACAAGCTAATCAAGAAACAGCACTAAACGAACAGGTTGATCTACCAACTGAACAAGTTAATGATCCATTTGTTAATGCAGTTTCCAACGCTATTTCACAATCAAAAAAATAATTTAAACTAAAAACAGGAGAAAAAGATGTATCTTTCAGAAAGTTTACAAAAAAAATGGGGAGGAGTCTTAGATCACCCTGATCTACCAAAGATTGATGACCCATATAAGAAAGCGGTAACAGCCGTAATTCTTGAGAATCAAGCAGTTGAAATGGGTAAGTCGCAAGAAACATTGCAAGAGGTCTCACCTACAAACTTTGCAGACACAGGTGGTTTTGGTACTGCTGGTAATCAAACCAAGGCTGGTTTTGACCCAATCTTGATTTCTTTAGTCAGAAGAAGTTTACCAAACCTTATCGCATATGATATTTGTGGTGTTCAGCCAATGACTGGACCAACCGGTCTTATCTTTGCAATGAGAGCTAAATTTGATAACATGGGTGGTACAGAGGCCTTCTATAATGAGGCGAATACGGCTCATGCAGCTTCAGAAGGTGATGCTCCACAAGCACTCGCAGTTGGTGGTACACCTCCAACCGCTGTATTTACTGGTAACGCTGTAGCTGATGCTGGTATGACAACAGGTAAGGCAGAGGCATTAGGTGATGGAACTGCTGGTAACACATTCCATGAAATGGCCTTCTCAATCGAGAAAGTTACTGTAACCGCAAGAACAAGAGCACTCAAAGCTGAGTATTCTATGGAACTTGCTCAAGACTTGAAAGCAGTTCATGGTCTTGATGCTGAAACAGAGTTGTCAAACATTCTTTCAGCAGAAATACTTGCAGAGATCAATCGTGAGGTTGTTCGTGAGATTTACAAACAAGCTATTGTCGGCGCAAAAGTTGGAACAGTTACACATGGTAAGTTTGACTTAGATACTGACTCAAACGGTCGTTGGATGGTTGAGAAAGTTAAGGGTCTTGCGTTCCAAATAGAACGTGAAGCAAACGCTATCGCCAAGTTAACTCGTAGAGGGAAAGGTAACATCATGATTTGTTCAAGTGATGTAGCATCCGCTCTCGCTATGGCAGGTTTACTTGATTATAACTCCGCTTTACAAGGACAAATAAACCTTCAAGTAGATGACACAGGCAATACCTTCGCAGGTACAATGTTTGGTCGCATTAAAGTGTATATTGATCCTTATTCACCTGTAAGTTCAACAAATGAATTTGCTGTTGTAGGATATAAGGGTAACAACGCTTATGATGCTGGTTTGTTCTATTGCCCATATGTACCTCTACAAATGGTCAGAGCAGTTGGTCAAGACACTTTCCAACCAAAAATTGGATTTAAGACTCGTTACGGTCTAGTATCTAACCCATTCGCTCAAGGTACCACAGTAGGTGCAGGTGCATTAACAGCACAAACTAATAACTACTATCGTGCTTTCCAGATTGCAAACTTAATGTAATCATTTGTTTTACTTTAAAAGAGGAACTTCGGTTCCTCTTTTTTTTGGCTTCCGCTTTTTAACTTATATAAATAGAAGATGGCAGGCATAACAGATAAAAACCCTAGTAATCCTAATTTTTTACACCCGAATAAATTTATATTTTCGTTTGCGAGAGCACCGAATTTACAATATTTTTGTCAATCGGCAACTGTACCTGGATTATCAATTGGTGAAGCCATGTTTAATACACCATTTGTAGATTTGTTTTCACCTGGTGATAAACCAATGTATGATTTATTAAACGTAACATTTCTAATTGATGAAGATTTGAAAAGTTGGTTGGAGATACATGATTGGCTTCGTGCTATGTCATTTCCTGAGGGTTATGCTGATTATAAAAATATGAGTAAATTAAATAAATTTGCCGGAAATCAACCAAAGTTTCCACAATTTCATGATGCTTCACTTACGCTATTTTCATCATCAAATAATCCTAAATTTAGATTTAAATTTAAAGATGCCTTCCCTACCACACTTTCTACGTTTGTAATTAACTCAGCAGATTCTCCTGATGAGATACTTACAGCTGATGCTACATTCAGATTTGCCTATTATGATATTGAAAAGTTGTAAAAATTAGTGTATCCTCTAATGAGGAGATAAATTATGAAACAAATTGATGAACTATTAGAATTATGGAAAAAAGACTGTGATATAGATCGCACAGAACCAGGTAAAGAATTATCTAAAGTACCTAGTTTACACAGCAAATATCTCAACATTCTATCAAGACATAGACTACTTTCAAAAGACGCTGAGTTTAAGTATATAAAGCTCAGAAGAATAAAGTGGGAATATTACACAGGTAAAATGAGTGAGGAAGATTTGAAAGAGAGAGGGTGGGAACCTTTTCAATATGTACTCAAATCCGAGTTGAATACATATTTAGAGAGTGATACTGATTTAAACAAATGTGTGGCTACAAAAGCTTATCATGATGAAATAGTGGAACTTTGTACAAGTATATTAAAAGAATTAAACAGTAGAACCTATCAACTTAGATCATTAATTGATTGGGAAAAATTCATTGGCGGTATGTAAAGATATATATTAATGGCAGATATAATTTTAAATAAATTAAACGAATCTTTTTTAAAAGTCGAATGTGAACCTCACTATGAAATGGAATTATCTTCTTATTTTACTTTCTACGTTCCTGGTTATCGTTTCATGCCTGCTTACAAGAGCCGAGCATGGAATGGACAAATTTGTTTATTCAACAGACGTAACCACACAATATATTATGGCCTCATACCACACATAAAAAAATTTTGTTCCGAGAGAGATTATAAGCTTGAACTTTCTCCAGATGTTAACATAACACATTCATTAAGTCTAGTTGAGGCAGTAGACTTTATTAAGACATTAGATTTACCTTTTGAAGTTAGAGATTATCAATTACAATCATTTGTACAATCTATAAGAAATAAAAGAAGGCTCATATTATCACCAACAGCCTCTGGTAAATCATTAATCTTATATCTAATTGTTCGATACTTAATGAAAGATCATGATAAAGGTCTTTTAATCGTACCTACAACTTCCCTTGTTGAACAAATGTTTACAGATTTCAAATCTTATGGTTTCGATTCTGATAAACATTGTCATCGCCAGTATTCAGGTAAAGAAAAACACACAAATAGTTTTCTAACAATATCTACATGGCAATCTGTTTATAAAAACGATAAAGAATACTTTGAACAATTTGATTTTGTAATTGGTGATGAAGCACATCAATTTAAAGCTAAATCACTTACTACAATACTATCAAATTGTATTAACTCTAAATATAGGATAGGAACAACAGGCACCTTAGATGGTACTCAAACACATAGATTAGTTTTAGAAGGACTCTTTGGCCCTGTTTATAAAGCTACAACAACATCAGAACTCATAGAGAAAGGACAACTTGCTGATTTTAGAATTAAATGTTTAATTTTAAAATATGACGAATCAATAAGACATCAAGCAAGAAAATGGGATTACAATTCAGAAATAGATTACATTGTTAAAAGTGAGGCAAGAAATACTTTTATTCGTAATTTAACTTTGTCTTTGAAAGGTAATACATTAATTTTATACCAATATGTAGAGAAACATGGTAAAAATTTGTATGACAATATTCAAAGTAAAGCTGGTAAAAGAAAAACCTTTTTTGTCTTTGGTGGAACAGATACAGAAATTAGAGAGTCAGTTCGATCAATTCTTGAAAATGAAGATGATGCAATAGTTGTAGCGAGTTATGGTACTTTCAGTACAGGTATTAATATTCGCAATCTTCACAATATAATCTTTGCAAGCCCATCAAAATCTAGAATAAGAAATTTACAATCAATAGGAAGAGGACTTCGTAAGAGTGAAACAAAAGAAAAAGCCACCTTATTTGATATAGCAGATGATTTTCGTATAGGTAAATTTGCCAATTATACGTTGAAACATTTTATAGAAAGGTGTAAAATATATGATGAAGAGAAATTCGCCTATAAATTTTATAACATAGAGTTGAAAAATGGAAAATAAAGAAATCAAAATAATAAGATTAAAGTCCGGAGAAGATGTAATAGCCACTTTCACAGAAAATAAAAAAGAGAAGAGAGTGACTTTAGAAAATCCAATGCACATAATTTTCAAAAGATCACCTACAACTGGAGGCACAAGTCCAATGATGTATATGTATCCTTGGGTGCCAGTAGAAATGGTAGAGAAAGACATAGCGCTTATAGATTCTGTAAATGTTTTAACTACATTTGAACCAAAAGGTGAGATGATAGAATATTATGAAAACGTAATCATTGATGCAAAAGAAAGAGCTAAAAAATTAGGTGATCAAAAAGTCTTTGAAGAAGATATTGAATATGATGATGATATTGATATAGATGAAATTAAAGAAGCTTTGAGAGAAAGAAAAACAAAAAAAATGGTGCATTAATGGATTATAAAGATGTGATTGTAAAAAAACCTTGGGGTCAAGAATATCTTTGTTATCATAACAAAGAAATTGCCATTTGGTTTTTACATATAAAAAAAGGAGAAAAAACTTCCTTACATTGTCACCCAAATAAAAATACTGGTTTTGTTGTTCTTAAAGGGCAAACAAAGTTATCATTTATAAGAGGTGGTGTTGATATATATGGTTTAAATAAAATTAATATATTTCGTTCAAGGTTTCATTCTACATACGCTGTAACAGATTCTTTTATATTTGAGATTGAAACTCCTGAAGATAAAGAGGATTTGGTAAGATTAGAAGATTCTTATGGTAGAGAGGGTGAAAAGTACGAAAGTTCTAGTCATCATTTACCTAAAAATAATTCTTGTGTATGGCTAGATGAAGCTTCATTAAGTCCTAAACATTTAGATGTGTGTGGTTGTTGCATACAACACATAGAAATAATTGATAAAAAAGAGTTACTAAATAAGAAAGAAGAAGAAATATTTGTCATAACAAATGGTGGTTTAGTCACAGATGAAAATGGTAAAAGACAAAAAATATTATGGCCAGGTGATGTTATTGATGGTGAAACATTACATAGACTAGCTATTGCATTTAAATTGGATTATAACACAACTGTATTACATATAATAAAAAATGTTTGAATATAACTGTAAAATTATAAAAGTAGTAGATGGCGACACAGTAGATGTTGACATTGATTTAGGATTCGGTCTTTGGATTCATAATGAACGAATACGAATGTATGGTATAGACACGCCTGAATCTAGAACTAGAGATTTAATAGAAAAAAAATATGGTCTATTTGCAAAAAAATTTGTAGAGGCACACTTACCTTTAAATAGTATTGCAACACTAAGAACACAAAAAGATAGAACAGGAAAATTTGGTCGTGTATTAGGTGAATTTATGTTACCAGAATCAACATCAGATTTAACGGGACTTATTAAAATAGAAACACTTAATGAGTTAATGATTCATTTTAAAATTGGTGTTGCATATCATGGCCAAGCTAAAGACCTGATAGAACATGAACATAGAAAAAATAGAGATTTAGTTGACTTGAATTGTTTAGATGGTTTAGATGATGTGAAAAAAAATGATACATTTATTTGATTTAGATAAAACATTATGGGATTGCCAAAATAAATACGAACAAGAAATTTGGGCTAAACAATTAGTACCACCTTTCAAATTTGCCACCCATTATTCAGAAAATATTGTTATTGATGATGTTCTCTCTCGTTGCGAGTTGAGAGAAGGCGTTAAAGATTATTTTAAAAAAATATCAATACCAGAAAATAAAATAGGATTTTTATCTGTGGGTGCATATCATGGTATAGAAATGGAAAGACAACCTAGTGTTAAATTATTACAAAAGTTCAACATTTACGAATATTTTACACACACTAAAGTTCTACAATACAAAACTTTTGACAAAAAAGAAATTTTAGAATTAGTTAAAAAAGAGTCTGATGGTGAAGAAATTGTGTTTTATGATGATGATGAAAAAAATTTAGATAAAGCTGAGAGTTTAGGTATTAAAGCTGTTGACTCTTTAAATATAAAAAATTGGAATTTGTATGTCGGTTGATATTCTCTTTGTACACCCTAATGCTTCTGAAAAAATTTACCAAGGATTATCATCTAGAAATTCTGCTATAGAACCACCTATTTGGGCTGCTATGTTGGCCAAAAGTGTTCTATCATTAGGATATAGAGCTGAATTAATTGATGCTGAAGTTGAAGGTTTAAGTTATACAGAAACAGCTAAAAGAATTTTTGTATATAAACCTAGAATAGTATGTTTTGTAGTTTATGGCCAACAACCTAGTGCATCATCTCAAAATATGGAAGGTGCTACAAGAACATCTGAAATATTTAAACTACTTGAACCTGAAAGTTTTGTATTGTATGTTGGTGGTCATGTTTCAGCTTTACCTGTTGAAACATTAGAGAAGCATAGTGAGATTGATGCAGTATGTCAGAATGAAGGTGTTTATACAATAAATCAACTGATACAATCCAATTTATCTCACGAACAATTAAGAAATGTAGAAGGTCTGGTTTATAAAGTAGACAATCAAATTATAGTAAACAAACCATCACCAGTTGTACCTAAAAAACATTTAGAACGTGATTTACCTGGAATGGCATGGGAGTTATTACCAAATTTAAAGAATTACAGAACAGCTGGTTGGCACTCTTGGTCGAATGATACAGAAAAACAACCTTTTGCAGCTTTATATACAAGTCTGGGTTGTCCGTATAAATGTTCTTTCTGTATGATAAACATTATTAATAGAACAAAACCTGGATCTGAAATAACAAGTGAAGATAGTAATATATTTCGTTGGTGGTCACCAGAGTTTATCATAAAACAATTCGACCATATTGCGAAACAAGGTGTAAAGAATGTAAAGATTGCTGATGAATTATTTGTTTTAAATCCTAATCACTTTTTAAAAATATGTGATTTAATAATTGAAAGAGGTTATGATTTTAATATTTGGGCATACTCAAGAGTTGATACTTGTAAACCACAATACTTAGAAAAATTAAAACAAGCCGGTGTAAATTGGCTTGGACTTGGTATAGAAAATCCTAACAATGTATTAAGACAAGAAATACACAAAGGTGGATTTAAAGATGTGAAAGTTTTAGATTTGATTAATACAGTTCGTGATGCTGGTATAAATGTAGGTGGTAATTACATATTTGGTTTACCTTATGATACACATGAAACAATGCAAGATACTTTAGATTTTGCATTAGAAAATCCAACAGAGATGGCCAATTTCTATTCTGCTATGGCCTATCCAGGAAGTCCACTACATAAAGAAGCTAGAAAAAATAAAATTGTTTTACCAGAAACATATGCAGGTTATAGTCAACACTCATATGAAACACATAACTTAGCAAATGATCATTTAGAAGCTTCAGAAATTTTAGAGTTTAGAGATTATGCTTGGGATACTTACCACTCACATCCAAAATATTTAAGTTTAATGCAACATAAGTTTGGTAAAAAAGCTGTAGATGAATTAGATAGTACAAAGAAAGTTAAATTGAAAAGAAAATTATTAGGAGATTGATATGAATTTGATGAAAGCATTAATTATAACATGGGAAAACTTTCAAGACCAAGAAGTTGTTTATCCTTATTACAGGATAAAAGAAGAAACTGATGATGTAAAAATTATATCTAATGTAACAGGTAGATTTCATGGCATCATGGGTGTAAATATGACCTCTCATGATACATTAGATAATTTAACAAATTATTCTAATTATGATTTTTTAGTTTTACCTGGAGGTGTTAAGTCATTAGAAAAACTAAGACAAGAAAAAGATGTCTTAGAGTTTATTCGCCAATGGGATGTAGATGGTAAACTGATAGCTTCAACTTGTCATGGCGCTCAGTTAATGATATCCGCTAAAATTACAAAAGGTAGAAAAATAAGTGGTTATTATAGTATTAAAGATGATATAAACAATTCTGGTGCAATATATGTTGATGCACCTTCTGTTAGTGATGGTAATATTGTATCTTCACCACACTACGATCATATGGGTGCTTGGATGAAAGAGGCTATTACATTATATTATGCAAACGCTGAACGAGGATAAACTTCTTAGAATACATATTAAGGCATCATATTGTAGAGCGTTTGAAGAAGAAGTTTTTGACCTTGTACAAAAAAAGATAATTAAAATACCAGTTTATCTTTCTGCTGGGCAAGAATATATATCAGCGACTTTATCTCAATTACTACTTGATGTTGATAAACAGATATTCATACAACACAGAGGTCATTCAACCTATCTAAATTTTGGTCGTATGGAACATAACTATAACGAACCAGGTTTAGATCCTATTTACGAGCTTCATATGAAATATTTGGCTCTAGAATTATTGGGTGATAAAAAAGGTTGTGCAAATGGTATGGGTGGTTCTGCCTCAATACAATCAAAGAAAAATAACATATATGGTCATGATGGTCTTATGGGTTCTCATGGCCCTATTGCCACAGGTGCCTGTTATGGTAATAAAAAATTCACTCTTTGTTTTATTGGTGATGCAGCTGCTGAAGAAGATTATTTTTTAGGTGCTTTAGGTTGGGCATCAACAAAAAAATTACCAATATGGTTTATAGTTGAAGATAATAATCTCTCTATTCTTACCGAGAAAAAAGTTAGAAGAAACTGGGAGATGAATGATGTTGCAAAAGCTTTCAAAATGAAATCACATAGTTGTACTGATGATCCAAAAGATTTAGCTCTTCGTTTTTATGAAACTTCAATTGAAGAGCCTGCATTGTTTAATATAAAAACTAATCGTTTGTTTTGGCACGCTGGTGCAGGTATAGATGACCCTGATACACCAGACTTACATAAAAAATACATCAAATATTTTGGACCTAAATACAGTAAAGAAGCAAAAGATTATGTGAAAGAACTGTGGAAAAAATGCTTAACGTAAAAGATACAATAAAAGACGTTGTTCGTTATCATCTAAAAGAAAAAAATGGTTTGGCTTTAGGTCAATGTTTAACTGCTGTAGGTTGGGTTGGTGGAACTTTGCCAGAATTATATGAAGAAGATGGTATGGTTGAACTTTCTATGGCTGATGTTGCAGGTGGTGGCATAGCAGTTGGTATGGCTCTAGCAAATCGTAGACCAATGTATGTAATACGTTATCAAGGTTTTAATTGGTACAATGCACCAAGCATTATAAATTATGCAGCTAAATCAAAGGAGATATGGGACGTATCATGCCCAATATTTGTTCGCTCCATTGCAATGGAAGGTGGGATTGGTCCTGTAGCAGGATCATCTCACCACTCCTTGTATTATAGAATGCCTGGAATAAAAATATATTCACCAATGACACCTAATGAATATAAAGAAGTTTATAGAAATTTTATGAATGAAGATGAAGTTTATTATGTTTCAGAACACCGAGGTTCTTATAATAATACTGAAGAGTTACCAGATATAATTCAAAAAGATGCTAAAGTCACTTTATTTCCTATTTCTATAACAAGATTTGCAGCTGTTGAAGCCGCAAAAGAATTAGAAAAAGAGGGCACAAAAGTTAATATAATACACATCAATCAAATAAAACCTTTTAAAATAAAAAAAGAATATGTGAACTTTATTACAAATGGATTAGTCATAGATGATGATTATGTTGATGGTATTGCTAAAGCTATATCATACGACATACAAAAAATTACAAATAAAAAAATAGATGTTTTAGGTCTTGAAGATAAAAGTGCTGGTTTTTACAAACAAGTAGATAATTTACCGCCTACAAAAGAGAAAATTATTGGTAAAGTAAAAAAACTGTTAGAGGATAATTATAATGATAATAACTAAAACACCTTATAGACTTTCATTGTTCGGTGGTGGCACAGATTATTCTGATTGGTATAGTTTTAATAAATCAAGAATTATGTCAGCTGCAATAAATCATCATTGTTTTTTAAGTGTAAAAGATTTACCTCCTTATTTCAGTTATAAGTATAGAGTATCTTATTCAAGATTAGAAGCAGTAAATTCAATTGAGGATATAGATCACCCATCTGTAAGAAATTGTTTAAAACACTTAGATATGAAACAAAGTTTGACAATTACACATGATGGTGAAATGCCGGCAAAATCTGGTGTAGGTTCCAGTTCTGCTTTTACTGTTGGTTTATTAAATGCTTTATTTCATAAAAAAGGCATCAAACTTTCACCAAAAGAATTAGCTGAAAAAGCAATTCATGTTGAACAAGTATTAAATCATGAGAGTGTTGGTATTCAAGATCAGATTACAGCTGCATATGGTGGTATGAATATAATTACAGCCGGTTTAGGTAAAGAATGGGAAGTAGAACCAGTTAAAATATCAGATGAATATTTGAAAGAATTGGAAAGTCACATACTTTTAGGATTTTCAGGTAAGAGTAGAATTGCAGAAGTGCAGGCAAGAAAACAAGTAGAAAGAATTGGTAAAAATAAAAATTATTTAAATGAAATTGCAAGTGTAGCCGATTTGGGAATACATTATATTTTAAAAGAAGATGGTATAGAAAAAGTAGCTAGTCTTTTAACAGCCACTTGGCAATTTAAAAAACATTTAACAGATAATTTGACGAATCAAAAACTAGATTATATATTTGATCTATCGGAAAAAAATGGATCATTAGGTGGAAAATTAATGGGTGCTGGAGGTGGTGGATTTTTTATGTTTGTTGTGCCTCCAGAGAAACAAGAAAAATTTAAAAAAGCACTCAACCACATAAAAGTTTGGGTGCCTTTCAAACTTAATAAAGGAGGAAGTGAAGTCATATGACCGAACAAAAACAATACAGCGAAGTTTTGTTACAAGAAGCAAAAAGAATCAGAGAGTTCATTAAGCTTAATGAATCAGAAATAGGCGCCACTCATTTGAAAATAACAGCAAACATATTAGAAGTAAGAGCTAAACAGCTTTTAAATAACTTATCTTCAAACGGAACACCGCTATCATAACAGTTTGTCAACCCTTTGTCAAGGAATATTATGCAGAATTACCAAGAAAATTTTGAAAAAAAAGGATATGTTTTAGTAAAAGAATTTATACCTAAAACAGTAGCTACATACTTATTTGAATACTTAAAATTTTCAAGTCATGCTTTGCTTTTGTCAGGAAAGGCAGTTGTTGGAGATGAGCAAGTTCCAAATTCTTTTGCACCAAGACATGGTGATATGGCTTTTCAGGCATTAATGAAACATATGCGACCTACAATGGAGATTATTACCGGGTTGGACTTGTGTCCTACTTACACTTATGTTAGACTATATCGTGAAGGTAGTATTTTAAAGAAGCATAAAGATAGACCTTCATGAGAAATATCAGTAACAGTAAAACTATCGGATACAAAAAAAAATGACTACAATTGGCCCATTTATATGGATGGTACTGAATGTATTTTAGAAGATGGTGACGCAGTAATTTATCGAGGTTGTGATTATTGGCATTGGCGTGAACCTTGCGAAGGTGGTGAAAATTATCGTTTAGGGCAGGTGTTTTTACATTACATTGATAAAAATGGTCCTCATTATCCTGAATACGCTTATGATAAAAAACCATATACCAAATTATTTGAAAGTGAATTATGAGTAAAGAATCGAAACACTACGTTAAAAATGCAGATTTCTTAGAAGCTTTAATAAAATACAAAGAAGCTTGTGAACTTGCTAAAGAAGAAAACAAAGAAGATCCTCCCATACCAAATTATATTGGTGAATGTTTTTTTAAAATAGCTGAACATCTATCAAGAAAACCTAACTTCATATCATACTCATTCCGTGATGAAATGATCTCAGATGGTATAGAAAATTGCCTAATGTATTTTCGTAATTTTAATCCAGAGAAAAGTAAAAACCCATTTGCATATTTTACTCAAATAATTTATTATGCCTTTTTAAGAAGAATCACTAAAGAGAAAAAACAATTATATGTAAAATACAAGGCAACAGAACAAATGGGTATAATAGAAGAACATGAAGTATTGCCTGATGGAAGCTTGAAACCTTTTGAGCTTTATGATAATATAGCAGAGTTCATTCAAAACTTTGAAGAAAGTAAGAAGAAAAAACAAGAGAAGAAAAAAGGCCTTGAAAAATTTTTATGAAGCTTTGTATATTAGGTGATACACATTTTGGTGCGAGAGGTGATTCGGTAGATTTTCATAACTTTTTTGAAAAGTTTTATGAAAACACTTTCTTTCCATATTTAATAGAAAATAATATTGATACAGTATTTCAGCTAGGCGATCTTTTTGATCGTAGAAAATACATCAATTTTAATTCACTATATCTATGCCGTAAATATTTTTTTGATAAGCTAAGAGATAATAATATAAAGATGTACACTCTTTTAGGTAATCATGATATATCATATAAAAATACTTTAAAGGTAAATTCATCAGAACTTCTTTTAAAAGAATATAAAAACGTAACTGTATATAATGATTATGCTCAGGTAGAATTTGATGGTATGAAAGTTGATGTTATACCTTGGATTTGTAAAGAGAATGAAAAACAAATATTTGAATCTATGAAAACAAGCTCTTCAGATATATGTTTTGGACATTTTGATATAGATGGTTTTGAAATGTATAGAGGTAATAAATGTTTGGGTGGTTTGAATAGAAACATATTTAACAAATATGATATGGTATTAACAGGCCATTTTCATCATAGATCAAATGATGGCCAGATTTATTACGTTGGCACACCTTGTGAAATGATGTGGTCAGATTATAATGATACAAAAGGTTTTCATATATTAGATACTGAAACAAGAGAAATGGAATTTGTTGCCAATCCATATCAAATGTTTCATAGAATAAGATATGATGATTCTCAAACAAACTTTGATCATTGGAAAAAATTTGATTATAAAAAAACAAAAGATTCTTATGTTAAAATTGTTGTTTTAAATAAACAAAACCCATATCTTTTTGATACAGTTGTAGATAATTTTTACAAAGCTGAGGTGGCTGATATGTCTATTGTTGAAGATTTTAGTGATATGAATTTTGGTGTTGATAAAGATATTATAAATCAGGCAGAAGATACTATAACAATTTTGTCAAAATATATTGACGATAATTCCAATGGCCTTGTTGAAGATCCTAATAAATTGAAAAATTTAATGAAAGAGCTTTATGTTGATGCTATGAATGAGGAGCGTACAGAATGAGTCACAGCTATAAAGGCATATATAATAACCCAAATGAAAGACAAAGAAGATTTTACACTTATTGTTACTGGACTGATGCTTTTAATAAAAAAGAAATGGATCAACTTCATAAACAAATGGATGAGTGTGAACTTGATAGAGGTAGTACAATTCAACTGCCGAACAAAAATAAATCAAATACAACAAATACAAAATATGTAAGTGATGGCAATACAGTTATACAGACATCAACAGATAGTCAAAGCAAAGGAAAGCCAAATGAAGCTGTGAGAAAATCAGATGTTGCATTTGTAGAGAGAAATGATAAAACAGGTTGGATTTATGAAAGATTAAATTATGTAATAGATTCTTTAAATGCACAATTTTATAATTTTGACTTAAATGGTTATGATACTTTTCAATATACAGTTTATCATGACTATGAAAAAGGTAAATATGATTATCATATGGACACAATCATGGGTACAGGTATGCCTGATGATATGTACGAAACTAGAAAATTATCAGTTACATTTTTATTAAATGAACCTGGTGTAGATTTTGAAGGTGGTGAGTTTGAAATAAATTCAGGTCAAGAAAAAGATGCTGAGTCAGTAAAAATGAAAAAGGGTGATATAATTGTATTTCCATCTTTTATGTTACACAGAGTAAAGCCTGTTACAAAAGGTGTGAGAAAATCAATTGTTATATGGGTAATGGGGCCTAAATTTAGATGATTATATTTCGTAAAATAAAATGGAAAAACTTATTATCAACAGGTAATTATTTTACAGAAGTTAAGCTAGATAGTAAAAATAGTTCTTTAATTGTAGGTGAAAATGGTTCAGGTAAATCAACTTTACTTGATGCTTTATGTTTTGGTCTATTCAATAAACCTTTTCGTAAAATATCAAAACCACAATTAGTAAATTCAATTAACACTAAAGATTGTGTTGTCGAAGTTGAATTTGATACAAATAATAAATCATATAGAGTTGTCCGTGGTGCAAAGCCAAATGTTTTTGAAATTTATCAAAACAATGAATTACTTAATCAAGATGCGGCTGCTAAAGATTACCAAGATTTTTTAGAGAGATTTATACTAAAATTAAATTATAAATCTTTCACTCAAATTGTTATGTTGGGTTCGGCTTCTTTTACACCTTTTATGCAATTATCATCAAATGATAGAAGGTCTATTATAGAAGAGTTGTTGGAGATTCGTGTATTTTCTACAATGAATGGATTGTTAAAAGGTAAAATACAAGAGAATAAAGAAAGTGTTACAGATAAAAAACACTCAATAGAATTAGACGATCAAAAACATGAAATGAAGCTTGCGTACATAAACACATTAAAAGAAGATAATCGTTTAAAAATAGAAAAATATAAAAAAGAAAAACAAAATTGTGAAGTTGATGTAACTAATTATACTACAATAATTGGCGCCGATACAAAAGCTGTAAGTAATTTACAGAGCTTTATATCTGGTAAAACAAAAGCTGAGGCAAGAATAAAAACAATTACTAAACTAGAATCAAAATTAGAATCTAATATTACAAAATCTGATGATGATATATCATTTTTTCAAGATCATGATGATTGCCCTACTTGTAAACAGGCAATTGATCTTGAATTTAAAAATAAAACGCTTGACAATTTATCAAATAGCCTTGTAAAATATAAAGATGGATTAAAAGAATTAGAAACTAAATTTTTAGCAGAACAAAAAAAATTAAATGTAATACAAGAACATCAAAAAGAAATAGCTAATTTGCAAGTGATGATTGCCACAAACAATAATTTAATTAATTCAAAAAGAGATAGAATAACTGAAATACATACGGAGATAGAAAATCTTAAATCATCTAAATCTAATTCAAAAAAAGAAGAGATAGAAATAAAAGAGCTGGAAGATTCATTAGCCCAGAAAAAAGATGAACTAAAAAATTTACTAGATGATAAAGTTTATTATGAGGTAGCTTCAACATTGTTAAAAGATACTGGAATAAAAACAAAAATTATTAAACAATATTTACCGATTATTAATCAACTTACCAATAAGTATTTATCAAGTTTAGATTTTTTTGTCAACTTTAATTTAGACGAAAGCTTTAAAGAAACAATTAAGTCAAGGCATAGAGATGATTTTTCATATGCTTCATTTAGTGAAGGTGAAAAACAAAGAATTGATATGGCCTTGATGTTAACTTGGCGTGCTGTAGCTAAGATAAAAAATTCAGCAAACACAAACTTGCTTATTCTTGATGAAACTTTTGATTCTTCATTAGATGCAAATGGTACTGAAGATTTGATGAAAATTTTACAATTACTAGAAGATGTTAATTTATTCGTAATTAGTCATAAAGGTGATGCACTACAAGACAAATTTATGAATGTAATTAAATTTAAAAAGGATCGTAATTTTTCAAGGATAATAAATTAATGTTAGAAAAAGAAGAATTTTTGTCAGAGTTTTATTCAGATGATGGTACAAAAGTAGCTAAAGTTTATTACAAAGTGTATGGTGGTGGAAATAGTTATATTGCAAAATGTTATAAAGATAAAATATTAGTTAATAGTATAGTAGCACATAATGAATTTGATGTTGAAGCTAACGCAGAGGACTGGGTTTTAAAATGAGTGAAATATTAAAAATTGATACAGGCACAGGTGCCACAATTGATACGGCCAGAGGAGCAATTAAAAAAGATCCTAATTACGCTAAAGATAAACTTTTGCCTTTTGTAAATGAAAATCATGATATACTTAAAAGAGAAATGCCTAAGTTTCTTGGTGATTTACCTGATGAATTTTGGGATACTTTATTGCATAGAATGTGGATAACAATGAAACATACAGGCGGTATAGGATTATCGGCAAATCAAGTCGGTATAAATGAAAGAATTTTTATTATGGGTAATGAAGAAATATGTATTGCCTGTATTAATCCTGAGATAAAGGAACAATCAGAAGAAGAAGAACTTGCAATAGAGGGTTGTTTATCTTATCCAGGATTAATGTTAAGTGTGAGAAGGCCTAAATGGGTAGTGGGTAAATTTACTAATGCAAAAGGTGAAACCATAGAACAGAGATTTGAAGGCCTATCAGCTAGATGTTATTTGCATGAGTTAGATCATATGAATGGTATTAGAATGATTGATCATGTAAGTCCTTTTGCTCTTAAAAGAGCTAAGGGTAAACAAGAAAAGTTATTAAAAAAAGTGAAGAGAAGGAAAAAAGAATGACAAAACAACAAATAGTCGATACGTTAAAAAATCATCTTCTTGCTCAGATGGAAAAACATAGAATGAATGTTGAGATTATGATTAATAATCCAATGGCAATACATGATCATACAGCATGGACAGAAGGTGTAGAGAGTGAACTATCTAAAATGGCTGAATATAGTGACAAACACGAAATGATCACAAAATATCTAGGACATTATTCAAAAGGTGGACATATACAACATAAGGTAAATCATGAGTTCTCTCCAGGTGAAAACATATAAGTACGACCCAAAAGATGATGTAGAAACACAATGGAAAAAATGGAGTAAGTCTGATATAGAATTTAATGATGTATCAGATTCTGATTTGAAAGAGAACATTGTGAAAGACCTCTCATACGTTTCACAAATGGACGTAAGAGAATATACACTATATCAAAAGTTTTGTGAAGTAAAACAAAGATACCCTACTATCACAGTAAACGATTTGTGGGAGGGCGAACGCCAAGTATTGAAAGATGAGAAACAAAGAAAAGCTTTAGCAGAGGTCAAAAATAATATTTGGCAACCAAAAACAAATGAAGATTACCTAGAGTTAGAACCTGAAATGATTTATACAGGTGGTAAAGATGGTATGCCAGAAATATGGAATGCTATTAGAACTTTTACATCTACAATGAGAAACAACTCTAACATAGGCCGTAATCTTGCTTATATTATTCGTGATAGAAAAACTAAAAAGTATCTTGGTGTTATCTGTATCACAGGTGATTTTATTGACCTCACACCAAGAGATAAGTTTATTGGTTGGGATCGTAATTATAAAACAGAAAGTGGTATGTTAAATCATACAGCAATAGGTTCTACGATTGTGCCATTACAACCTCTTGGTTTTAATTATGTTGGTGGTAAACTACTAGCTTTACTTTGTTTATCAGAACAAGTACAATCACAATGGAAGAAAAACTATGGTGATGATTTAGTGAGTGTAACAACAACATCACTTTATGGTAAAACAAAAAAAGGTGGTCTATCACAATATGATAATCTAAAATATTGGAAGCCAATGGGCTTTACAAGTGGTTCTGTTTCATACGAACCAACAAAGAAAACAATATATCAAATTAGACATTGGTTGATGAAAAATCACCCACGAAAATATTTTGAATGGTATGTTGCCAAAAGACCAAATGGTCAACAATTAAAAAGAGATCATAGGCATAGATCGTATGCTTTTACATATAGTAAACTAGGTAATATACCAAAAGAAATTATGAAATCTGATCACGCAAGAGGCGTTTACTTTTGCCCCTTATATGATAAAAGCTGTGCATACTTGAGAGGCGAAGCCAAGATAGAAGATTTAACAAAGTCATTTGATAATTCTACCGAAGCTTTGTCTGAATTATGGAAATACAAGTATGCAAAACCTAGAATCAAACAATTGGTCAAAAAAGGTAGAGAATCTAAAGAAAGTTTATTTTATGATGATTTAATATATAAATCATGGGATGAGGTAAAAGATTCATATTTGCCCCAAATTGGCAGATAGCTGTGTTATAGTATTTACAGAATATGCGGTGGGTCGTAGGACAATCAGGCTCCAACCTGTAAGCGTGGTGTAACTCCACGACACCGCTCCATTGTTGCAAAAATACAACAAAATTAACGCTTGACATTTAGAGATGGTACCTATAGGATGGAATCATAGAGTTAATTAATTGGGAGTTTTAATGTCAATAGTAGAACAAAAAACACAACTAGCAAAATTACTTGCTACTGAAAATGTTACTGTACAACATAAAAAAGTTGATACAGCATCTTTCAATCCTACAACAAGAGTCCTTACTTGCCCTATCTGGAAAGATATGAGTCCAGAGCTCTATGATTTATTAATGAGTCATGAAGTTGGCCATGCTTTAAATACTCCAGCAGATGGCTGGCATGGCGCTGGATCTAATAAAGGCAAAAACTACAAAGGTTTTCTTAATGTTATTGAAGATGCTCGCATTGAGAAAAAAATCAAAAGAAAATATCCAGGTCTTGTAAAATC
>VMHT01081918.1_pt1 | contig 27386 bp, 20 predicted proteins | sample 4693611 | NCBI WGS metagenome assembly VMHT01 (sample SAMN12280063, study PRJNA550983) | marine metagenome | isolation source: seawater sampled from same location over 5 years 0.02-0.2 micron viral filtrate | place: USA: collected off the coast of southern California halfway between the port... ...
AGAGCCGGGGCGAACGGCGGGCGCGCGGGGGCGCGCGCGGTGGTGAAGTTGATTCCAGAGATGACACGCGATGGCGTGGAACCGGACTTGGCGATCGCGTCGGCGCTCATCAGCGCTTTCGGGGTTTTGGGGAGCGAAGACAACGCGAGGGCGATGTTGCGAGCCATCGAGTCGAGCGGGCGGGCGACGGATAGCAAGCTGTACGTGGATTACATGACGGCGATGTGTCGATGTGGGAACTACGAAGAGGCGATAGAAACCTTCACGCGCGTGCCTCGCACGACTTTCACGTGCACGGCGGTCATGAAGGCGTACGCTGAGGCGATGGATTGGAAGCTCGCCGAGGCTTTGTTCGAGGACATGCGTCGCGACGGACCGGCGCCGAACGACCACACGCATAGCGCCATGTTGCACGCGTACGAAAAGAGTTTGCAGTGGGAGCGCGCGGTGCGCTTGCTCAATCAGCTCACGAGCGAAGGAAAGGCTAAGGAGATACATCACAACATTGTCCTCAGCGTTTTGGGCAAGTGCACGCAGTGGCAGCGCGCGGAGGTTTTATTTAGAGACATGCGAGAGTTGTACAACATTCAGCCCTCTCGCGTGACGTATAGCACGCTGATTTCGGCGTACGGACGAAGTGGGAAAACTGATCTAGCGCGCAAGGTGTTCGAGCAAATGCTCGCGCGGCGTATTCCGCCAGACGACTACACCTTTGTCGGCTTGATGCTCGGTCCCGCGAGCGAGGGCAACTTTCGAGAGTGCTCAAAAATCGCGACCGAGATGAAGGAGTTGTACGACGTCGAGCACACCGTGCACACGTACAACACGCTCATCCAAGCCGCGGACATCGCCGGTAATTACGACAAGGCGGTGGAGGTGTACGACGAACTCTTGCAGCGCGGCATCGAGCCGAACAACACGACGAGAGAACTCGTCGTCGCCGTGAGTAAGCGCGGGGCGAACTTTTACGATCGCCAACAAAAGACCGCCGCCGTCGCATCCTACGCCGCAGGTCTCGTCGGCGTCATGGGCATGGCGCTCGGTCGCTGGTAGAACAAAAAAACCCTCGATATTTCAATGAAAAATTCTTTAGGCTGGCTAATCGTCTCCTCGCTCGCGTCGCGCGTCCATCCATCCGCGCGTCCATCCTCTCACTTCGACCCCAACCCGATCGACTCCTGCACCGACTGCACGCCATCCTTATCGAAAAACTGCGTGAACGTCTTCGTCACGAACCCAAAATTACGAGCCAACGAAAACCGCACCGCCGGCGGCAGCGGCGAGAGCAGCAGCGCCGGCGCCCTCGCCAGCCCCCCCAGCGCGGCCCCGACCTTTCGTTCGAAGTCCGGCGGGTAGTCCAACCACGGGTGCGACCTCCGTCGCCGTCCCGTCGTCGCGCCCGCGCCGAGCGGCGCCGCTCTGGCGCTCGCGCCGCTCCCCGTCGTCGCGAGCTCGTCGCCCTCCCTGTACCCCGCGAAGGTTTTCTGCGGCGGTCGCCGCCGTCCGCCCGGCGCGCCGCCCATCGACAGCTGCTGGCTCGCCACGCGGTCGCGCGAGTTTCCTCCCGCCGCGCTCATGGCGTCGCCGTCGCTTCGAGCGGTCGCGCGCGCGCGTTTGAAGCGCGCGAAGGTTTATCCACTGCGTCGGGACAAAAAGCGCATCGGGCATCGGTCACATTGCGTCGCGTTAGCGCCGCGCGGACGTCCGCGCGCGTCCGCGCGATGACGCGAGCGGTGGGAAACATATCGTCGCGCGTCACCGCGGCGCGGTGCGGCGCGACGACGCGCCGCGCGCGCGGGAGACGCGCGAATGCGCGCGCATTCAGGCGAGTGGGCACGCCGAGGCGCGCGGTCGGCGACGCCGCGCGCGACGCGCGCGCGCGGTTCGACGACGAAGGCGACGCGAGGACGCGTCGCGGTCGCGAGCTCGAACTGGCGTTCGAATCGGCGACGACGGGCGCGGCGGAGGCGTGGGAACGAGGACGCGACGCGGGCGACGACGAGGACGCGCGCGAGCGGGACGCGCGCGACGCGGAGGACGAGTACGAGCGCATCGCGGCGAGGATGGAGGCGAGGATGGCGATGGCGTTCGAAGCGCTTGAGGCGCGCGCGAGGCGCGCGCGAGAGCGCGAGACTGGGTCGTCGTCGTCGGACGGCGAGCGGGCGCGGGCGAACGCGTCGGAGGCGACGCGGAGGTTGGAAGAATTAGAGGATAGGTTACGCTCGGCGACGACGACGCTGCGCGCGACGCACGAGGAGCTCGAGCGCGAGCGTAAGAGATGCGCCGAGCTCGACGCGGCGCTGGCGCGCGCGCGAGATTCGACGACGGCGGCGTTCGGGGAAAAGATTCAGACGACGCGCGAGCTCGCGGAGGCCGTCGCGGCGCTCGAGGGGGAAAAGGCGGACGCGATGCACGAGAGGGCGAGACTTTTAGAGCGCATGGACGCGCTGGAGCGAGATGGCGTCGTGGACGGCGCGGTCATGAACGAAAATCTCAGGATCGAGCTCGCAAACGAACGAGCGAAGCGCGGCGCTTTGGAGGAAGCTCTGACGGATCTCAAGCTCGCGAGCGACGCGTCGATGGAACTCTCGGTGGCGCTTCGACAAGAAGTCGAGGCGCTCAGAAGTTCGGGCGCGCAACCCAGCGTCTCGCTCATCAACATCGAGCCGACGGACGAGATCCCTCCGCGCGCCGCGAGCGCCATCGAGGCGCATTTAATCTGGCGTCGCCGCGACGCCCGAAACGAGCCCGGCGACGCCTCGAGCGATTGGGTCAAAGCCGAATCCATCGTCACCGACCGTCTCGCTCGCGCCGACGGCGCGCGTGTCGTGTACTGGGCGTACTTGAACGCCCTCGCCGAGCTTCTCCGCGTCGGCGACGTCGCCGCCTTCGACCAAACCTCCTGGCGCGCGCTCGGCGATTTCGTCGCTCGCGTCCTCGCGGCGTCCCGCGCGTCGTCGTCGTGACCCACCGCGCGCGCGCGCTCGAGCGCGCCGCGCGTCGAGGAACTCGCCGGCGAGGAATCCGCCGCCTTCACTCGATGAGCACATCGAACTCGTCCAATACTATTCGTAATTAACCCTCTTCGCCGATCGCGCGAATCGGTCTCGTCGGCGACGATTGGTATGCACATCACAACCAGTCTCATCAGTCGAACCGTCTCACCAGTCTCACCGCCCAGGACGGGTCGCGCGGTCGGAAAAAACGACCCGGCCGACGACGCGCGTCGACGGACGACGCGAGCGACGTCGATGTGGCGAAATTGTAACGTTTGAATCTTTGGCCTCACCGCACACCCGGTCGCGCGTCCCATGCGCGCGCTCGTCCCGCTTCGCCGCGCGTTCGCGTCCGCCGCGGGCGCCGATAAGCTCGGCGCCGTCAAACGCCTTCGCGAGCGCACGGGCGCGCCGATCGTGGACGTCAAAAACGCGCTCGCCGCGCACGATTACGACGCCGAAGCCGCGCTCGATCATCTTCGCGCGAGCGGACTCGCGGCGGCGGCGAAAAAAGCGCACCGCGCGTCCGCGGACGGCGTCGTGTGCGCGACGACGGCGCGCGCGAACGGCGCGTGGACGTGCGCGATCGCGGAGGTGAACTCGGAGACGGATTTCGTGGCGAGGAACGAGACGTTTCGGGCGTTGGCGCGAGCGGCGGCGACGGCGACGGCGACGCGGCTGGACGAGGACGCGGCGTTCGCGAGCGAATGCGGGACGATCGTCGATGGACGGGTGACGGAGTTGAGCGAGGAACGGTTGGGAGCGATGCGAACGACGAGCGGGAAGACGCTGGGGGAGATGGCGAGGGAGACGGCGGTGAGCGTGCGGGAGAACGTGCGGGTGCGGAGGGCGGCGGCGTACGCGGCGACGGCGGGATCTGAGGAGGTGATCGGGACGTACGTGCACGGTGCGCTGGCGCCGGGCGTCGGACGACAGGCGGCGTGCGTCGTCGCGAAGGGCGTGAGCGTGGATTTCGCGAATAAGCTCGCGATGCACGTCGTCGCGAGCGCGCCGGCGTATTTGCGCGGCGATTGCGTGCCGAACGACGTGTACGAGCGCGAGATGGCGGTGTATCGCTCGCAGACCGAAGGCAGCGGAAAGCCCGCGAATATCGTGGAAAAAATTCTCGCCGGTCGCATGAATAAGTTTTACGAAGAAGTGTGCCTGGAGAATCAAAAGTTTGTCCTGGACGACTCCGTCACCGTGGGCAAAGCGGTCAAGGCTGAGGGCGGCGAACTCATCGCCTTCACTCGGATGAAAGTCGGCGAAGGCATCGACGTGGAGGAGAAAGATTTCGCGTCCGAGGTCGCCGAAGCCGTGCGTAGCACAACATAGCTGATTTTTTATCAAACATTCTACTATTACGATACACGGCGCGTCGTCCTCTCATCCGCTCGGGACGAAGACGCGAAACGACTCGGCCATGGCGAAAAACGTTTCCTTCATCTTAGGCCATCGCTCTTCGGGAATCTGCGCCACGAACGTGTACAACTGATCCCCGCGAACCGCGAACACGCCGATGTTGTGTCTGAACCACCCATCCGGCGCCGCGCCGTCGCCCTTTCGAATCGTGTACTCAAACGTATAGTACACCGTTCCGTTCGATCCTTTTCGCTGACTCGCAGATAACAATTCTCCCGTCTTCCCGCTCCCCGGTTTCGCCAGCACGTTCGCCAGCAACCACTCCGCCTGTCGATTCGCGTCGCCGAACACGCTCAAATCGAATCCTCTCGGCACGGATGATCGAATCACGGACACGTTCTCCTCGCCCGACGTCCCTCGCGGTCCGTACGCCGCGTCCGGTTCGCTCACCTCCCTCGCCCGTCCCTTGCGCAACTCCGGCGGGTCCAGCGACTCGACCCCTCGCCGCGCGTTTCGCAGCGTCACCGTCTGGTCCACCAACCAGTCCATCGGGACCACGAATTCGTACCCCGCGCGCGGCGCGTAGCACCGCGCGAAGCCGTCGACGGGAAACAGCGCGTCCAGCCGCTTCGCTCGCGCGAACTCCGGCGCGAACGCCGTGAGCGTCCTCGAGGTCACGCCTAAGAAATTCGCGCCGAGCGCCAGCGCCGCGCTCGCGCCGACGCCGATCGCGACGCGGCGCGTCGACGGCGCGGTCCTTCGTCCCGACGCGACGACGCGCACGGGCGCTCGCGCGCCGACCGCGCGCGTCATGGCGGCGCGCGCGCGTCACTGCGCGGCGCGCGATGGCGCGGTGCGGGACGCGTCTGCCCGACTTCATCGCGCCTTCTCTCGCCGCCGCGCGACGCGCGCGCGCTCGAAAACGAATCATGCCCACCGCCGAGGCGTCGATCTCGTCGTACCTACCGCCGGACACGTATAACTCGCTTCCCAAGGATGGCGACGTGACGTTTTTGCACGCCATGGTTCGAGCGAGCGATTTGGAGCGAACGATGCGGTTTTTCCGCGCGATCGGGCTTCGAGAGACGCGAAGAAAGTCTTCGGAGAACGGTCGGTTCACGTTGGTGTTCATGGCGTCCGCGCCGGGGGCGCCGGAGATCGAGATCACGCATAATTGGGACCCCGAGGAGTTCGCGCCGCCTTCGCGTTCGATGGGGCATTTGGCCTACGCGGTGGACGATATTTTCGCGAAGGCGACGGAGCTTCGAGACGCCGGGATTGAGATTTTACGGCCGCCGCGCGACGGGAAGATGATGTTCGTGAAATCGCCGGACGGGATCTCGGTGGAGATTTTGCAAAAAGGCGAGCCGCTCGAGGCGCGCGAACCGTGGGCGTCGATGCCGAACGTCGGCTCGTGGTGAACAAACTACACTGTTATACAACGCTTTTATGACTGCGCGTGCCCGTCGCTATCGCCGCATCGCGGGTGGGAGAAACGCGTCGTCCGGCGGCGGCGACGCGTGCGCCACGGCTTCGACGACCGCCCTCGCGATGGCGTCGCGAAAGCCGTCGTACGCCTCGGGTCGCAAATGCGTGCCGTCTTCTCGAAACGACGACGCGTCCGCGAACGTTTCCGTCACGTCCGCGTACACCGCCCCCGGCGTTTTCGCACACCACGCCTCGCACAACGCGTTCGTCTCGCGCACCACGTGACTCAACGCAAACGCCCTCTTCTGCGGCGAGTCGATCATTCCGACGAAGACGACGCCCAGTCTCGCCGATCGTTCGCGTCTCGCCGACTCCGCGAATCGCTTAAAATTTTCAAACACCTCCCGCGCCGACCTCCCGACGCTCACGTCGTTCGAGCCACAGTAATACACGATCGCCCTCACGTCCGCGCGCCCCCTCGGCAGGACGTCGTCGAAAAACGTCAACAAATCCGTCGTCTCCGCGCCGCCGAAGGCTCTGTTGACCGCGCGCCGCGCGTCGCCCATCCGCCCTCGCCAATCCTCCTCGAAATCTCGCACCTCGCGCCACTCGCGGAAGATGCTCGATCCGACGAACACCACCGCGGGTTCGCTCGCCTCCGACGCGCGCGTCTCGGCGTCCAGGCGTCGAAACCTTCGAATCTCTGGGCTCGCCCAGTGCGCGCGCGTCGACGTCGCCGAGTCTCTCATCGCCGCGCGCGGCGCGCCTCCCGCGCGCGCCGCGCGCCGCGCGATCGTCGTCGCTCGCGGGCTCGGTCGACGCGCGCGTCGCGCGACGCCGCGCGCGCGCGCGAGCGAGACGACGCGCGGCGGCATCTGGCGCGCGTCGGCACACGTCGACGCGCGACGCGCGCGATGGCGGCGAGCGACGCGAACGCGCCGCGCGACGGCGCGAGCGACGACGCGAACGCGCCGCGCGCGAGCGACGGCGAACGCGCGAGCGAGGACGCGAAGAAGGAGGTGCTGGCGAATCTGTTTGGATCGGACGACGAAGACGATGACGACGCGAACGACGCGGGGAAGGCGCGCGGACGCGTCGCGGACGACGAGGACGACGATGACGAGGACGACGCGGCGCTGCGACGGTTGAAGGCGAAGAAACAGCGAGGGCGGAAAGAGAAGGAACGAGGAAAGGGGGGACGCGAGGGTAAGAGCCGGGGACGGGACGACGGCGGCGTCGATTTCGACGCCATACAGAACGAGGAGTACGTCGCGCCGCGAACGGCGGAGGACGACGCGTTCATCGATGACGATGGAGTGGCGGATAAGGATAAATGGGCGAATATGTCGGACGATGAGGATGGGAAGGTTGGGTACGCGAGCGAGGCGGAGGAGAGCGACGACGAATTGGAAAAGTTGTTCGCGCCGGGCGGGAAGGGGAAGCGCAGAAAGAAGAGCGATGAGACGGCGAGAATGGAGGTGTTAGACTTTTTGTCCAAGATGGAGATCGCGGTGGAGGAAGACGCGCGGGCGTACGCCGCGGGGAAGCCGGCGGTGAAGAAGTTGAAGCTCTTGCCGGAGGTGGAACGCAAGTTGAAAATGGTGGAATTGCACGAAGCATTTTTGCGCCACGGGCTCTTGAGCGTCCTTCGAGCGTGGTTAGACTTGTTGCCCGATGGAAACTTGCCCAACTTGACCATACGTACGAGCTTAATCAAGCTCATCGAGCAGTTACCCGTGTCGACGGATTCGCACGAACGCAAGGATGAGCTCAAGCGATCGGGACTGGGTAGAAACATCCTATTCCTGTCCACGCTCGAGGAAGAGACGCCAAAAAACAGAACTGTGTGCAAGAAGCTCGTGGAGAAGTGGTCGCGTCCGGTGTACGAACTTTCGTCGCACTACGGCGATATTCACGTCGGCCGGGAAACCGTCGATACGGACGAACGTCGCCCGAAAAAGAGCAAGACGAGCGCTGTCGACCATTCCGCCGACGTCGGTACGAACGCGGACGCGGCGAGCGACGAACCAAAGTATGGTGAGCGCGGTTACCGCCACCACGCCATGGTTCCCGAGCGTTCGTCGACGCAGTACGTCAAGCAGCCGCGTCTCGAAATCGACCCGAGCGAAATCAAAGCTCGCACGCAAACCGCCGACCAGCGTCGCGTTCGTCAGCTCGTGGGCAAAGTCGCCAAAAACAAAAGTAAGGGTGGTCAAGCGTACACGCCCTCGGTCGAGGGTCGAGGTTTGGTCGGGTTCCAAGGCTAAAATTACCGTCGTCGTAAGTCGCGACTTTAATAACCAACAACGAAAGCTCGAGCGCTGCAGTCGTCGTCGTCGTCGTCTCGCGCGCGCGTCATGAACCTCCCGACGCTGATAGCGGCCGCCGACGGCGTACACGCGGTCGACATCGCCACCCTCGCGCGCATCGACGCATCCACGGCGCGTCCACGGCCGCTCAACGACGGCCAAAAAGCGTTCGACCGGGACAGCTTTTTCCAAACGCACGACGCCTACGACATCGCCGAGGCGTCGACGTCGAGCCCGGCGGCCGACGCAGACGTCGTGCACGTATTCACGCTGACGAACGACGCGCGCGAGGCGTTGGTGCGTGATCTGGTGCCGCTCGGGCTGCGCAAGTTTCGTCGCGGACGCGAGGACGCCGCGCGGTCGCTCGGCGACCCGGTGCCGGGCCCGGGGAGCGACGTGTCCGTCGTGCGCTCGAACCGTGGGGGCTATCAGAGCTACGCGGATTTATTAGATTCATCAGATTCAGATTCAGAGAACGACGACGCGGCTGGCGGCGGTGGCGGCGACGACGCCGGCGCTTCCCGTTCCGCCGCCGGCGCGAGCGATACCGCCGCCGGCGCGCCGACGCGCGCGCGTCTGCGACCCACCACGTGGACGAGCGTTACTGCCATCGCGCTCGAAGCGTACGCACGCGTGCGCACGAGCGCGCAACGCGAGGACGTGTGTTCGCGAGACGTGTACGGTTGGCTCAACGTCAACGCGCCGGGCGACTTCAACAAACTCCACGCGCACGACAGCGCCGATCGTTGGAGCGGCGTGCTTTACCTCGCCGTGCCCGATCTATCCAACACCACCGATGTCCCCATCGACGCGGGATGTCTCGGCGTCCGCGCGTCGGCGTCGTCTTCGTCGCCGTCTCCGTCGCGATACTTTGCGCACTCGCCGCGCGTCGGCGACCTCGTTCTATTTTCCGGCGCCGCGCTTCACGCCGTGAGCGCGTTTCCTCGCCCCGACGGCGCGATAAAACCGTCGAACGACGCGGACGAGCACCCGTCGGACGCCGTCCTGCGCGTCTCCGTCGCGTTTAACGTCGATTGCTAGCGTCGAATGGATCCATATGTGTAAACAGTGTGAAAGTGTGAAACACTCGCAGCCGCCGCCGCACATCCAGACGCGATGGCCGGCGCCCGACGCGCGCGTCGCGTCGTCGTCGACGTCGAGCTCGCGGACGCGAGAAAACGCGCCGATGGCGACGCGGACGCGAGCGCGAACGTCCCCGCGCAGGAAGTCTTCCGCAGCGGCGTCGACCATCGCGGCATCACGAAGACGGTCAAACACGGGAAAAGAAAACGCGAAAGCGACGACGCCGCGACGAACGAGGGCGGCGAGGACGAAGAGATGGTCGACGGAGAACTGTATCGAAACTACAAGGCGCCGAAAGCGACGTACGACTCGATCGCTGGACGGAAATCGGGACGAATGTGGAAACAACCGGCGAAGCGAGCGTCGGCGCTTGGCGCGGCGCCGTCGACGAAAACCTGGGACGACCGCATGCGAGAGAAGGAGGAGAAAAAGCGGTTCCAGGAGGCGAAATCGAACGCGAAGGCGGCGCGAGGGGCGAAGATTCGCGCCGAACGCGAGCGACGGGAGGCGAAGAAATTATTAAAGGAGGAGAATACGCGACGCACGGGCGTCGGCATCGTGAGCGAGATAACCAACCCGAAGACGATCGCCAAGAAGTCAGCCAAGGAGCGAGCGAAGCTGAAGAAGTTGCGCATGCTATAAATCACGCGCTTCGAGCGTCTGGCGCGTGTAGAGATGATTTAGTTGTACAAAATTGACTTCGACTTTGTCGCGAGCGCCGCGTCCGCCGGCCACCCGCCGAGCCAGCCTCACATCTCGACGCGCACACGATGGCACACACGGTCTATCACGGCCTCGGTACGTCTCGAAACGATCACCGCGACATCGCATCGTCGTCTGACGCCCGCGAGACGCGTCGCGGCGGCGTACGCGCGTCGTGAACCTCGCGCGACCGTCGATCAAACCTAAACGATCCAAACACAGAGACTGACGAACGCGATCGACCTTTCCTCATCCCAGCGCAACGCATTTACTTCAACAAGGAAGTCGCGATCGGGATGACGCTCGGATTAATCGCGGGGGCGGGCTGGAAGTGGAATCACTGGCAGCATCGAAGCGCGCAGCAGGAGTACTACGCCGCGCTGGCGAAGAAGAACAAGAAGTAAGGGGGCGTCGGGCAGTCGCGACGACGATGTGTATAGTAGAGTCGATCCTCTCGCGTAGCGAAGCGACGCAGAAGAGAGGAACGATGAATAGCGTGTTTTAATGGCGAGAAGAACTTTGGTTTCAATGTGAGCGTGTGGTTTGCGGTTGGATTTCACGTTTATCCGCGCGCGCGGTTTAGTCGTTTTCGTCTTCGACGTCGCTCGGTTTCGTTTTTACATCTAGTGCTAAGGCGCGACGACGTGCGTGCGATATTAATTGCCCACGTAAATGCGGCGAATGTCGTCGACGCCGTTGAAGGCGCGATGACACGACACAGGGCAGTCGCCGTATCTATCGACGTGCGCGTAGAGACAGGCGTAGCAGAACACGTATCCAGAAGACGTCAATACCGCCGGATTACGAATGACTTTCCGACACAGCGGACACAAATCGGTGTTTTCGGGCAGTGCAATGCCGTTCGGGTGCGGTGGCGGTCGCGGCGGCGGCGGCGGCACCGGAAGCGTTGTCGCGTTGACTACGCGCTCCTCCGCCGCGCCGTACCACCATTCGGTGAGTTTAAACCCGATCACGGCTGCGATGAGCGCTGATTGTGCGTAGTCCATGACGAAGTTCTTCGTCTTGAGCGCGCCGACGCTCAACGCGCGCGTCGCGGCGTTCTTCGACGCGTGCGCGCCGGCGAGTTGTCGCTGTCGACTCCCCTCGAGTTCTCGCGCGTTGGCCTCCAGCTCCGAGGGCAACGCCCGTACGACGTAACAATCGACGAGCATCAACGTTGGATCGTTTATGTTCCATCGTCCGAGTAAGTACCCCGTCCAGGTCACGAACGTCGCCGCCTCCACCAACGCGTTCGCCACCGGATACGCCGCGACGAACGCCCGCTTCGCGACGCCCCGCGCGCCTCCCTCCGCGTTTCTCGCCGCCACCACCGCGGCCGCGTTCGCCTCCGCGCCCTCACGCACCCCCATATCGTCCGCATTCGAGTCAAACACTCGCGGCGCGCGTCGTCGCGCGTCCAAGTAACACTCGGGCGCGAGCGTTTCGTGCAGCGCCGCCGCCTTGCTCCGCGCGTACGGCCCGAGCGCCAGCAACGCCGCGCTCATGATTCGCTGCCACGCATCGATCCTATACCTTCCATCGCGTCTCACCCTCGCATCCGTCAGCGTTCTCGGCACGCGCTGCAGTCCGTACACGCTCTCCGCGAGCGACCCGTCGCCGCTCGCGAACGACTTGAGCTCGGCCAAAAACGTCAACGCCGCGAACACCTCATCGCCGCGGTCGAGCGCGTAGTGCGCGAACCCGGGCGCGCCGGCGTTCGCCAGCGTGCCCAACGCGTACGCCAGCGCGCCCTTGAGGCTCGGAGCGAGCCGTTCGGCGGCGATGAGCTCAAAAAACGTCGGTCGAATCGCCGCATCCAACCGCCTCGAGCGTCTCTCGCGACGATTCCGCGCGATCGAGCGCTCGAGCGCGCCGTCGTCGTCGACCGACGACGCCGAGGCCGCGTCGGACTCGAGCGAACGCGCGACGCGCGCGTGACGCGCGACGAGCGGGAGCATGCCGCCGAGGCGCGCTCTGACGCCGCGCGGACCCGCGCCGCCGCGGCCCGCTCGACGCCGCGCGCCGCGCGCGCGCGCCGCACGTCTCAAAACCTCTAAAATAATTTACAAAATCCACGGAACGCGCGATTTCGTCGCGTCGATCGTCGCGCGCGTCCTCGAATCTCCGGCGTCGGCGCGCGATCTCAAACTCAAACGTCTTCGCGCGTCTCGCGGCTTCGCGCGTCGTCCGTTCGCGCGCCGAAGCCGACGTCGCGCGCGCCATCACTCCGCGTTCACGCTCGCGCGTCCCTTGCGCGCGCCCTTCAACCCTTTGAGCGCTAATCCGAGCTGCGCGTCGACGCTCGCGAGGGACGCGCGTCCCGGTCAGTGTCTTCGTCGAGCGCGCGCCGAGAACCTTTCGCGTCGCGTCGCGTCGCGTCGTCGTCGTCGCGCGCGGTCGCGGACGATCGCGTCGACGCACCTCGCCCTCGATCGCGCTGACGTCCTGATCGATCTCGCCGCTGCGCAGCTGCAGGACGAAGGTTTCGTTGCGCGGGCCCTTGCTGCGGCTGAGCGGCGCGGCGCTGCCGTCGTCGTTCCAGCGCGCGACGTTGCGACGGAGGAAGCCGGGATAGATGAGCGCGTCGTACTCGGCGGCGGACATGGCGGACATGGCGACTCGGACGAGACCGAGGCGCGGAGTGCGGACGCGAGGCGGGACGGGGACGGGGCGCGCGAGGGACGCGGAGGGACGCGCTCGAGAAGCGAAGGAGCGAAGGAGCGAAGGAGCGAAGGAGCGAAGGAGCGATGCGATCGACAATTGCGCGCGATTAATGGTGGTGCTTGATGAATCGGAAGATCTCGCGGTCGAACGCGGCGGTGCCCGCGGGGCGAAGGCGCTCGGCGGAGGCGAAACCGCCGTCGCGGCCGAGGAGGTGCGCCTCGAACGCGTCGGGGCGGAACTCGATCGCGGCTAAGTTCGCCTTGCACTCGTCCGGAAGCACCGGAACGCCGTTGATCTTTTTGCGCAGCGTGGATTTGTACGATTTCCACGGTTGCGGTTCGATGATGAGGGAACCGCCGGGGACGAGGGCGTCGCGACACTTGCGAAGGACGGTTTTCACGCCGTCGTCGCCGAAATTCAAGTGAATCCACTTCGTGACGCTGAGCAAGAGAATGACGTCGAACTTTTCGTTTCCGAAATCAAACTCCACGGCGTTCGCTCGTCGGAATTCGACCCCACCGAACGCTTGACCCGCGTCCGCCAACGCGCCTTCGCCTTCGCCGCGCTCCGCCGCGCCCGCCTGCGCCGCGCTGTGTCTCCGCAACGCCTCCAGTTTTCGCTGCGCCGCTCGCACGAGATCACCATCTATGTCTAAGCACACGCACGACGCCGGGGCGAACGCGCCGACGAGGGACAGGGAGAACAATCCATCGTTGCATCCGACGTCGCACGCGCGCTTCCCTCGAAACCACTCGTCCCGGAGCGCCTCCAGCCTGTGATCCTCCATCGTCTCCCCGACGCGGTAGCCGTAGTATCGATCGTAGTTGCCGTATCTATACGACTTTTCTCGCCCATCCGTCGCTCGCCGGCCCTTGCGGCGCTTACGGCGCGCGTGCGGCGTCGGTTTCTCTTCCGAATTGGGACGCTTTTGCTTTGCACTTTTTGTCGTGGTAAACGCGTCGTTTACGTCGCGCGCGATCGGTTCCGGAGCGCTCGGCGCGTCGTGTATCGACGTCGATGGTTTGTCCGAGTCGGAGACGTCGTCCTGGGGGCGTTCGTCGGGGTCGGTCCACGCCGGTCGCGGCGGCATGCCGAACGGCGGTTGAGCGCGAGGCGGCGACTGCGGCGGCGACGTCGCGGCAACGCGTTAAAATTACAAATTTAGTCCATCAAGCGTTTAAACCGATTAGATCTTTGCGAGTGATGACGCCGCGCACGGCGTAGTCGTCGTCGACGACGATGAGGTGGCGCAACGCGAGTGAGAGAAAGACGCCGTGCGCGCGCGCGGCGGGGAAATCCAAAGGCACGGCGAGCGGCGACGGGTTCATGTACGTCTTGATGTCGATCTGCGGCGATGCGAATGCGCTCGCGATGTCGTTGGAATCGTTTTCGGGGTCTGTCAGCGCGCCGCGGCGCGGCGTGGCGTTGGTGCGCATTAAGCGCTCGACTTCGATGGCGTCGACGGTTTCGTCGAGAAGTCCAGCGGCGACGCCGGGCGTCGCGCCCTTGGTGACGCGCTGAATATGCGCAGTGCGCATTTTAAGGTCCAATTTTGCCTGCTTGGTAGCGTCAGCACCGGGCGCGGCTTCCTCGGGCGGCGCCGCGAGAAGAACGTCGAGCTGCGAACGCAAGATGAGACCGGCGAGTTTCCCGCGGTCGTCGACGACTGGGAATCCGTTGTGAGTCGTGTGCTCGAGCAACGACTTGACGTCGTCTCTAAAAGCAACTTCGGGTAAAAACGCGGGTGGAACCGCCATGATATCGCGCGCAGTCTTCCCCTCGAGCGTTCTCGAAGGATCTCGAGGTAGGTAGGCCACAGTTTTACTTCGCGACAACTCGGCGTGGTAAATGCCGTGCGCGAAGTAATTTCCTACCACGTTACTCACGATGACGGCGACGATGATGGCGAACACGAAAGCCTGTCCGTTGGTGCTCTCGACCATGATAACGACCAGAGACACGGAGGAACGGAAAACGCCACCGAGCGCGGAGGTGGCACCGATGAGCGCGTAGAGCCCTGGTTGGATGTCCCACGCTTCGGGCAACGACGCCTTGAGCATTAACCCCGCGCATCCTCCCGTGCACGAGCCCATGAACAACGACGGCATAAATAAGCCACCAGGAACGGCGATGCCGAACGCTAGCGCCATCATAACGAGATAACACACCGCGGATATGGCTAAACCTTGCGCCGTGAACCCGTACGCCTCGCCCCACACGTGCTCAGCCATGCCGAACATCCAGCCGATTGAACGGCCTGGATAAATGAAAAATACAGTAGCGATGTCGTTAATTTCTCCCTCGGCGCAGTTGAATCGTACACCGAAATCGTCTTTCACCCAGGTATCGGGAGGCACCATGCAGTGTCCCGCGAACTCCGCCGCCGCGAACCGAAGCGCCACCGTGGCGAGAACGACGACGGCGCACTCAAACATTCGTGCGACTTTATTCTTCGCAGACGGACGAAACCTCGACGTCCACGCCTGAATTTGGTTGAACAACACCCCCATGAGTCCCGCTATGGCAGCTACTAAAACAAAGAATGGTAGTTGGTGGAAGTAGTCCCTCGGCGTAGTCGGTCGAAGCGAGTCACCGGTGATGAACACCATGCCTGGGTTGCCTCGCAAATCGAGCAACGCGAGCACGAAGGACGCGATGGCAGCGCACATCAAGCACCGCCACATCGTGCGTTGACTCCAAAACGTGCTCGCTTCTTCAAAAGAAAACAAAACTCCTCCGATGGGTGCACCGAAAGCCGCGGCTAATCCGGCGGCGGCGCCAGCGGAGACGAATTCTCTATGCGTCGACGGCGACGCCAACTCGAGCAGCACGGCGTCTAATTTCGCCGACTCGCCGAACCGCACGAACGCACGACGACGTCGCCGCCTTCGCCGCCGTAACGTCGACTGCAATTCACTACCGTCTGAATCTTCGCCATCCGTAGAATATCGCTCGGAATCCTCGTCTTCGGAATCCTCGTCCTCGCTCGCCGCCGACGCGTCCGCCTCGCCCTCTCTCGCCCCCAAGAATCCATCTCCACACAAGAACTTCCTGGGCCAATACAACGCGCACACACTGGCGATCCCAGCGCCGATGTGCACCATCGGCCCTTCGGGTCCGACCGCCAACGCGCTCCCCACGCCGCCGCACGTGCCCACGATTTTCGCCGCGAGCGTCCGCCCGCTCAATAATCCCGGCACGTTTGCGCCGTTTAAACTCGCCATCACCTGCGTCACGCCCCCTCCGCTCGCTAACGGCGCGTAATACGTCGCGACCCATCCCCCGAGCGTCCCCAACACCGCCGCCGTGATCATAAACAGCGACATCGTCGTCCGCGGCGCGTCGCCGTAGTATCGACTCACGAGCGCCGCCTGCATCGAGATGATTTCCCCCGTCGTTCCCTCGATCGCCCACGCCGTCACCCCGACCGCGGCGCCGATGACGAGCGTCAACGCGTACTTCGAGAACACCACGTGCGCGTAGGGATTATCGCGCGCGCGGCGCGACGGTGGCTGATTTTGTGTCCCGGTGGTTGGATTGTCGCGCGCATTCTGATTCCGAATCCTCCGCGTTTCGACCGCGTTCGCGGGGAGTTCGTAGTCTATGCTCTCGTAATAGTGTGCGGGCGTTCGACGGGACATCGTCGACCGCGCGCGCGCGGGATCGGGCCCGACGCGCGCGCGCGGTGTGGACGTTCCGCCGAGGCGAGGTGTGACGCGCGGGCGACGCGAGACGGCGAGTTTAATGTCGCGAATTCGAGCGAGAAATGCTTCGGTATTACTCACCGCTCGCTCGAGTCGGTCACTCGATTCGCGCGCGCAGCGCGGCTTCGGCGCGCGCGAGGCGAGATTTCAGTTCGCGCTGCTCGACGACGAGCTCGCGAATGACGTTGGTCAAATCCGCCACCGCGGCGTCGGTCAGCGGTGTTCGCTCGTTCGACGACGCCGTCGTCGTCGTCGCCGGTTGCGAAAACTCGGGAAACTCGGGAAATTCGGGAATCGGGACGTATCCAGCGTCGGCGTCGACGCTGGCCGCGCGCGGCGCGACGAAGGACGGCGGCGCGCGCGGAGACGCCGAAGTCGAAGCCGGTCGCGGCGACGCCGGCGGCGAGTGCGTGATCCTATTCGCTCGTCTTCTTCGCGTCTTATCGTCGTCATCGCCCTCATCGTCACCGAGCGCGGCCGCCCGCGCGGCCATCATCGCGCGTTTCTCGCGTAAAATCGCTCGCTCCTCTTCGACGTGTCGCCGAATGCGCTCGTTTTCCTCTCTGTCCCGTCTCTCCTCCTCCTCGCGCCTTTTCCTCTCGCGTTCGCGCCGCTCCGCCACCTGTCTATCCAGCGCGGCGACGTACTCGTCCCGCCGCCGCGCCAGCTCCTCCGCCGTCTCCCGGTTCGCCGTCTCGCCGCCGTCTCGCCGCCGCCGCGCGTCCCGCTCGCTCGCCTCCCGCGCCGCCTCCCGCGCCCGTCCTCGCGCCGTCTCCGCCATCTGCGCGTCCAGCGCGCGTCTATACCGCACCATCTCCGCCCGTTTCCGCGCGCGTTCCTCCTCCGCGCGCCGCGCGCCGTCGTCGCGAACGACGAAGCGCGCGAGCGTCGTCGCCGCGCGCGTCGTCCCCGCGTCGTCCCGCCGCGCCGCGCTCGCTCGTCCCGCCGCGCGCGCGCGCGTCGACATCCGCGTCGTCGTCGTCCTCGCGTTCGCGCGTTCGCGCGTTCGCGCGTCGTCGCGTCGTCGCGTCCTCGCGCGTCGTCGCGTCGTTCGAACCGTTTCTTCGTTTGAATTAATTAAATCAAACCTTCGAAGCGCGATTCCTCTCGCCGCGGACGCCGCGACGATCGCGCGTCGACGCTCGACGCGCGCGCGATTTATCGCGCGCGTATCCTCGGCGTCGCGCGTCGTCCTCCGCGTCGCGCGCGCGCTGTGCCGCCGCGACGGCGATCGCGCGTCCGTTTCAAACCGCCTCGTATGCGCAAACAGTGTGACGACACGTACCAAACCACCTCGTATGTGCAAACAGTGTGACGACATGTACCAAACCACCTCGTATGCGCAAACAGTGTGACGAAAGATATTTCGCCCCGACGCCACACGATGCCGCTCGTCGTCGACGCCGTCGCGTCGCGCCGTCGCCCGCCGCCGGACTGCGGCGACGCCCTCGTCGCGCTCGCCGACGCCCGCGCGCTCGTCTGCGCCGGCGACGGCGGACGCGTCGTCGCGACGCTCGAAAGGCGCGTCGAATCGACGCGACGCGCGACGCTCGACGACGACGACGACGACGACGGGTGGACGACGCGACACGTCGCGTTTTTCGGTGCGTCGCCGTGCGCGCGCTTGGCGAGCACGCGCGACGGCGCGATCGCGGCGAGGCGGGACGGCGCGATCGCGGCGTGGCGACGCGACGGCGGCGGCGCGCTGCGCGGGACGACGACGCCGCCGTACGCGGGCGCGCCGCCGATCGTCGCGGAGGGGACGAAAGCGGCGCGAGATGGGACGGGGGAAAGCGGCGCGCGGGTCGGGGACTGCTTCGGGATGTGCGCGTGCGAGGGGAGCGATGGGACGACGTACGCGGCGACGGCGAGCGCGGCGGGCGACGGCGACGCGGGACGGGTGGCGGTGCGAGTGGTGGGGGGGGCGGCGAGCGCGAACGCGGGAGAAACGGTGGCGAGCGCGACGTATGAGGGGTTGGTGGGGGTGGTGAGCGCGGGAGGGGAGGATTTTTGGGTGACGACGCGAAGTGGGGTGCTTTATAGGTGGAATTGTCGATTGCGGCGAGCGACGGCGCGCGTCGACGCGCGAGGGGCGACGCGCGACGGCGGGATGGATGGTGGGAGTGGACCGTCGAGGGCGCTGTTGACGAGCGTGTCGTTTCCGGATCGCGCGCTCGTGTGCGCGGACGTCGACGCGGAAAGGGCGTTTGTGGTGCTGCCGGCGCTCGGCGCGCCGGGCGAGCGACGCGACGACGACGACGTCGCGCACGCGGTGGAGGAGGTGTGCGCGTTCGGGCGCGTTTCGGCGACGAAGGAGGATGAAGACGGTCAAGAGATGCGCGCGGGTGAGCGCGCGATGAGCATCGCGCGACACGGTGCGTTTTTGTGGGTCGCCTCGTTCGACGCCGCGTCGGAGCGACGGTTGATTCGCGTGTTTCACGCGAGCACGGGCGCGTTGGTCGATTCCGCGACGCTGCCTGAATTGCCGCGCGCCGCGAGCGAATCGCACGCGACGATTTCTTCGCAAGAGCACGCGTTTGAACTCGTCAACGGAGGCGTCGCCGGTATGTATGCGCGAGCGTACTCGCCGGGCGCGCTCGCGCCCGTGTTCCGGTGTTCGCTGCACGTCCCGAGCGCGTTGTCGAAAGTGGTGGAACCCATACTGATGTCGACGACTCTGTACGACCTGGAGCATATCGACAAGGTTCTAGCCGACGTAGAGATGTACGGCGCGTCGACGGAGGCTCTCGCTCGCGCTTTAATCACCGCGCGACGCGAGGTGGAGACGGCGACGGAGGCGTTTAAGACAAAGAGAGACGCGCGATTGGCGACGCGTTCCAGAGACGTCAGAGCATCGTGTGCGATCGCGCCGGCGCTCCTTCTCAAGGCGAGGCTCGACGGTCGATTTGATGAAGTCGCCGCGGCGAGATGGAACTTTGCCGTGCGCGAAGCTTTAGAGACGCTCGAGCGAGCGTCGGCGGATTGCGAAGCGTTCTCGCGTCAAGCTAGCGCGAGCGTCCACGAAGCGCGGGATATTCTTCTCACGGACTGGGACGCATTGCGCGCAACGGGCGGCGCGTCTCAAAGGGACAGTGTGATCAGCGACGACGTGAATCTCTCAGGGCTCGTGCGCGAGCTCGAATCTTCGCGCGGAGAGAATTTACCCGCGTACGCTTGGGTCGGCGCGCGCGCGTTGCTGGCGTTTCGCGACGGCGCCGCGCTCGCAACCTTGATAGATGCGGTGTGGGGCGATAAACCATTATTGTTTCCGCAAGAAGATGAATCAGATGCGAAGGTCGCGATTGAAGAGCTCGTCACCGCCATGGCGTCGCGAGTCGACGCGTCAGAGACGCCGGCGCCGGCGACCGTCGCGTTCGCCCCGTTTGAAGCCACCACGCACTTGCTATATCGCATCGCACCCCAATGTGCTGTTGCGTTCATAGACGCAACGTGCGCAGTAACACCTGGAGCGACGCGCGTGGCTTTGGCGAAACGCGCGTTAACGACGATCGAGTCGCCGAGCGCGCATTTGGGACGTTTCGCCGACGGCGCCGCCGCCGACGCTCTCGTACGCGCCGTCGCGGAAACTTTGTGTGCGGCAGACCTTACGAGGAGCGGAGTCTATATCGCGTTAACGTTTGGCGGACTCTTTGACAGAAGCGCGTCTTCGCCGACGAGAACGCTCGCGCAGCGCGGGAAGACGACACTCACGGGATGGGTACTCGCGCACGAAATCGTCGAAGCCGAAATCGAGCGCCGAAGAGATTCTATCGATGATGCTCGTAAATTCGCCGCAGAAGCGTTCGAATTGATGAGTAAGTCGTTTCGAACGTTGATCGAAGATTGGAACGACATGCCTCTTCGACAATCTCCCGAAGAAGTCGACGTGGACGTCGCCGCCGAATTCATGCTTCGCACCGCCGACGCCGTCAGAACGCTCTTCGCCGGCGACGCCGAGGTCGAATTGAAATCCCCAGTTCTCGACATCGCGCGACGACACACGACGACGATGACGGACGCGTGCGCCGCGATGAAGAGCGGCGACGACGCCGCGAGCGATCAAACCGTGGATTCCCTCGAACGTTTGATCGTCGCCGTCACCTCGACGCTTCGATCGACGCCGAGTTAGGTCGTCGCGTCGACGACGGCCTCGCGCGAGGACATCGAGCCCTGACGTTTCCATCGCCGCGATCGTTGTAAATTATCCATGTAAATCATTCGCGCGCTCGCCGCGCGCGCGCTCGCCCGCGCCGCGTCGCCGCGTTCGCCGCTCGCCGCGTCGCCTTCGCCGCTCGGCGTCGCGTCGCCGCACTTCATGGATCACTACGCCACCCTCGGCGTCCCCTCGTCCGCCGACGCCGCGCAGGTGCGCGACGCGTACAAGCGCGCGGCGCTCCGCGCGCACCCCGATCGCGCGCGCGGCGACGCGCGCGCGTTTCTCGAGCTCAAACGCGCGTACGACTGCCTCGTGGACGCGACGGCGCGGAAGCGATACGACGCCGCGCTCGCGTCGAGGCGCGCGCGACCGCTCGCGGAGACGATCGACGCGGAGGAGATGGACGTGGTGTGCGTGATGATGGGGCGCGAGGGCGAGCGCGGGGCGTCGGGAGGCGTGGACGCGTACGCGCGCGCGTGTCGGTGCGGCGACGCGTACGAGATACCGGTGGCGGAGTTGCAACGATTGCGTCGCGAGTTGCACGACGAGTGCGTGTTGGAGTGCGGTGGGTGTTCGTTGCGAATCAGCGTGCGATTGAAACCGATCGGGGCGGACGAGGCGCACGCGAGCGCGCGCGTGGCGCGCGCGTGACGAACGCGCGCTCGATTTCGCCGACTCGACGGCGCGAGCGCTAGAAATTACTATAGTGTACATGTACAACGCTACCTACGCGCCGCCGCGGAACGGCGCCTCGAGACGACGCTCACGCGTGACGTTTCGTCATCGCCGCCTCGTACTCCGCTAATAACTCCTCGTAGACGACCTTGACGCAGAATTTACACGCCGGTTCGCTCGCGCAGCAGTCGCTCTCCAGCGGCGCGCGCGGAGGCTCCGGCGCGCGGTCCTCGCATCGGCAAAACCGCCGCTCGCACGTCGGGCACAGCGCGGGCGGAGGTAAGCGCGCGTCGACGATGCCCTTGGCGAGTTTCTTGCGGCGGATGGACTCGACGACGACGGCGTTGGTCATGTCTCGTTTGGGCTTGGGCGTCTTGACGGGAAGGTTCGCGTCGCTTTGCGTCGCGCGCGCGCGCGCGCGGGACGTCGAACACGATTCGAGCGACGCGAACGCGCGCGTGGGGTCCACGGCGCGCGAGAGCGCGCGAAGCGCGCGCATGATGGGGACGGAGGCGCGCGGGACACTGAGGCGCGGGACGCCGCGCCGCGCGGGACGCGAGCGCGACGACGAGTCGTCGAGAATGAACTGCGTTCACGAGCGCGTCTATGAAATTCGTAAATTAATGCCTAAAGTTGAACGTCTTCACGCGACCGTCGTAATCGAGTGCTTGGCCGTCGCCTCGGACGCGTAAGAAGGCATCCAACGCGGCGGTGGCGCGCGGAGGCCAGCGGTTGGCCACCGTGTCGGTCGTCTTGTACAGCCGACACGGCGTGTCTAAACCGGCGTCTTTAACACCACCGTCTAGTTCGGCGACGATTTGATTTGCAGACTGCGTGAAGAGCTCGAAGCCGTACGCGATGGCGCCGGCATCGCGTTTCTCTTCCGCTGAACGCTTGGCGCCGAAACCGCGTCCACTCTTACACAGAAAAGTCCACTCCGCCTCGGCGTCGTCGAAACGACCTTCACTCCAAAGGAACGCCGATAAAGCGGCGCGCATGTCTAAAAATTCTGGATCTCTTCTCAAAAGCTTTCGAGCCGTGGTTATCGCCAAATCATCGCGCTCGGTCTGAAACGCCGCCAACGCGTAGTTTGCCAGCGCGATGGCTCGCATGTCCTCCGTCCTCGACGCTTCCAGAAAATCTGCCATCGCGGAGTCCCACTGATTGAGCGCGCCCTTGGCGTTGCCGAGATTATTCAACGACAGCGGATCGGGATTATTCCCGTCGAGGTCTACGCTTGCTTGGAGATCGTCCACCGCGCCCTGCCATTCCTGATACTGCAGTCGAAGCGTGCCACGGTTCGAAAACGCCGCACTCCGCGCGCGCGAACCCTCGGGCGAGAGCTCTATCGCCTTGGTCCAGATCGCTTCACTCTCTTCATACGTCGTCGCTTGCATGGCTCGGTTGAAGAGTTCGGTAAGTTTCTTCGTGTCCACTTCGTCCGCCGCAGTCGCGGGTTCGGCGAGCGAGGATAGGCCAGCGAGGACGAGTGAGAAAATTGCCGCTCGGCGCGACGACGCCGACTTGAGCGGATATTCTTCAAATAATGATTCTGGAATATCTTTGCGATGCGGCAATGCGCTTCGCGCTCCAATGCCACCGCATTTCGTCGCCGCAACGTATGCGCCAAGGCGCATCGCGCTGGCGACGTTGAAATCCTCCGAGCACGCCGACATTGCGAGCGTGCCTATGAACGCGTCGCCTGCCCCGGTGGTGTCGACCACTTGGTTGTCCGTCAAACGTTTCGCCGGCGTGAACACAACTTTTGCCTTGAAACGTCGTTCGCCGCTTGCGTCTCGGATTACCAAGGATTCCGTCTCCACGCTCGGTCCGGGCGTCTCGTCATCGCCGCGGAGGGCCGCGTTCTCCAATCTCGACACGACGTCATCCAACGCCGTCCCTTCCCCCACTTCCGGAGTTTCGACACCATCTCGTACCAAAGCTACCGCCCCTCGCGCGCCGAGCGTCGTCACCATCACTTTTGCCTTCGGCAAACACGCAAACATTTCTGTCATCGCGTCTCCTAGCGTCTTCGTCTCCGTAAATCTATCAAGCGGGTAATTCTTCGACGTCACCACGACGTCCGCAAGCCGCACAAGTTCGTCTAATCCATCTCTCAATCGTTCACACTCGACGAGCACCCTAATTCCACGCGTTTCCGCGACGCGCGCGAGCGCGATAGCGCTCTCTGTGAGTCGTCCATCGAAGAAGACGACATCCGGATGAACCGCTTCCAGCAGCGCGGCGACGTCGCCCAACTCTTCCACCTCCAACGTCTCCCCAGGCGTGTGCACGCACGTTCGCGTGGACTCTCCATCTCCGTTTGACGACGATGTGACCATGATGTACGTGAAAGGCGACCTGTTCCCGCGTCGTACGACATGAGACACGTCGACGCCTTCGCGTTCGCCCAGCTCTGTCAAAATCTGCGTCCCCACCCCGTCGGTTCCCACTTTCGAGACCAGCGCCGTGCGCGCGCCCAGGCGCGAAGCGGCGACGAGCGCGTTCGCGCAGTTCCCTCCGCCCACGATTTCGAGCTCGGACGCGCGCGTTTTGGCGTCAGGCGTCGGGAAAGCGCCGTCGAGTTTGGCTATGTAGTCCACGCCGGCGCTGCCGAAACCCAAAATTGCAGGTCGCGCGTCGCTCGGATCGCGCGATGACGCGGCGCGCGACGACGTTCGAGGCGATGGGCGGCGCCAACGCGCGAGAACGGCGGGTTTGGCGTCGACGGTGCGCATCAGGGGCGTCGAGGACTGCGGATGGCGGCGACCGGGACGCGCGAGCGCTTTGAATGTTTTCATCGGAGTCGCGCGCGCGCGCTTCGAGCAAACGCGAAGAATCATATGCTATAACTATGTCTAACACTACGTTTCGCGCGCGCGCTGGGCGTACGCGCGGTGGAAGGCGGCAAATTCTTGCCACCGACCGCACCGAATCGCGCGTCTCGCCGCGGCAAAGAACGCGGCGATGTGATATAGGTTATGCGCCTCGAGCAAGACGTCCGCGGTCATCTCGTGCGCTTGTAATAAGTGATGCACGTAGGCCCGAGTGTGCTCGGCGCACGCGGGGCAGCGACAGCGGTCTCCGCGAATGAACGGGGTGAAATCCGTCTTGTACGACGTCGACCAAATGTTGATGGAATACGCGTCGCTCCCCGACGTCGCGCGCGATTCGGCGTCTTCTGCTTCCATCTCATCATCTTCTTCATCGACTGGGAAACAAAACGCGCGCCCGCGTTGCGCAGTTTCGCTCGCCCAACTCGCGTCGAACACGTCGACGCCTCTGTCGATGTTGTCCACGATGTCTTCCACCGTCGTCGTCCCCGACAAATAGCGCGGTTTCTCGCTCGGGATGTGCTTCAACGACGCCTCTATGCACGCTCCTCGCGTACTGACGTCTTCACCGGCGAAGAACCCGCTCAGCGCGTACCCCACGACGTCATCATCCCGTTCCGCCACTCGACGCGAACACTCCTCGCGCACCTCTGCGTGTTCGCCCCCCGTCAACGCCCCAAACAACGGCAACCTCAATGTTTTCGCCTCTTTCGCGCACGCATCCAGCCATGCACACGTACGTATCGCCGCTGTCTTACTCTTCTTCGCGCTCTCCCACCCTCCGTGTTCATCCGCCAACGAAACCGCCGCGTGCGCCGCGCCCGACCGCCAAATCCTCGCGTACTCGCGCGCGTCCAAACTCCTCTGCCCATACGGCGTCTCGCACGCCAACGCGTCCGCACCCGAGCGATTCTGCGCATTCATACCAAAGTACATCGAATCCCTGTAGTGTCCGAGCGTTAATCGCCGCGGCGGCGGACACGCCGCCTCGTCGCCCTCGGCTTCTTCGCCTTCGGCTTCGTCGCCGTCGCGCTTCCGCTTCGTCCCGCGCTTCGTCTTCCTCGCGAAGTGCGCGCCGACGAGCGCGCATCCGAATAAACACCCCTCATCGCTCGTCCCGTCGTCGTTCGCGCGTCGCCGCGCGCGCAGCGCGGCGCGCAGTCGCGTCTCGACGTCGTCCAAAACATCCTTCGTGAGCGTCGCGTGTTCGCCCTTGGACGTCGGCGCGAGCGCCGTCGGCGTCGGCGTGCGCGCGCCGTCGCCGTGCGCGATCGTCCCGCACCGTGCGCGCGCGCGCGAGGCGTTCGCGGCGCTCGGCGCGAACGCGAACGTCATCGCGAGCGTCGCGGACTGGCGCGGCGACGGTCCGCGCGTCACTTCGCGCCTCACGAATGCCCGACGACGGCCCGCGCGGCGCGTGGGCGACGCCCGAGGGATGGACGGCGTGCCCGCGCATGTCCGAACCGTTCGCGGGGATGTTTCTCGCGTCCAAGGCGCCGCTGAGGGAGCAATTCTACGCCGACGTCCCGAGAGAGGATTGGTACACGCCCGACGACGCGCTGGCGCTGGCGCAGAGCAAAGGACGCGCGGTGGCGATGGTGATCGATCTCACGAACACGTCGAGGTATTACGACGCGAGCGACTTCGAAAAGTACGGGGTGAGGGTGTATAAGATTCGGTGCGCGGGACGGGACGGCGCGCCGGCGCCGCGGGAGGTGAGCGAATTCGTGTACGCGGTGCAAAGATGCGCGGCGGAGATGGCGAGCGATCCGGGATGGCAGGAAAAGGCGAGACAAGGGTATGCGCCGACGATATTGGTGCACTGTACGCACGGGTTTAATCGAACGGGCGCGATGTTGACGCATTATTGTCAGCGCGCGCGAGGCTGGCCCGAGTTGAATAAGTGGGTGACGGAGTTCGCGAAAGTGCGACCGCCGGGGATATACAAGAGCGAGTACTTGGAGAGCTTGTTTGATTATTATCTCGAACGGAGGTTTAGCACGACGAAGGATCCGAAAGTGCCGGCGTGGAAGAGCGACGATTTGAGCGACGCGCCGCCGTTGACGGACGACAAGATACCGGCGGGAGATCTGTTCGATCCGAGGGTGAATTTGACGTATAAGAAGACGTTAGCGCACAGTCGAGCACCGATACCGGGGACGCGCAGAGCGTTGCAGCGCGCGATGGAGATTGCGGAGGTCGAGAGTGATGCGGGATCGATGCATCACGAAGACGTCGTCGGCGAGGAGGTGTACGAGGAAATGGCGCACGAGATTCGAAAGCTTTGCGTGTGGGCGGTCATGTCAGACGATGGGGCCTCAGGACGCGTTGATAACTTTCCTGGATCACAGCCGGTGAGTCTGAGTCGCAACAACATGGAGCTCTTGAAACGTGAACCATACAGCGTGACGTGGAAGGCGGACGGGACGCGTTATTTATTAATGCTTATGCGCGATGGCACGTACTTGATCGATAGAAAATTCGCTATTCGCCGCGTGCAAATGCGATTTCCTTTACCGCACAAAAAGTTTGGAACCAACGTACACCACTGTACGTTGATGGATGGCGAGATGGTCGTCGACACCGATCCTCAGACGAAGAAGCAGACGCGCCGGTATCTAGCGTACGATTTGATGGCCATCAACGGCGAACGCGTGACGCAACGTCCGTTCTTGGAGCGATTGAACATTGTGCGTGAGTTCGTCGTCGAACCGAGAAAGGCGTTTCTCGCGCAGGCGGGTCCGAGTGGAGCTTACGCCGCGCATAAAGAACCGTTTTCTGTTCGCACAAAGGAATTTTTCCCGCTGAATTTTGCGCGCTCATTCATCGAAAAGTTCATTCCCGCCCTGTCGCACGAAAGCGATGGATTGATTTTCCAACCCTCAAATGTGCCGTACGTCCCGCAAACGTACGAAGCACTGCTCAAGTGGAAGTTTCCAGAGTTGAACTCGGTCGACTTTCTCTTGCGCGTATCGCGAGATAAAGGTTTGCTCTTTGTGGGTCAAAAAGGCGGCGCGCTCGCCCGCCTCGAGGACGATTTTGTCACACGCACGGATCCACTCGAAAGCTTGGATGGTAAAATCGTCGAGTGCACGTGGGATATGAATGAAAAAACGTGGGTTTTCTTGCGTACGAGGTCGGATAAAGATACGCCGAATTTCATCACCACTTACGAAAAGACGTGGAAATCAATTCAGGACAACATCACGTCGAACGATATCCTTGAGTTTGTAGAAAAAGAGGTCGTCACCAACGAGGGAGCGACGACTGTGTAGAAAATAGTTTGTTGAGAGTGCAATTCGAATTAAAAGCTGAAAGAATGTTATTTGCCGCGACCGTACAGATCCTTGACCGGACCAGCAGCCGCCTTCTTCGCCGCCGCCGCTTCCTTCTTTTCCTTGGCGGTGAGTTTTTTGTTGTTCTGTGCTTCTTTCATCGTCGCCTCCTCGGCGTCGATGCCGGCTTTGAGAGCC
>VMHT01066010.1_pt1 | contig 27372 bp, 17 predicted proteins | sample 4693611 | NCBI WGS metagenome assembly VMHT01 (sample SAMN12280063, study PRJNA550983) | marine metagenome | isolation source: seawater sampled from same location over 5 years 0.02-0.2 micron viral filtrate | place: USA: collected off the coast of southern California halfway between the port... ...
AAGAATGAAGACATCGTCTCTTCGTCTTCGTCTTCGTCTTCGTCTTCGTCTTCGTCTTCGTCGCGCGCGCGCGTCCCCACGTTCTCATTTCGCGTCCACACACGTCAGCGCGCGCGACGCTTACGCCTCGCGCGCGACGCGCACGCGCACGGGTTGGGTTAAACACGATCTCCTCGAGCGTTCCTCGCGCATCCGCGCGCGCGGCGACGCGCGCGGGTCGAGCATCCACGCGAAAAAGCGCTTTTCGCGGGACGCGAAAGGTCACGACGCCCTCGCGCGATGACGTCCGCGGGTGAGTACGAGATTCGCATCGCGGACGACGATGATGACGCTCGCGTCGTGGACGCGGGCGCGCGCGAGAAGCGCGGCGAGACGACGGCGTCGGAGCTGCGCGCGACGAGAGGGCGCGTCGGCGGGACGGCGGCGGTCGTCGGCGCGCGCGCGGAAAAGTTTTGGCGCGAGTTCGGTTGGCGAGAGGCGAGCGGCGCGCTTGGAGATCTCGGGACTTTTTTACCGCTGCTCGTCGGGATGTCGATCGAGTGTGGCGTGGACGCGGGGACGACAATCGTGTTCACGGGATTGTACAACGTGCTCACGGCGTTTCTGTACGAGATACCCATGCCCGTGCAGCCGATGAAGACGATCGCGGCGGTGGCGTTGGGAGAGTCGCCGTTGAATGTCAACGAAATTATGGTCGCCGGTTTGTTCGTGTCTTCCATCGTGTTGGTGCTTGGAACGACGAGATTGATGGACACGTTTAATAAAGTGACGCCGCTCGCGGTTGTGCAAGGCATGCAAGTGGGACTTGGATTGTTGCTCGCCAGGAAAGGGTTTTTACTCGCGGTGTACACGTCGAGCGATGCTAGTGTGGTGCGAGGGATGTTTGGCACGGATGGCCTACTGGTCACCATCGTGGCCATGTGTGCGGTCATGTATGTGTGCTCGCCCGAGTATCCGGCAATTCGCGACGAGCGAGGCGAACTTGAGGCGGATGGCGAACGTCGGAAACGCATGCGTCACTACATTCCCATGGCGCTTATTCTCGTTGTGCTCGGTATCACCATGGCCATGACGAAAGATGGCGCGCTGAGCGGATTGAAGTTTGGACCAGCCACGCCAAAGATTTTGAGCGCGTCGTGGTCCGAGGCAAAGCGCGGCATCGTAAACGCCGGCGTCCCGCAACTTCCATTGACGACGTTAAATTCAGTGATCTCCGTGTGTGCACTGAGCAAAGAATTGTTTCCTGATTTTCCCGCGTCGCCGAGCTCAGTGGCGACGAGCGTGGGGATGATGAATATCGTCGGGTGTTGGGTAGGCGCGATGCCGTCGTGCCACGGCGCTGGCGGTTTAGCGGCTCAGTACGCTTTCGGTGCTCGCGGCGGAGGATCGATCGTGTTCCTCGGCTTGTGCAAGCTTGCCCTCGGTTTATTATTCGGGAGCTCATTAACGAAGCTCTTGGAGCACTTTCCGAAGACTATATTAGGAGTCATGTTATTTTCGTCGAGTTTGGAGCTCATTGGCATGGGCTTGAAGACGAAACCCGGATGGCATCAGCACCAGAAGTATCTCGTCATGGTGACCGCTGCGGTGACGATCGCGACTAAGAGTACGGCGATTGGTTTCGCCGCGGGGATCGGGACGCACATATTGATGGAGGTGCAGCGTAGACTCGAAGTGGGACCGTCCGCCGAAGGCGGGCAGCGATAGAGCGTAGAGTTGAATTTGTAGTAAGACAATTTGTTGATCAATTTCGCGCGTCGCCCCAGACGTCGGCTGTTCGTGGAGAGTTTGCAATAAGAGTTATGTTACACACTACGTAGAGGTGATTTTTTATAAACGATGCACTCTTGCGACGCGAGAGTAAAAAAGAATTACGCGGAGGCTTCAACCGCATCTTGCTCGCGCTTCCAAACCGGGCGCTCGTTGCGAGAGTTGTTGCAGAACTTTTGGACCGGAGCGGCGAGACCAGCTTTGATTTCTTCCGGAGTGAACTCGTTGTGAATGTAGTAGTCCTCTTCCGTGGCCGTTTTGGATGCCGGGAAGAACATGGAGCCCCACATTGGGAAGTGAATCGGGATGACCAAAGCGGTGACGCCGATGACGGTGTAACCGAGGTACTGGAGACCTTCGTACGTCTCAATGGAATCCTTGGTGAAGAAGGCGGCGGTGGCGATGGTGGCACCAGCGTTACCGCCAGCACCGATGAAACCAGAGACGACACCGAGAGCGCGGCGGGAGATGAACGGCACGATACCGTAAGAAGCGCCTTCGGACGCCTGCACGCAAATGGAGAAGAACACCATGAACGCGATGGTGGCGCCCAAGTTGTCCTTGGAGAGACCCATGAAGATGCACAGCACACCTTCGAGCGTTTGGGTGGACCACAAAGTCCAAAGACGTCCTCGCATACCGAAGCGGGTAGAAGACCAGTCAGAGATGATGCCACCCACGGAGCGGGCGAACAAGTTCATCATACCGTAGCAAGACGCCAACACGCCTGCGACAGAGAGGGAGACGCCGAATTGATCAAAGAGGTAACCGGCGACGATGTTGTTCATCGTGAGTTCAACGCCGAAGCAGAAACCGTAGGTGGCGACCATGCACCACATGCGGTAGTTCTTCATGCCGATCAAGTTGACCTTCATGGAGGACTTCTTTTCGAGCGCGCCCGAAGTCGTGAGCACCTTGTAGTTACCATCCGGCAAATCTTGGCCGAGGTACATGACCATCAAACCGACTACGGTGTGGCACATGCCCGGGAAGATGTACGCCCAACGCCAGGCAGTGAACGCACGGCTGTTGGTCGCCGAGTAGCAGATGGCGTAGATGCCCGGCATCAAGAATTGCGTGACTCCGCCGCCCAAGTTACCCCAGCCCGCGGCGGTCGCGTTGGCGAGACCGACGCACTTGCTGTTGAACATGCAAGACATCCAGAACTGGCACGCCACGAACGTGGCGAGACCCAGACCGATGCCCAAACGGCAGATCAGGAAGCCTTCGAAGCCTTGCACCATGGCCATGGCGAAGCAGAAGGGCGCGGTGGCCAAAAGAATAACCGACAAACCGAGTCGCGGGCCGATGAGGTCGCACACCGTACCCATCAGCACGCGGCAAATAATAGTACCCGTCACCGCCGCCAAACCAGCGTTCCCGAGCTGCGGCTTCGTGAGACCCAAGTCTTCACGAATCACCGGAATCATCGGCGCCGCCGCGAACGTCGAGACGAAAGAGATGAAGAAACCCAACCAGGACATGTGGAAGGACAAGTGGTGCGGGCGATCAAAGCTGAAGATGTTCAGCTTCATCGCCTTGTGCTCGCTGTGGCCACGTACGACGGCACCGCGCGTTACACGTCAGTCTCGCGGGCATGAAAGCATGAACAAATATATCTTTCATCGTTATCGACGCGTTCGAGCGCCGCGTCGCCATCGCGCGCGACCGCACACGCGCTCGATTCGACCACGTCGTTTCGACACAACCGCGACGCATCGTCGTCGCTTTAACCCCCCCCCACGTTCGCGCGCGCCTCGAACCACACGCACCTGTCCACGGGGACATTGAATTCTTTAGTGATCGCCATTTCGCGCGTGCGCTGTCGCGATTCGAGGTCGCGGCGTGCTCGCTGACGCGCTGTGGAGTGACGCGCGGCGTCGCACCGCGTCGCGTCCCGTCGCGACGACGCATAAAACATTCACGAAACCCTCATCGTGTTTTTACGTATTCAAGGTAAACATACAGCTTACACGCGTACGCGTAATAGTTAATAAAATAAACCTGGTCGACGCGCGTATATAAACGATGTTTAGCCGTGTGACGCTTGGATACGAAGGGTCACCAACGGTCGCCCTTTGGCGACGCTTGGCGTCCCGAGACGCCGAGCGTCGCGCCGTTGTCGACACTCCTCGACGCGCCCGCGACGACGACGACGACGCGCGAACGACGCACGAACAACGATGGTTGAATTGAAGAAGCTCTTGATCGGTGGTCTCGCCGCCACGGCGATGCTCGCGGACGGCGCGCACGCGTTCACCAAGTACAGCGAGATGTCGTCGAACGCGCTCGGCGTGACGACGACGATCGACGGCGGGGCGTGCGCGGCTGGTTCGGTGCGTGTGCGCGCGACCGCGCGAGAAATAACGCATTCGGGCGCGCGCTCGACGCGCGAGTGGACGCGTGGGTGGCGTGGGGACGACGCGCGGGCGGAGACGACGCGAGGGCGGATAAGCGTTCGACCGGCGCGAGTGTCCTTTGGGGGTCGGGCGCGGCGACGCTGGCGATTTCGTTCGTGGTTCGAAGACTGACTTGATTATTTGTTTTTCACGTTCGTAGAAAGCGCAGGGTGGTTTGAACTCCATCAACGTGGCGTGGACCGGTGCTTCCACGACGGCGGGGAACACGATGATGGTGAAGTTGTGCTACGACGACTCCGAACTCGCCTCCAAGCCGTGGCGCAAGAAGAAAGACATCGTCAACAAGAACAAGCGATGCAAGCAAACCGTGGTCGAGGCCGACTATCTCAAAGCGGGCATCACGGGCGGGTCGGCGACTGGTAACGTCGACATCCCGCTCCCGTTGAACATCGCGCCGGCCAAGTACTTTATCCAAGTCTTGGAATCGGACTCCAGCGGCTACGTGCGATACGGCGACGATTCTTCTTGCACCTTCGAAGTCGTCACCTACGACCGCTTGCCGCAAGCGCTCGTCGGCACGATGAGCTTCTTCATCGCGTTCTCTATCATCGTCGCCACTGCCGGTACGATGTACGATTACAAGAAGCAAAACGCCGCCGCAGCGCAATATGCGTAAGCGCGCAACGCGCGACTTTCGACGCGATTAACTTCATCGGGAAAACAAATTGTAGAAAGATGAACCGTGCACACGCGTCCTTATTACGGAGACGTTGCTTGTAATTTTCTTATTCCTCTTCTGTCCTAACTTATCGAGTCTCATGTGCGCAAACGAACGCCGGAAGCAGTCGCGCGCCGCGCAACATGTTTTAGACGTCGACTGATTTTAAATGACAAACGACGTGAGCTGATGAATTGTGAGTAAACTATGTAGTTGTTCGCTTTGTCTTAAAAGAAAATTCGAGAATCTGTAGAGACATTCAGTGCGTCCAACGCGGGCACAACGGCTTTCTCAACCATCGCCGGCGGGCCGCACACGAGGACCGCGGTGTCGTCGGCGGATGAAAACAATTTGTCCATCAAGCCACCTCGCTTCAGCAAGTCACACTTCTTGATCATTTCCTCTGAAACGTATCCAACCTCGCCGTTCCAGTTTGATTCATCCTTGTCGATCGCGTAGTGCACCGTCAAGTTTTTGTGCGCGCTCGCGAGCTCATCGAGCTCCTTCTTCAAGAGAATATCCGCCGAGGAGACGTTGGCGAATAACAAGTTGACCCGCGTCGTGTCCCCGACATCGTTGAAGATTTGGCGAATGACTTGAAGCATGGGGGTGATGCCAGTACCACCGGCGATCATGGCGATGTTCTTGCATGATTTCTTTGCCACAGAGCCCGTCGCCGGATTGCGCGTAGAAAATTCGCCGCGAGCACTGTACGTCACCAACCCATTCGGTCCTTCGAACGCTACGGTAGATCCCACGGCCACGGCGTTGAGCTTTTGCGTGAGCGCGCCTTGATCATAAATCTTCACGAGAAGGTCCATGAAACCCTTGTCCGCATCGCGCGTGATCGGAGTGTACGGACGAGACACGCCGTCGATGGTCACCGTCACGTGTTGCCCGACGGGAAGTCCGAGGATGTGCTCCGGCGACGGGAGTTCAAATCGAAGGCGTACAGTGTTCGACGTCACTTGTTCCTTCTCAACGAGCTTCAATTCAACGGTTTCGCCGTTCTTCAGCGTCGCGAGCGTGCCTTCGGGGTACTCCACGACCGGGCGAGCGCTCGTGGGCGTCTCTTCCTGCTTCATCGCTTCAAACTTAGACTTTGGCGCGCTGCACGACGGACAGACGTAGTCATCCGGCAACTCGTCGAACTTCTTCGTCTCTTGATAAATGTAACCACATCCGGTGCAAATGTGCGTCGCCTTACCCATGGCTTTAGGGACACCCTTGGTATACTGCGCAGATTTGTTGATTTTCCAGCGCGACGCTCGCCCCGGATTCGGCGTCGGCGTCGCCTTGCGCGTCGCGCCAAACCTCTCAATCATAATCTGTTCCAGAACCGGCTTCAACTCTGAGCACGGGACCTTTGCGATTTCTGGCGCTTCCTTCAAGTGGCCGTTCGGCCCGACGGTACCACCGATGAAGATGTTCACCCCTGGTACCATGCCCTTCTCGCCCGTCGGATTCTTCACCTGCGCGCCCATGAGGCCAATGTCCGCCACTTGCACCGGAGCGCAAGAGTTCGGGCAACCTGTCCAAATCATGCGCACGTCCTTCGACAGTTCTAAGCAACTTTCCAAGTGTTCCGCCATTTCGAGCGCTTGTCGCTTCGTCTCGATTTGCGCGAATCCGCAGAACTGATTTCCGGTGCACGCCACCATGTTGGACACAAGTTTGCCCGGGAACGGCGTGTACTCTTGAAACAAACGCTCTTGGAGAATGGCGTCAATCTTATCGTTCGGCACGTGGGGAATGATAAAGTTTTGCTCGACGGTGAGTCGAATCTCACCTTCGCCGTACTTGTCCGCGAGATCAGCCATCTCCGCGAGATCTTCCGGTTGCATACGTCCGCCCGGCACGGCAGCGGCGACCCAGCTCAAGCCCTCTTGCTTTTGCGCGTGCACGCCGATGTAACTGCGTCGCGGAGACTCTCGGTCGATGAGATCCACTTCGGCGCCGCGCGCCAAGTCTCCCGTTGGCATGCGCGACGCAACTTCGGTGCGAAACGTTTCCAAACCCATCTCGTCGATGAGCCACATCATGCGGCACTTTTGGCGGTTGCCGCGATGGCCGTAATCGCGAAACGTCGTCAACACGGCGTGCGTCGCGGCGACAAGCTCATTCTCAGGGATCCACGCATCGAGAGAGACCGACTCCGCTGCGCGCTGAGAAGATATGAAGCCACCGACGATCATGTTGAATCCGAACTTGCCATCCTTCATCGCTGGAATGAAGGCCAAGTCGTTGATGTCCGGATGCTCGAAAAAGTCGCTGCTGCCGACGACGCACACGTTCCACTTACGCCCCAAGTTAGCGATGGCTGGATTCCCGCGCCCACCACCGGTGACGTAATCTTGAATGGCGAGCGTGTAAGGTCGCGTGTCGACGATTTCTTGCGGATCAAAACCCGCGAGCGGGTTCCCCGTCGCGTTGCGCACGTTGTCCAACCCGCTTTGCAACGAGCACATACCGAGCTCTTCGAGTTTGCGCAAGATTTCGGGCGCATCCTTCAACTCAACCCCACGAAGCTGAATGTTTTGTCTCGTCGTGATGTCGCAGCACCCATCTTCGCCGTACTTTTTAATCACGCTCGCCAAATATCGCATCTGCGTCGAGTTAATGAGTCCGTTCGGAAGCTTGAGTCGCATCATGTATCGCCCGTAGTGTCCTTTGCGTCGATGAAACAAACCCGCCCACTTCGGTCGTTGATCGGTCTCGTCCGGGTCATTCAACGCCTCGTCCCAAGCCTTGAAATCCGCCGCGCTCGCCTTGGCCATCTCCTCGATCCCGTTCATCCCGATCAACTCTCGCATCGGATCCTTCGCGAGCTTCAACTTTTCAAAGGGATTCGTCGGTTTTCGCCACTCCTCCTTCACGACGTAGTACCCATCCGCATCTCGCGCCACGTGCGCGTCCGGCTTATCCAACTCCGGAAAGTTTGCATATTTCGCGATCGCTTCCTCGTTATGCGCCCTCAGGCTCGCCGCGTCCTCGGCCTGCCACTTCAACGCGTCGCCCGCCGACGCCGACGCCGACGCGTCGCCCGCCGACGCCCCCTCCGGCTCCACCACCGCCCGCGGCGTCCCTCGTCGCGCGTCCCGCGCCCGCGCGCCGCGCGTCTCGCGCACCGCGCGTCCTCCGCGCGCCCGCACCGCGCGCCTCACCGTCGTCGCCGTCGTCGCCGTCCCCGTCGCCGCGTCCATCGTCGTCGTCGTCGTCCCGCGATCCCTCGCGCCGCGTCCTCGCGTCGCTCGACGCGCCCTCGCGTCGCTCGACGCGCCGCGCGCTCGAGCGCGTTCGCTCGCGTCCGGAGGTCGACGCGCGCGCGCTCGCGACCGAGCGTCGCGGTGTGCGGCGCCGACGCGCGTCGAGCGTCGCGGTCGACACACGCGTGACTGTTTGCCCACACGAGGTCAAAGCGACGCGAAGCGTCGGCGGTCGCGACGCTTCGCGACGCTTTGTCGCGCGACCCGTCGCCGGGGCGTCGACCGATCGCGCGGCGCGGCGGGACGCGACGCCGGCGAGAAAAAAAAAACGACGCGCGCGACGAATCGTGACTCGCGCGATCGCGCCGTCGGGTCGGCGCGCTCGCGTCGGGGTCGCGCCGACCGCGACGTCGCGACGTCGGCGGAGTCGAACCGGCGCGGCGGGACGTCGACGACGTCGACGACGCGACGACGCGCGCGGCGGCAGATTCCGACGCGACGCGACGACGACGGACGACGCGCGAGGACGCGCGTCGAGCGTCGAGCGTTTCGAGGCGTCGAGCGTCGCGCGCGAGTCGCGATGGGCGCGTTCGGCGCGCGCGGCGCGCGCGTCAAGGGAAACGAGGACGGGCGATGCGCGCGCGCGGGACCGCGCGCGCTGCCGATGGACGACGTCGACGTGCAGCGCGCGCTGCTGGCGTGCGATGGACATCGCGGCGCGCTGACGAGGGCCAAAGCGGAGGGCGCGCGCGCGGACGGGCGCGACCTGAACACGCCCGATCACTGGGTGGCGAGACATCCGAGCCTGGTGCGCCTGACGGGGACGCACCCGTTCAACTGCGAGCCTCCGCTGCGAGCGCTGATGGAGGCGGGGAGCGTGACGCCGGCGGAGCTGCACTTCGTCAGGAATCACGGGGCGGCGCAGAACATCGCGTGGGACGCGCACGAGGTGAGGGTGGAGGTGAGCGACTCGGGCAAGGGGAGGACGTACGGGATGGACGCGTTGTTGCGCAAGCCGGCGATGACGATGCCGTGCTTGCTCGTGTGCGCGGGAAATCGGAGAAAGGAGCAGAATATGTATGAAAAGACGATTGGATTCGGATGGGGCGCGGCTGGATTGTCGAACTCGCTCTGGACCGGGGTGCCGCTGCGGATTTTGCTCGCCGAGTGCGGGGTGACCGAGGTGACGGCGAAGCGACGCTTTGTGTGCTTTGAGGGACCGAAGGGGGAGCTGCCGAAGGGTAAGGATGGAACGTACGGAACGAGCATTCCCTTGAGCAAGGCGCTCGACCCGGCGCAAGATGTCATGGTGTGTTACGCGCAAAACGGTGAGGCACTTCGACCCGATCACGGGTTTCCCGTGCGCTTGATCATCCCCGGCTACATCGGCGGCAGAATGATCAAGTACCTCACGACGATTCGCGTCACGGAGCATCCGAGCGACAACTTTTATCATTTCCGCGATAACCGCATCATGCCTCCAGGCGTGGACGCGGCGATGGCGGATAAGGAAAACTGGTGGGAGAAGCCGGAGTATATTTTCAACGAGCTCAACATCAACAGCGCCATCGCGTCGCCCGCGCACGACGAGTGCGTGCCGCTCGACCGCGAGCGGTACGAAGTGAAAGGGTACGCGTACACGGGCGGAGGACGCGCGATCACGCGCGTTGAGGTGAGCCTTGACGGTGGTTACACCTGGAGATTGGCCAACATTCGTCGTCCATTCGCACCGACGATGTACGGCAAGCACTGGTGCTGGATCTTTTGGGATTTGGACGTCGCCACCGTCGAACTCGCGAGCGCCAAGGAGGTGATGTGTCGGGCGTGGGACGAAGCGAACAACACGCAGCCGCGAGATTTTACGTGGAATCTCATGGGTATGGGCAATAATTGCTACTTCCGCGTGAAGCTGTCGGTCGCGGCGCTGAGCGATAGAGCACAAAAGTACATTCGATGCGAACATCCGACGGAGCCGGGCGCGCTCAAGGGTGGCTGGATGGGTAACGAAGCCGGCGGATGGAAGCCAGTGATCGAAGCGCTCGAAGCCGCGCGAGCGGGTGAAGAACGGCATGTGGATGTGAGTGCCTCAGAAGTGCAAGTGACGATCGTAAACACGGAGAGAGTAGAAGTTTCGCAGAAGAATGACGCCGCCGACGAAGCGCCCGTCGTCGCCGCCGCGCCGAAGAAAAATGTCAGATACATCACCATGGAGGAGGTGGAGAAACACAACACTGAAGACGACTGCTGGATTGTCGTTAAAGGTAAGGTGTATGACGTCAACGCGTACTTGAAGGAAGGTCTGCATCCGGGAGGTAATGCGAGTATTACCATGAATGCGGGCGAAGACACCACGGAGGATTTCGAAGCCGTGCACAGCGCCAAGGCTTGGAAGCAGCTCGAACCTTTTTATATCGGCGACGTCGGAAGTGCGGAAGATCAGGCGGCTTCAAGTGATGTGTCGCTCGAAATTGAGCGAGTCGAAACCGAGCCCAGGCGTGAGTTCCCGGCGATGCCCAAACGTGGCCCGGTGCATCTCGTCAAGTTTTACGAAGAACACAAGGAGGCGTTCGGCCAGATGTTACTCGGTGAAGCCGCGGAAGCGGCGGCTTTCGATCGCATGTGGGCGGGTGCAAAGCATATCGTACCCGAAAACGCTCCACTCGGGCTGAACCCGAAGAAATGGTTACAGCTCAAGATTGAAAACAAAATTCCGCTGTCGCACGATTCCATTCTTTTGCGTTTGAAGCTCGAAAGCGACGAGCATCAGTGTGGTATGCCCGTGGGTTATCATGTATATTTACGAGGCGAGTGGAATGGCAAGAAGGTGATGCGCGCGTACACGCCTTCCTCGCTCAACGGCACCCTTGGGGCTGTGGAACTGGTGATTAAGATTTATTATTCCGACGTCCACGAAGCGTACCCCGAGGGCGGGGCGTTGACGCAATACCTTCACCATCTCAACGAGGGTGACAAGATTGACGTCAAAGGCCCAGTTGGTCACATCAAGTATCTCGGTCAGGGATTGTTTAGCATCGACAAAAAAGACTTGCCGCCGGTGAAGAAGATGACGCTCTTGGGCGGCGGCACGGGCGTCGCGCCGATGTTGCAACTCATCGTCGCCGTTCTCGCGGACGAGAAGGACGAAACGGAACTTTCCTTCATTTACGCCAACAAAACGGAAGACGATGTGCTATTGAAGTATACCCTCGATCGTCTCGAGCGCGAGCATAAGGGGCGGTTTAAAGTGCACTACATGATTTCCAAGGAGACGTGGGCGGCGGACAGGAAGACTGGCCCGGAGTGGAGCTCGGATCGCGTCACGTACGGGCGCATAAGTTTGCCCATCATCCAACAACACGGCTTCCCGTCCAACGGTTCGTCGCACATCGCCGTGATGTGTGGGCCACCTGCGTTCGAGGAAGACACGTGCATTCCAGCGCTGAAAGCGCTCGGTTATCCCGAAGACGCCATCATCCGCTATTAGAAGAGCGCCTCGTACAGTCATAGAAATCGTCGTCGTTTAAATTAATTACACCAGGGGTTACTTGCGAATCGAATCGAACGATCAAAATATCTTTCACTTCTTACCGTACGCGAGCCAGTGCACGCCCGCGACGAAGACTGCGGCGCCGACGATGTTCCCTAGCGTCACCGGAATGATGTTGCCCGTCATCATCTGCGCCCACGAAACGTTTGCGCCGAGGAGCATCCCGTGCGGAATCAAAAACATGTTCGCCACGCTGTGCTCGAAACCGAGCGCGACGAACATGGTGATGGGCCAAAAGATCGCCAAAATCTTCCCCGCCACCGACGTCGTCGCCATCGTTCCCCAAACAGCGAGACACACGAGCCAGTTGCACAACACGCCCTTGGTGAACGCCGCGACAAACGGCAGCGACGCCTTCGCCGTGGCGATCCCCACCGCCGCCGCGCTCGCCGCCGGCGACGCCGCCGTCATCGCCGTGTACGCCATGTACGCCATGAACACCGAGCCCGCAAAGTTCCCAGCGTACGAAAGCGCCCACGACCGCGCCACTTGACGCTCGTTCGCGACGCCGTTCAGCGCCCCGCTCAGCATCACGAAGACGTTCCCCGTGAACAGCTCCGCGCCCGTCAGAATCACCATCGTCAGCCCCGCCGGGAGCCCGATCGCGCCTTTCACGAACGCGCTCAACCCGGGATTATTCGCCGCCAACGCCGGCGACGCCCCCCCCACGCACGTCATGAGCAGCGCGCCCAAGCCAATCAACGCCCCCGCCGCGAACCCCAGCGTCAGCGTCGTCGTCGGCGCCTGCGCGCTCTTCTTCTCGCTCGCCGCGCACGCCGCGTCGAACACCGCCGGCGGCGCCAGCGCGTCCGCGCGCGTCACCACCGCGCCGCCCCGTCGCGCGCGCGTCGTTCGCGTCCGCGACGCCCCGCCGACCGCGGTCGCCCTCGCGAAAGTCGGTCGCGCGACGCGCGCGACCGTTCGCGTCGCGCGTCGCGCCGTCCCTCGCGTCGCCGTCGTCAGCGTCGTCAGCGTCGTCGTCGTCGTCGTCGTCGTCATCATCGTCGTCGTCGTCGTCGTGTGTCGCGCGTCGCGGTCGACGCGCGGCAAAGCGTCGCGAAGCGTCGTTTCGCGCGACCCTAAAAAAATAGGGGTGCGACGGTTCGTATCGCGTTTTTTTCGCATTCGCACCGACGGTTTGAATTCAAATTTCAAAACGCGATTCGAACGACGCGACGGATGGTTGCGCGGCGCGCGCGGCGCGACACGCGGACGCGCGACGACGGCGACGGCGACGCGGACGGACGCGACGACCGAAGCGCGACGCGCGAGCGATAGGACCGCGCGAGGATGTCGAGCGCGACGGTGCGACGCGAACGCGAGGATGGCGAAGACGCGACGAGGGACGACGGGGCGGCGGTGAAGCGCGCGAGGGCGGGCGACGCGGCGAGCGACGGACGCGCGGCGGTCGAGGTGGCGGTGGATCGGTTCGGGAGGCGCGTGCGCGCGGGCGATCGGTTGGAGGTGCAGTGGGAGGTGGAACCGGGACGGGGGGAGGGGGGCGAGGACGGCGAGGCGCGAGACGAGGACGAAACCGAAGTCGCGGTGACGTGGTGGCCGTGCGTCGTGTGCGAAGGGGACGCGGAGGGGGAGGCGAAGGCGGGGACGGCGTTCGCGTTGTTGTACGACGCGCGGGATGGGTTCGAGGCGGAATTGCGGAAGGTGTCGTTTCTGAGCGGAGAGGCGCGCGAGCTGACGCACGCCGACGAGGACGGGGTGTTTCGTTGGCGACGCGAGGGCGACGACGATGACGATGACGACGAGTGCGAGGGCGATGGGTGCGGCGCGGACGTACCGACGACGATGCGGGAGATATTGGAGGCGCAAGGTGCGCTCGATGCGGCGAGTGGAGAGAGTTTGGAAAACGCCTCGATGGCGGCGTTCGCCACGCTTCCGATGAATCAGCAGATGAACATGGCGAGCGCGTTCGCCGGGTTCAAGGATAAGCTCATGCAGAGACTGTCCGGTTTGGCTGCGCAAAAGGGCGCCGATGGCGTCGTTACGAAGGATGATATCGAAAACATCCTGAGCGATATCAGGAACGAATGACATGGATAGACGATTGAGACGACGACGACGCATGTAAAAATAAACGCAGCGGTGTGAAGATTTAGTTGTGCGGCACAACGCGACGCGTCCGCGCGTCTTCGTATGCATGGTGCCATCTTAGCGATTACAGGAATTGACAAATGTGATGCGTCGTTGGCGGAGCGCGTGCAAAGTGCGACGCGCTACCTTGACGGACCCATCGCTGTTCGCCTCGCGGCGTTGACCGCGGCTCTCGAGGCGGCGTGCGCGTGCGTAGCGTCTGCAACGGTCGCGGGTGACGACGAAACTGTCGTTCGAGACGTCATCAGAGTATGCGCGCGCGTGTGTCGCGATCCAGCCCCGAGTGTCGCGCGCCTCGCTCGCGGTGGATTGTTTCGCTTGTTGCGAGGATTCGTCGAGCTCGACTGCGCGCCAGCGAGTGGGCTCGCGACGTTGACGCTCAAAGCCATCGTCTTCGCGCGCATTGAGAGCGAGTGTTCGGACGATCGCGATGCGACGTGCGCACACGTCAAGTCAGAGTGCGCGCGCACGTTCGATTGTGCACGTCGGCGAGGACGCTCGTGGGAGGAAGAGGTGTATCAGACGTTGCGCCTGGTCGCCGACGATCAACTTCGCGAAGCCGCACGAACGCTGCGCCCCCCAGAGAAGATGTCCGACGCGATCGTCGCACTTCCGATCGCGCCACACAAGGTGGTAGTCGAAAACAAGGTCAGAAAGCAGCGTCGAAACGAGATAGAACTCGCAAGATCGCGCAGACTTAAAGCGGACGCGCGCGCGGAGGAGGGGCGGCGACGCGCGATGGAGGACGCCGAACGCCGTGAGGCGAGTTTCAAACGACGCGCGGCGAAGGCGCGCACGACTTATCTCAATAGTCCAACGCGAATAAATAAATAAACGATTTAATGTCTATCTGAGAACATGATGATGGTTTCAAACTCATCCTCGCTCATGGCGCTGAGGACGCCTTTGACGCTCGCAATGTCGATTCTGCACCACGCCGTGTTCTCAAACTGACTTTTAAGCCCTTTTGTCTTGATTTTGCGCACGCCCCGCCCATCACACGCCGGACCCACGTGCCCAATATCAGTGTAGCCATTGCTCCACAAGTACTGAAACATCGCGATGATGTCCTCGGTCGAATGCTTTGTTGACGCCTCAATGAGCGCCGGGCGCATCTCCAAAAGTAACGCCATAGGAAAATCACCCGCCGCCACAAACATCTTGAAACCGTCTAAAATGTCCATCTCATACCCTCGACCTGCGATACGCATGGCGTCTATCTTTTTCGTCTTGAGAAGCATATCCCTAAACGCCTCGCCGCTCTTCAATTTGCCCAAATCCGCGCTGATTTTCACATGGTCGCCAAAGTTGTTGTACTCAACTGACGTCTTAAAGTTTGCTAATAACGTCTCATCCCACTCGTACGAGTACACGTCGTCCCCGTGGGATGCGGCTGCGTTGGAATAATACCCTAAACCGGCACCAATATCAATAAAGACGGCGCGCTCAGGAATGTGTTTCCCTGCGTGTCGCTCCAAACCGGCAAAAAGGATTTCCGCCGGATTTTGCCCGGCGCGCAGAGGGCTGTGCGTCACCACTTTCGGTCTACCGTACAGTGTCAACCAGTACCCTTCCGCGCTGCGATGCTCGCTTTTTGATGACGCGTCGTTTTCCTCCATCGTGCCAACCAATGGCGTCATGAGATCGAACGCGGGCTCCCAGAGCGCTGTCACCGGGTACTCCCTCTTCGGATCGACCAAGGGCATTTGAAAGTGCTCGTCTCGCGCCGCAAGCTTCTCGCGGTACGCCGGAAGATCGCTCATGATCGAGTGCCAGAGAATCGCGATGTGGTCATACCAGCGCCTCTTCCCATTCCAGCCAGTTTTTTTCTTCCACCCACCCGAGTATCTGTGCGCGATGACGACGTCTGGGTGTTTTTGGCTCACGCCCTCCTCGCCGAGCGGATGCGTGCCGAGCACGACTTTCGGCAACACTCGAACGTTCCAAAACGTCTTCCCACCCGTACGAAGCCCTTCAAAGTGCGACATGATGGTATCAGTAAACGCACCCGGTCCCGTACGCTCTAGCGTGTTACGATTCGAAGCCTTGGTGAACACTCGCTTCGCACCAGCGTTGATGTGTTCGGCGACGGCGAGGAGCGCGGGATGCCCTGGCGCGCCCGCGAACGCCCAATTCAACACTTGTCGTCTTCGCACGAAGTGTCTCGAGTACGCCTTTGCGTCTGATTCGAACTCGTTCTCCCAGCCGACGATCAGTGTGTCCTTCGCATCGATCATATCATCCAAAGGCTTTCGACACTCAGTGTCGATGTCCGCGTACACGCCGCCGTGCTTCAAAATCACCAAATACCGAAAGAAATCGCTCCGTTCTACCTTCTTCACCAACGCCGCATACGCATCGTAATAATCCGGAAAATGCTCCTGCACGAACCGCGTGCAGTCCTCGTCGTCGTAGAACCGTATCTCCCACTCTGGATTCTGCGCTCGCCACGTCTGCATCATCGCCTTGTCCTTCTCCGTGAGCGTCCCGCGCGACTTGAACGTCTGATGCACGATTCGCGGGATCAGCTTCGCCCTGTTCCGCGGAGCACCACTACTGTACCCTCCGTTCGTTCGTCGCAAATCATCCGCGCTCTTCGCGTATCGTTTCGTCGCGCTCGGCGCCAAGGCTTCGCCTCGGCGTCCCTTTGGAGGTTCAACCTGCAGCAAACCCAAATCTAATTCCGTACCCACGCGCGTCGGCGACGCCGTCTCCGACGATTTCGACGCCACTTGCGCGAGCAATACAGTCACTGCGATCGCGCAGCATAAACGTGCGACGTTGGCGCGACTCGTGGGCGCGAATAGCGCGCGCAGAGTGTTCAAAAACTGATTACAGTTGGCAAATCCATGGCGACTGGAACGACGACGTTTGCCGTACTTACTCGCGTCGTCGTCGTAATTGGCAGCCTCAAGGTCGTAAGCGAAGGCGGTGCGATCGTCGAGGCGCGCGTGCGCACGCGGACGCGCGCCGGGACGTTTCGAAGCCGACATGTGCGGCCGCGCGCGTACGAGACGAGCGGATACAGCAAAGCAGAGCGCGGCGGGGAATCGAGCGAATCGAGTGAATCGAGTGAATCGTGCGCGACGTATTAGGTCGTCATTACACAATCTCTTTTTATTATGCCCGCTATCAGTTTCTATTGGCGCACTCACACCGCGCTGTCGCCCGGGTGGTTCAGTGAGTGCGGATGGTCGTGTTGACATTCGTCGCCGTGGCCGTGCGAGTGACCGTGGCCGTGCGAGTGACCGTGACCGTGCGATCGCACGGTATCGGAGTGAAATTGAAACACCGCGCGCAAGAATCTTGGTGCGGTGCTGTGAAACCAAGAATAGCTAAATTTTGGCGCCACGGGTAAGTCGGCCTTTTTCTCCTTGGCGGCGACGTAAAATCCGTCCCAGTCGCGTTTTTTATCGGTGTCGCGCCAAAACTGAATGCAATTGATCCGCGGCCCGGCATCGAAGACGTTGCGATACGGACGATCAGGATCGCCCGATTGGAGATATTCATATCTTGCCGCGTTTTCCATCTCGTTCACTGTGAGATTCACGCAGACGCCGATGAACATGCGTACGAGGATGCCGGCGCAGTAAATCGTGAACAAGAAAGCAATCGCGTACAAAATCATGCCGAACGGGCGGTTGAACACGACGTAAAAATGTGTCACGACTGTGGGCATAAATCCAGTGCCACCGACGCGCGGAGCTTCGATATCAACGAGCATCCTGTAAAACAGGTGGCTCACGTGCAGAAATCCACACTGACCGATGAACATCGAGAGTACTGCCATGAAGAACCAGCGCTGATTCCTCGCACCAATGCACGTCATCGTAATCGGGCAGTGGTGATCCATCTTTTCCACGCAACGATTGCAGAAGGGACAGTGCTTCGACCGCAGCGGCCTGGCGCAGTGACAAGTCTTGCAATATCGGTTGTTGATCATCATCTTTGATGCGTTCTCCGCGACCGAGGATCCACCCTGCGTCGCGCTCACGCGTTCCATCGTCGCCGCCCACGACGCAAAATCACTCACACCGGTGGGCACGAAGCCCGGACCGATAACATATGTTTTGTAAAACAACCAGGGCGTGAAAACAAACTCAAAAGTAGTGATCAAACACGTCATCGGTGCGACGCCGAAGAACAACGGCACGTACACAAAGAAAAACTGCAACGCACACGCGAGCACTATGGCATGCACAGTCATCGCGGCCGACGTACCTATCCTTCGTTTGCCGTACATGTACGTCACTTGCGAACTCGCATGTCGGTGCGCCACGAGTATCAACGCCGTGATCGTGACAAAAGACACCAAGAAATAAAATAGATTTAAGCCCAATGCGGCGAGCGTCGAGCCTACAATCGCGATGACGAAAGGAACCGCGGTATCCATGTTCGTCGCTTGTGCGCGAAGATGCACGTCGATATAAGACGGTGTTTCTTCGTTCGTCCCGCGTCTCGCGATACTTAATAAATACTGCTCGTCGTCGTCGGCGCTCGGCGCCACCACCGGCGCGGCCATACCGGTGGTGATGTAATTCTCCTGTCGCTCGCGAAACGTCCTCAACTCAATCTTTGCCTGCTCCAGAATCTTTAAATCCGCGATGTAATCATCCGCACTCTTCGCGTGCCCGTTCTCGTTCGCATCCAAGCTCCCGAAACTTTGCGCCAATTCGGCCAAGCCTTCGCCTCCGTTGGACAACACGCGCGTCAGTTCCGCCAATCCTCGTTCGCTCCCGAGCATCCCGCGCAACCCTGGCGAGCGATCCATCATCTTTTTCACGGTCGGAAATCCCTCTATCAATTGATATATGCGCTTGTGCGCGTCTAATGACGGTCCCGCGTGTGGGTGCGTCGCCAAGAACGCCGTCACCCGCGCGTGCTGTTCCTCCAGCGTCTGGCTCGAGCTCGCCGCCTCCCTTCGCGCATTCGCCTGCATTTCCGCGCGCAGCCGCGCTCCCGCTCTTTCCGCGTTCGCGCGCACGATGTCGCGCACGCTCGGTTCGTTCGTCGCGTCATCCGCGGGCGACTTTAGATTTTGATCGTCCGCGGCGGTGTTGGATCGCGCGCCATCTTCCGCGTTTTGCGGCGTCTTCGGCGGTCGCGCGTGGTTCAGGGGTAGCAGACCGTCTTGCGCGTAACGCTTGGTCGGCGTTCGCGCGGGCGCGGCGGCTCCGGCGCCGGGAGACATCGAGGAGTGCGGCGATGGCGCTCGAGGTCCGGCGCGAAGCCCGAGGATCGAGCGCGCGCGCGACGACGACGCGGAAGCGGTTCGACGCGCGCTGAACGGCGCGCGCGCGATGAAAGAGACTACGACTGAAACTCAAACAATATATTCTATGAACTACGGCGCCAGGGCGGGTCGTCGTCGGCGAGCGCGACGGCGCCGTCGTCGTGCGCGAGCGCGACGGCGACGAAATCGAGCGCGCCGACGTGGTCGCCCGGCATAGCGGAACGATCAAACTCATCGATCGCGAGCGCCACGGCGCGCGTGCTCTCGAACGCGTGCTCTGCGTTCGGATAAAAATCCCGCAGTATTTCGTCCGACGATAACGCCGTTCGAGCGTAAAACACGACGCACGGCCTCGCGTTGACGACGCGAAGCGTCACGCCGAGACATCGCAGACGCCGCACGCGTTCCTCGTCGACCCCGAGTTCTTCGCGAAGTTCCGACAGCGCGCTCTCGAACATGTACCTCGACACATCCATCGCGTCGGTGTCGCCGTCGAAGCCGACGTCCTTCGGCTCGGGGTGTCCTCCCGGAAACACCAACGCCCCCGGCGCCTCGCCGACGTCTCGCGATCGACGCAACGCCAAAAATTTCCCATCGCTCGCCCGCAGGCACACGCAATTCCCCAGCGCCATGCCGTAGTGCGCGAACCGCGCCGCCGTTCCAATCGCCGCGCTCGCTCGTCCGCACCCAGACGTCGTCCGCGTCGTCGCGTCGTCGCTCGCCTTCGTCGCCGCGAACGCGTCCCAGTTCGCCGCCAAATTCGTCCCCTGCAGCGTCTTGTAATCCGTCAGCCCGCACTCGACGCGCGCGATCGCGCCGTCCGTCGCGTCGGCGTCGCGCGTCGTCGCGCTCGCGAATCGAAACTTCGCCGCGTCGTACACCGTCGCGCCGCGGCGCGCCCACGTCGCGTCGATCGTCGCCTCGACGTCGTCGCGCGCCGGGACGCGCGCGCACTCGCCCGACCCGCGCGCGACGAACGCGATCTCGTCCCAGCGCAGACCGCCGCCGCGGGCGCACGCGACGACGCGCTCGTACGCCTGGAACGCGCCGGACATCGCGCGACGCGCGACGCGCGCGACGGCCGCGTCGCGACGTGACGCGACGCCGAACGAACGAACGAACGAACGACACTCGCGCGCGCGACGATGATCGAGATCACGCTGAACGACCGACTCGGGAAGAAGATACGCGTCAAGTGCAAGTGCGTCGACGATCCGACGGGGCGCGCGACGCGCGACTGACGCGCGCGCGGTTTGTTTCGACGGCGCAGCGAGGACGACACCATCGGTGATTTAAAGAAACTCGTCGCCGCGCAGACGGGGACGCGGCCGGAGAAGATACGGATACAGAAGTGGTACACGATTTATAAGGATCACATCACGCTGGACGATTACGAGATTCACGACGGGATGAATCTGGAGCTGTACTTTAACTAGGGGCGGGCGCGAGACGCGGGACGCGGGACGCGGGCGAGGCGACGCGCGAGGGAACGATCGCGCGCGATCGTTGTAATAATATCGACGTAGAAGATGCGCGCGATTCGGTCGACGCGATTCGGCGGCGCGCGGCGCGCGCGGCGCGTCGTCGGTCGGACGCGTCGAGCGCGGCGCGCGCGACGCCGACCTCACACCGCGAAGCGCGCGCGAACCGACGTCATGTCGCCCGCGGACGCGCTCGCGAGCGATTTCGCGCGCACGCAGATCGCCGCCGCGAAGGCGACGATCGACGCGATCGATGCGATCGACCCGAAGCTGACGTATCGAACCGTGCGCGCCGTCGCGGGTCCGCTGGTGATTTTAGATCAAGTTTCGAACGCAAAGTACGCCGAAATCGTCAACGTGAAGCTCGGCGACGGCACGCTCAGGCGCGGACAAGTGCTCGAGGTCGATGGTGAACGCGCGGTGGTGCAGATATTCGAAGGCACGAGCGGGATCGATGGGAAAAGGACCGAGTTGGAGTTTACGGGGGAAGTGCTGAAGACGCCGGTGAGCGAGGATATGTTGGGACGGATCTTTAACGGATCTGGGAATCCCATCGACGGTGGACCGCCGGTGATGGCGGAGAAATATTTGGATATCCAAGGGGCGAGCATCAATCCGAGCGAAAGGACGTACCCGGAGGAGATGATACAGACGGGAATATCGACCATCGACGTGATGAATTCCATCGCTCGAGGACAAAAGATTCCATTGTTTAGTGCGGCGGGTTTGCCGCATAACGAGATTGCGGCGCAGATTTGTCGACAAGCTGGATTGGTGAAACGGCGGGACGATGAGGGGCGAGAGGTGGAGGGGGGAGACGCGGGCACGTCGGCGGGCGAAGACGACTTCGCCATCGTCTTCGCGGCGATGGGGGTCAACCTGGAGACGGCAAACTTTTTCCGTCGTGATTTCGAACGGACTGGAAGTTTGGAGAAAGTTGTTTTGTTCCTGAACCTCGCGAATGATCCCACGATTGAGCGAATCATCACTCCGCGCATCGCTTTGACGACGGCGGAATACCTGGCGTACGAGTGCGGGAAGCACGTCTTGGTGATTTTAACCGACATGTCTTCCTATGCCGACGCTTTGCGCGAGGTCAGCGCGGCGCGCGAGGAAGTCCCGGGGCGAAGAGGTTATCCTGGTTATATGTACACCGATTTAGCTACGATTTACGAGCGAGCGGGTCGAATCAAAGGACGAAAAGGTTCAATCACGCAGTTGCCGATTTTAACCATGCCGAACGACGACATCACGCACCCGATTCCAGATTTGACGGGATACATCACCGAAGGGCAGATTTACATCGACCGCCAGTTGCATAACCGACAAATCTACCCACCCATCAACGTTTTGCCATCGCTCAGTCGTTTGATGAAGTCTGCGATTGGCGAAGGCATGACGCGTCGCGACCACGGCGAAGTCTCCAACCAGCTCTACGCCAACTACGCCATCGGCAAAGACACCTTGGCTATGAAAGCCGTCGTCGGCGAAGAAGCGTTGAGCTCCGATGATTTGCTTTACCTCGAGTTCTTGGACAAATTCGAGCGCAAGTTCATCAATCAGGGTAACGAAGGACGGAACATTTACGACGCCTTGGACCTCGCGTGGTCGCTGCTTAGAATTTTTCCGCGCGAGCTCTTGAAGCGCATTCCCGCCAAGACGCTCGATCGATACTACGACCGCGCGGCTTGAGATCCAAGGCACACGAAACACGAGGCGAGACGTCATTAGCGATCACTACACCATTTAATTCAACCGACGCGAAAGCGGATAAAGCGCGCCTCGGCGTCGATGTCGCGGCATAACCACGCGTGCATGTCAATCGCCCGCGTCCGCGCGCCATCCGCGGTTCTCGTACGGGCGTCATCCACGACGCGTTTCCGCTCACGCGCGGCCTTCGTTCGCCACCGTTCGCGCGTCGTCGACGCGACGACCGCTCCTAAACTGTCCCCAATGTCGATGTCCAGAAGACGCGCGGCGACGCCACGCGCGGGCGCCCACGACGCGGCTGACGCGCGCGCGTCGCCGCGAAATCCCTCGTCGAAAAAAACGCCCGTCCTGGCGTACGTGAACGAGAGCACGAAATTCGTCGTCTCGTGCGCGGCGCTGGGGGTCTTGCTGCGCGACCCGAGCGCGGGGACGTGCTGGGCGCTGCTCGGAAGCGTCGTGAACAGCGTCAATGGGAAGATTTTGAAACGCGTCTTGAATCACGAGCGACCGGATGGGGCGATCAAGGCTGATCCCGGGATGCCGAGCTCGCACGCGACGTCGTTGTCGTATTTGAGCGTGTACGCGGCGACGGCGTTGGCGTACTTTCGAGACGCGGCGCCGGCGCTCGGATACGCGGGACAGCTCGTGGCGAGCTTTGTTTTAGTGATAATGGGGATGTTTTTGAGTTATTTGCGCGTGAGTACGGGGTATCACACGCCACCGCAAGTCATCGTGGGTTACGCCGTGGGGTCAACCACCGCGCTCACGTGGTTCTTCGTCGGCTTGAGGTACGTTGAGCCGTTTCTCAAGGCTGAGCCGAGTATGCTGAGCGTGCTACATTCGGCGCTGATCATCGCCATCGGTTGGTTCGCGTTTTCCGCGCTCGATTGGGTGGAGACGATCGTGAAAAACATCAAGAAGAAATTTGCGTGACGAGCGTGGTTCGTCGGGTGGTTCGTCTACCTCCGATTCAACAATTCACAAAATCCACTAGAGAACTAGAACTAATTTAATAGAAGGACAACACGACCGGACTCAATCTTTAGGCTCGATCGTTTGCCAAATACGAATCGTACCGTCCTCGGACCCGCTGCAGTAGCTGTTTTGATCGGGGGCGAACCTCACGCAGTGCACGGGCCCGTGGTGCCCCTTGTTTGTCTGTTCCTCCGCGCCGGTCTCCATGTCGTGCAAGTGCACCCACATGTCCGGACCTCCCGCGACAAACTTTTTGTGCTTCAAACTCACCGAAGCGCTCTCGACCTCGTACTCCATTGTCCACTTTTGCACCTTGGAAAAGTTTTGCAAATCCCAAAAAGTCACGTCCTTTCCGTCCGCCGTCGTCATGTTCTTCCCATCCGCGCTCACCTCGATCGACATCACGGGCGATTCCGTGCTCAGCGTCGTCACCACCGTATTCGTGCGCACGTCCCACACGCGAATCCCCTTATCCTCCGCGCACGAACTCAAAATCAGCTCGTCGTTCGCGATGAAACTCGCCGTCTTAATCTGCGACGCGCTCCCCGCCATCGCGTACGGCTCCGCTTCCGGTTTATTCAAATCGTATATCCGCAGTAACTTTTCGCTTCCCCCGGTCAACAACCTTCCGCCATCGTTCGAAAAATTCACGCTCTTCACGATGTGTTTATGTTGAAACGTTCGCAACTCGTCCCCCGTGATCGCGTTCCACAGCCGCGCGCTGAAATCCGCGCTCGCCGTCGCCGCGTGCGTCGCCTCTCCGTTCAGCGTGGCGTCCCACACGCATCCTTTGTGTCCCTGGAACGTGCCGACCCAGTCTCCGCTGTCGCCGCAGCGCAGCATCGGTTGGCCATCCTTGGAGCTGGAAATCAAAAACACCCCGTCCGGCGTCACGCGCGAGTATTCCAGCGCGACGATCGGTCGAGAGTGCCCGTGGCACACCAGAGGGACTTGGGGCATGGTTCGTGCGCGCGCGCGGCGCGAGCGGGCGTCGTGGGCGCGGCGTGCGCGTGGACGCGCGCGCGGAAAAGTGAGGCTCAGATCGTCCCGGAAACCCGGACGAGGCGCGCGGCGGCGAGGCGAGGCGAGACGACGCGACCGAGCGCGCGACGCGCGACGCGGGAATCGTGCGCGCGGCTCAAAATAGCGTTGGTATTAAAAACTACGGCCGAGCGCGGTCGAGAGCGCGCGGAGACGCGCGCGAGGCGATGAGGCGGGGTCGTCGATTCCCCGACGCGTCGACGAGGGCGTCCGTCACTTGCGAGCGGAGCGGCGGAGACGTTTGCTCAGGGCGACGTAACGGTCGAGATCGAAGCCGCTTCGTCTGAGATGACTGTCCGCGTATTTACCCGCGAGGGAGTTTTGCCAAGTCTCGAAGGAGAAGTCTCGGCGGTTCCATAAGTAGTACACGTACACCAGGATCGCGTTGCAGAGGCCGACAAAGTACGACAACGGCTCCATGACGTCCCACGAGAATTCATAATACGTCAATCGCACGAATGTGGCGAGCTGTAGGCACAGAACGATTAATCCGCTCGATATGATCGTTCGCGAGCGCGCCTCGGCGCGTCGTCGAGCGACTTTGTAATTTTCCTTCATCGTCTCAAACTCGTTCGTCATGGCTTGCAAATCGGCGTCGGTGATGCCGTATACTTTCGAGGGAACGCCCGGCAGCACGCGCAATACCGCGCTCGTGACGTCTCGTGGGTGCAAATATACCATATCTTCGAGAATGAGCACCGCGCCGCACTCTTCGAGCAGTTTAACTTTGATCGCCGTCTCCTCCGCCGACCGCGGCGGCGACGTTTGATCGCGCACGAACGCCTCGAGCTCGCCCAACGAGATCGTATCCTTCGTCGTCCCCATGTCCTCGAGCGCCTCCAGCATCTGCACGATATCGTGCGACTTTAACAAGTTATCCAAGATGTTCTTATCCTTCCCGTCGCCCGGCGCCGCGTCCCCGGTCGCGCCGTTCCTCGCCGCCGCCGCGCCGTCGTTCCCGCCCCCGACCCCACCCGCGCCTCCCCCGGCTCTCTGATTATCGTTACCGGCGTTTCTCTTCCACGTCGCATCGCTCGCCGACGTCAGCGTCCGTCCGATCCACGCTCGCGTCGCTCGCGCGGGGCTCGTCGCGTCCGCCCGCGTCGTCCCGCGCGTCCCGCTCGCGCGTCCAACCTTCGCCCACGTCGTCAGCGTCGCCGCGCGCGTCCCCGGCGCGCCGTCCCGCGCCGCGAGCGTTCCCGACGCGCGCGCCACCGCCGCGGCGTTCGCGAACACGCGCGCGGCGCGGCGCGAGGGCGTCATCTCCGCGCCGATTGGAATTAACGACTTTGATTGAATGCGTCGCTTTTACGGCGCGCGCGGCGTCGCGAGCGCGCGAGCGCGCGAGCGCGGGCGCGCGACGATCGACGATCGCTCTCGCGCGCGAACGTGCGCGCGCGGTGGCGCCACCGCGGCGCGGTGGTGTGCGTCGCGCGAACGAACGATGCGTCGGGCGACCCGGAGACTGTCCAGCCGACCGGGACGCGCGCGCGAGGCGGAACGAACAAAGTCTCGAATCTTTTACACGACGCGAAACGCGATGACGCGACGGAAAAAGGCGGGAATAAACTAGGAAAAATACGCAGCGCGCGACGCGCGCGGGCGCGGGGCGCGAGGGGAGGGATGGGAAGACGCGAAGACGCGAAGACGGGCTCAACGGTCGACGCGCTCGACGGCGGCGGGGAGAAAGAAACAACTCGCGGCGGCGATGGCGGCGGCGGAGGAACATAAGATCATGCCGGCGTTGTCGGTACCGATGAAATCGTCCAATACGCCGAGGACGAGAGGTCCGATGAGGAAGATGAAATCGGCGGCGGATTTCGGAAGCGTCAGGGCTTCGCCTTCGCCACCCTTGGGGGCGAGCTCTTGCGCGAGGGCGTTGATCGCGGGACCGGCCGCGGCGGTCCCGATGCCCCACGCGCCGATGAAAAATATCAACTCAGATTGCGTCTGCGACTGGGCGCCGAAGAACAAACCCGTGGCGCACGCGGCGAGCGCGGCGCCGACGACGACTTTTTTGCCAAATTTATCCGCCGCCAAACCGCTCAGCGGGGCGGTCGCCAGACCTAACAACGCGGTGATGGAGAACAAGTTTCCAACCTCCGCGGGCGACGCGTCCAGGTGCCCGGAGGCGTAGAGCGGAATCACGGTGAGCTTGGCGACGAAACCCAGGGAATTCGCCGACGCACACAACAACAACACGCGCTGCTCGCGATTCGCCAACAGCGTCAACCAACTGCTCGACTCGCGCTGACTCTTGCGTTCCCGCAACTCTTCGCGCTCGTCGCTCGACATGAAAGGGTTAAGCCCTTCAAACATTCCTCCGTCCTCCTCGTCCATCGTCGCCTTTAATTCCGCCGCCTCGCGCGTCTCCTCCGTGAGCGTCTCGGGCAAAAACGAATACCCGATCGCCGTCCCGACCGCCGCCGCGGCGACGTAATAAAACGCCGCGGGCGCACCGTACGCCTCCATCAATCTCCCTCCTAACAACGGTCCTATCACCAACCCAACCGCGTGCACCGTGCTCTGTCCCGCGACGATGATTCCTCGCTTCTCCGGCACGCGCGCGCACAAATCCGCCAGATACGCCCTGTCTCCGCACTCGCACCCCGCGCGTCCGACTCCCAGCAGCATCCGCATCGGCACCAGCGCCGCGACGCTCCTCGACATCGCCGTTCCCACGTCCGCGAGCGCCATCACCACCATCCCTCCCATCATCAGCGGTTTCCTTCCGTATCGATCCGTCGCCCGCCCCAGCGGCAGGTTCAGCGTCAGCATCGCCAGCGCCGGCGCGCTGATCACCACCCCGTTCGCCGAGCTCGACAGCCCGATCGACTGCGCGTACAGCGGCAGCGCCGGCAGCAGCGCCCCGACGCCCAGGAACAGCACGAACTGCGACGCGAGCAGCGTGCGCAGGGGCTCGTAGACGTCTCGCGGCAGCCCGAGCGTCGTCGCCGCGCGCGCGCCGTCGCCGCGCGCCGACGCCCCGACGTCGCCGTCGTCCTCCGTCGACGCGCGCGTCCGTTGCGTCGTCGCGCGTCCGCGCGCGCGCGCCGACGGTCGTCGCGCCGTCGCCGTCGCCGTCGCCGCGTCTCTCGTCGTCGCCGTCGCCGTCGCCGTCGCGCCGTCGCGTCGTCGCGTCGTCGCGCGCCGTCGCGCCGTCGCGCGGTCGCGCCGGCGCGACACCGCGCGCGGGTCCCGCGTCGCGCTCGCGCGCGCGCC